>Ga0307377_10008079_pt1 | contig 10732 bp, 10 predicted proteins | sample TR3MG_FD_202535 | JGI IMG/M metagenome (GOLD analysis project Ga0307377, IMG submission 202535) | Soil microbial communities from Risofladan, Vaasa, Finland - TR-3 | ecosystem: Environmental > Terrestrial > Soil > Coastal area > Acid sulfate soil | place: Finland: Risofladan, Vaasa | collected... | reverse complement strand
GCAAGCCCCATCGCAAGGTTGTTTTCCAAGGCAATATCACTCTGAACTCCCCACTTACCAATAGTATTTGGACCCCAGGCAGATAGACCAGTTAAACTATCCATTGCATGGAGTAGAGTAAGATCGGTTGTAAGCGTAGGAATAGCCATCAATGCCTCCCGGATAACCGTAGTGCCCGATCATACAGCACTAATGGCAACGCATGAAGGACATAAATCTCGTCTGGATTCCGCAAACGCACTGTCGTTCCGAACTCTTTAGGGCTACAGCCGAACCCTTTCGAATCGGAACCAAAGGCGTAGACAGATGGACCTTCTGGGTGTTCAAATTCGTCAAGGATATGTTCCCCTTTTGAATCAAGAAAGATCCACGAATGGTCTTTCAAGTCCTCAAGGGCATCGTTTAGGTTCGGATAAGCCACCGGGGTTCTACCCGGTTCCTGTTTGAAGTGGCCTAACGTATCGATGAGTCTTGGTTCAAGCCCAAAGTATGCGATAAAACGATCCATCCACGTATAGGTATTGCCTACCGTGTGCTCTTCATACCAAAACAAAACCTTCGACTTCATGGCCACCTATCAAAAAAGGCCAAACCGTCGAACGAAAATTCGATTAACGGTTTGACCTTTCGTTAGTGTTTTTACCGAAGAGGTCTTCCAAGAATCCTTGCTACTCCTGTAAATGTCCCGCCAACCGGCTGAATCGCGAGATACAACTTTCCACGATTGCCTGATATTACGGTTTCTTCGGAAAGAAATCCGATCCCAGGAGCAGGAAAACGTAACATGTAAGGAGAAGCAACGCCTGAAATCGACCAGATAAGATCAAGGGCAGTTCCGCCCGTTTTAGCCCTTAATTCAATATCAAAAGTCGCAGCCGTTCCAGCCGTCTGAAGAACATTGATCTGTTCTAAAACGACTGCTGGCGGGTTCCTATCGCCAGTCCGTTCCCAGTCAAGTCCCACTTCGGCAAATACTCCTGCTGGCTCCAACACGAACTCGGTCCCTTCGGCTCGTGCAACAATGCATCTAAGCCCGTCACGGGCGTATTGTCTCTGTAGCTCTTGTAAACCTTGGTCAAAAGCTTCGAGGTCAACGTCGACCATTTGAACCTCCGTTTTTGCTATGCCCAATGGACTTTAGCATTCGAACTTGCGAGTCAAACTCTGCCGATTCGCTGCTCGGAAACTGAACGATTAGTTCGTCGATTTTATCTTGTTCATCTTTGAAGAGATATGTAGACGACGCGCCGTTTCGCTCGACCTTAACGAGGGTTACTCCGAGAGATGGATCACGCTTGGCACGCATGTTCACATACGCGCCAAGCGCAATGTCATTTGTCTTCCAGATAATAGGAGGCGTATTCATTTCACCCATCAGAATTCTCAGAAGGGGTTTTCTTTGTTACCCAAAGGTGCATCCTCTTCCGATTCCCCACCATCATCTTCGTCATCGTCTTCAAAAGCCTCTTCGTCGATGATTTCAGGTTCCGGCTCTGCTTCAGGATCAAACCGAACATCCGTAACGGTCTGAGCACCAGAGATTGCTTCCGAGATCTTTCTCTCAGGATTCAACCTCTCGTAGTCCTTGCGCTCGATGTCGACCGCTCCCTTTTTGTCAGCCACCTGGAATACGGGAATAGGAATTGGGGCGTTGGGGTCCTGAACGCATTCAGCAAGTTGTGCTGCTACTGCATTCGAAACTTCATACCAACCCCTGGTGGTCTCAAACTTTACGCCACGATAGATGTAGCGCTCTATGTTGAAACCCCGCCTTGGATCCTTGGGGTGAATTCTAACGAACTTTGGCATTTGTATCCTCCTACGCTTGAACGTAACTAGACTAAATCCATCCGATAACTACACGATCGGACGGCTCAATTAGCCCTTGATTGTCAGTAGAGCAGCATAAGGAATCTGCTGTACGGCACACTGAGTAATAGCGTCAGTGGCTTCAAAAGTCAGAGTCGGGATGCCAGCGGCATCATAGGCGACCTGAACTTCTCCGGCAGCGGGAGCAGCGTTGACGATCTTTTTTCCGCCAGCCGATGTTCCTGTGTCGCCATCAACTGCAAGGACCCATCCTGCTGCGGGAAGAACAGCAACGTGTGTCGACACGGCGATAGCTGTTTGCCATGCCGGAACTGTTCCAACTCCTGCGAGGTCATCAGCGATGTCACGAAGCGCTTGCGCGACACTAGGAAGACCCTGTCCGTCATTGGGAACAAGATTCGCGCCACCTTCGCCAAAGTTTTCAAGGACGGTTACCATTATCGAATCTCCTAGCATAACCCCGTTCGAAGAACGGGGTTATCTTCACAAGGCGAATTTTTCATTTGCTACGAGAGAACAAGTTCTACTCGGAGAAAACAAGGAACTCAGCGACGAGAGTTGACAGATCGATCGCACCGGCTTCAGCGCCTGTTGAGATGATGTAAACGATCAGTTTGTCGTTGGTCCGATCGTAGACGTATCCCCAGTCAGAGCCGATCTGTGCGCCAGAGGTCGCGCCGACGATCGTCTTTCCTGCGAGAAGAGTCGCCAAACCGAGAGGAAAGCCGCCAGCGACGTATGGGTTCTCGCCGACAACTTTAATACGGTTTACGAAAGTCGGGGCAGTGGGCTGATCACCTGCTCCAGCTTCATTCGTGATGGTCAAAGCCATGATGGAATCTCCTTTTTGAAGGGTTCATCTGAACCGCCATGCACCGGAAACCGGTGCATGGCTAAGTCACAGATTATTGGTCAAGAAAATGGCGACCTATGTCACCTTCAAGTTCTGCACCTTTACGGTGGCTGGCTCGAAAGCCCACTTGACATCCATTCGCATTGTCACAACGATGATGAGTTCGCCAGCGACGATGTCCTTGTCAGTTTCCCATTCGATATTGCGCCAGAAGCCCAGGTGGGCATTCTTCGGGTCCGCGAGCAACATCTCGGTGCAGTTTGTTGCGCCGCCGAGGTTCTCGGGGAGGACCGGGATGCCGATCATCGGAATGCCGGAGTATGTTGCCGGAACGCCTTCCAGCAAGAACTTGTCGCCTACCGCTGTGGCCCTGTTTGCGAGGGTGTCGCGATAGTCTGTTTCCGAATCGATTGAGGTGATCAACCGGAGTTGGCGACGATCTGTGATGAACTCTGTCGGCATGGCCTTGACAGCGCTTTTCAGGACTGTCTTGGTCGTTGTCGCGAGAGCTGCATTCACAACGTTTGTGGTCGACTGTTTCCGAAGACCGTCCAACACTGCGAGGGTTGGGTCGAGCGAAGTTGTGTCGCCGTTGAAGATAACGTCTTCGATGTCGCGAGACACGGCCTTACCTGCTGCCGTCATGATCGAATTCGTGAATGCTTCACCCTCGATGTTGTCTTCCAGCACCTCTTTGTTCAAGCGGATCTCTGCCTTGAACATTTTGGCCGTAAGAGAGGACTTGTAGAGATTGGGCTTTGTCCGTCTTGCGAGGGGCAATGCTGTAGCCTCTACACCGGGATAAAGAACGCGGCCCGCAAAGCGGAACGAGTCAATGCGCTCGTCATGCGACTTCATGGGGCGCACGGTCATCAGTTTCATAAAAACTGATTCCTTAACCGCGATTTCCATGAACTTCGCTGCCACTGCCTCCGGCAGATAACCACCGCTCGTGATCAGATCTTGAACGGCGAGGTCTGCCTTTTCGAGGATACTACGATTCGACGCCATGTCAGGGACCTCCGTATTATGGTGTCAAGAAAAAAACACCCCGCCTTATCAAGGTCGAGTGTGCAGACTATTTACTCTTGTTCCCTCTTTGCAAGGTCATACGGCCATACAAAGTTTTCTTTTCTTTTTTCCACTGGCGAAGCAGAATCTGCGTCGTCAGCATTTGAAGCCGGAATCACATCCTTTTTGGGCTTTGCTCCAGGGTTAACCGCCTTGTTCAAAAGAGAAACGATTTCGTCCATCTTGGTTTCAAGATTGGAAACTCTATCGTCGTCTTTTTTCTCGGTCTTTTTAGGATCCCCTTCCATCTCCTCTTCCTCTTTTACTTCTTCCTCTGCCTTCTCTGCTACTTCCTCAACAGGTTCAGAAACGATAGAAGCAGAAGAAAGAACTTCAGAAACAAGACCGCGAATACCCTCTACACTCTTCTGGATGCCGTCGAAATGTTCGTTGAGTTTCAGAACGATTGCGTCGGACTTCGAAGCAGGGGAAGGATATTGTTCGACGAGGCTGGCAAGGTCCGCAGCAACGGCAAGCAGCGCGTCGACCATTTCTTTCGGGAGTGGAGCGGCGGCTTTCTCTTCGGTGATTTCAATCCCCTTCACATCGCGCATGATGGACAGGAGACGTTCGATTGCCGAGCGTAGTCCGACAGTTACGGCTTCCCGCACATCGCTGGGAATATCGATCCCGGCTTGCTTGAGAAGATTGCGTAGTGACGATTCGTCGGAATCAAACTTTTCGGTCTGAGCCATTTCTGGTTTAAGAAGGCTTTTGATTAGACCTGCGATTTCATTGATCTCGGAGTAAATTTTATTTGGCAAAGGAGCTGTGAGTTTTTCTGTGGTCACGTTTGCGGCACGAAGAACAGACTGAACACCCATAAGGCGCTCGGTGACTTGTTCCATCTTTGAGACCATGGCTCCTTGAACTTCGGCAGTGATGTCGAACTTTTCCTCTTCGACCTCTTCTTCTTTCGTCTTGTCGGGGTCTTCCTCTTCGAGGACTTCGGCTTTCTCTTCCTCTTTCATCTTGCCTGGGTCGTCTTCTTCTTCGAGGACTTCGACCTCTTCTTCCTTCGTTTTGTCAGGGTCCTCTTCTTCGAGGACCTCGGCTTTCGCCTCTTCTTCTTTCAACTTTTCTTTTTCTTCGTCAGTCATTTCTTCAGAGACTTCAGCCTTTTCGACTTCTTCGATAATCTCAGTTTTCGCAAGATCGCTGGCTGATTCAACATCGGCTTCAGAGACCTGAACTGCGATTACTTCACCTTCGTCGGTCGTTGTGACCCCGACCTTCGTAGTATCTGTCATCGAGCCCTCCCGCTTGAACAAAAGAAAATGCCGCTTATTAGCAGCACGGTCTACCAAATCGACATCTTCAACGACCATGTCAGTCAATCGGTGAACCTGCTTCTTCGATTTTCCCTGTTCTTGGCCATTAGTCAAGAGAGAATTCATTTCGTATCCCCATCAACAGGTTTTCGAAGCGCCGAACCACCAATAGAAAGCCCAGTCAGCTCTTTATCTTTTACAGCACGCCATAGGCCATCGTCAAGAACTCTAATTACCATTAACCAAGTTCCCTTCTTGATGGCCTGTCCTTCGATGATCAAATCCGCAGGAGCAATGTAAGATTCTAAAATCTTGAGCCGATCGTCCATACGCATCTCGTGCATAACACCAAGATGTCTGAACTCTTCCATGAAGCGATGGGCGCAATCTCGTATCTCCTGTTCCGAATAAATATCATCTTGAGAGTCTACGGTTTCAGGTTCAAGAACGACTCCATATACAATTCGTTCATCACCGTTAGACTCACTCTTGATAATAGGAAGCTGTTTTTTAAGAATTTTGTCAACATTTTTTTTAGTTTTTTGAACGAACCACAATTCCCCGTCAACAGTTTGGACAGTTCCGTTGGTGAACAAACTTGCATCAATAGGGCCGTCTGTTTTTGCCACATCACCAATTTCGATGTCTTTGGCGTCCGACTTATCTTCGCTATTATCAACAAGTTCAGCAACTTTATGAATATGATTAACCTTCTCGGACGGTTTCATTTTCCAGTCTATAAACGAATGTGAGTGGTTGTCCATAAAATCAGTGTCGCCGGAACCGTTATCTTGGAGATCAACAAAGTGCGAATGTCCAGCCTCTTTGGTCGTTACATATAGGCCGGATTCGCGCTTAAAAATATCAGACACCAAGTCTTTTGTTTCTGAATCAAGTTCGTCTTTTGGCCGTGGAAGTCTACCACGCCGCTTCATCTCTTGCAGTAAGAAGGCATATGTGTTGATCAAGTCTTCTCTGCTTGCACCATCGGCAGTTAAGTTGGCATTCCCGTCGAAATTTAAAAGATGGAACTGGTGCAAGAAAGTATAAAAGCGATCCAACTGTCCGATAGTCAACTGACGCAAATCGTCTGGAGTTGCAGCAAGAGCTTCTTCGATTTCGCTAACATTAAGAACAGAAGAATCAAGACGATAAATCGTCTCAAAAACTGGAACGTTGTTTGGAAGATCGCCAATCCGTTTGGCAAAGAACCCTATTGGAGAACTGCGATCCTGCAAGTATTGAATAGCAATCTCAACGGCTTGTTCTTCGGAAGCTATGTCAATTGGATTGATAATCCATGGCGTTGCCATGCCGGATAAAACCACAACGAAATCAACTCCTGGATTGGGAGGTTGGATCTTCCTGGCTTCTTCTTCTGAATTGATCGTATGAAGTTTTCCATTTGTAACAGAAAACAAAACCAGTTCGTCAGGGATGCCCTCGTCCTCTTCCAAAACCTTCGACACGGCATCCTTGTCGATATCAATTTCATTAGAAAATCTTTGATCAGAAACCGATTGTTTGAGTTCTATTGACGGAGAGAATCCGCGAACAAATTCTAAAGGGTAATACCAAAAAGATCGTTCTGACTGGAACTTCCTCATCGTGAATTCGTCGATGCCAGACGCAATCTCTTTTGGGAGACGGCCAACGCCAGCAAATTTATGCCCGTCACGCATTCGCACAATTCCGAACGCATAAGGTTTCTCACCAAGTTTATTAATCTCATTTACTACAACCCGCTCTTCTCCAAGCGGAGAATCGAGTTCAATCTTTGACAGAAAACCAGAACTTTCACCGCTACAAAGTTTTTCAAGATTGAATCTTGGACTCGGCATTTTGAGAACGGAATAGAGTTTTTTATCAACTGGAAGAGCCATATCGGGATTCCTCGTTTTGCTTAAGTCAAGCGTGACAGAGTCCTCTTCAGTCTTTTCCAGCGCGTTGACGACCCGAGAAATGACGCTAAGTTCTTCCAAGGACTCTCTGATTCCAGATGCAAGGTCTTTTGGTCCGCTTGTTTCTATGGCGCTTAAAGCCTTTTTGCCCCACGATTGTGCTTCTGTAAGAACTTTCAAAAAAGAAGCATCATTCCCGGCTTCTCCTCCATGTGCTTGTGAAAGAGAACTTGCAAATTCAGAAACTTTTCGCGGAAAATCCCTAATGACTTCAACTACTGATGGTGGACCGCTAATGAGACCAATGGTTTGATCACTCCACTTCTTTGCTTTAGAAGAGAGAACAGTAAGCCAAGCACCATAATTTGCAAGAGCATCGCTTTCTGCCTTAGTCAATTCAAAATAAAGAGGTGCTTTGGTAATGTCAAGTTTGATGTTACGAACAATGATATGCGGTCCTACGATTGGTTCAATATCAATAGGGTTAGCAAAGAGTTTCAAAGAAACGATTCGATATGCCCAAAAACTCTTCTTCGTTGGCCACCACTTTTTGCGTTCAGCGGTTGTTATTCGATGTTGAGACTCAAGTTCAAGAAACTGCTTGAGGTTAATTTTGCTGGGAGAAGACAGTCTGATGATGCCAACCGCACTCTTCCTGGTAACAAGCAAAAGGTCACGGCCATTGATTTTGAATGGACGGCTTTTGACCAGAACTTGCTTCGCCCCTCCAGTCATCTGACGAATGAACGATTCGGTAAACACCAATCCATCAGTAGGGATAGATGTTGCTATCGCGGTTCCTTTCCGCCCTGTTCCGCCATTCGTTTGGAGATTCTGAGTAGAAAGATCAGGCATCTTAGCCCTCCGTAATGATCACCGGTTCCAGCATGGATCTGCAAAAAGCATGGTATGGAGGAGGGCCGATTCCAAGAACTGGAAACTCTGTAGGGGAGATTCCATTTTTGAATTCTCCTTTATCTTCGTCAGTTCCTACGCCAGATCGAACAACATCGGCAACCCTTTTCTTTTTACCATCTGCTCCTAGAACATACAAAAACTTTCCCTCTAAGTCACGTCCCTCTCTAATCCATGGGTTTATGTTCCGAACTGCATCAATAGAATCTGCTTGGCTAAGTCGTTCCATAAGATCGAGAGCCGTATCAACCCGGATATACTTTCCATCTAAGAATCGACATTGGTCAGTGGTCCTAAAATCGAGAATCGCTACGATCTCAGCAAGCTCGATTTCTGATTCTTCCATGGAGCGCAAAGCCCCATAAGACATCGCTGTGCTTATAAACTGACTAGCGATTAGGTTGTAGTAATGCGTCGACTGAACAGCACCGAATAAGTCCTTTAACTTCGCAGCAATAGTTACTTGCGGCAAACCTTCCATTAGGCTAACTCTTACAAGATCCCGAGCCTTTGCGGAAAAATCAGTCAGGATCGTCCCGTCCCTAGCACGCATAAAGTTCGCTGTAGAAGACGCAAGCCACTGCTCAACGGCTAAATCGCGAGCGCTAAATACGGGAATTCCAGTAAACCCATACCGATTAGACCAGTCCTTCTTTGCCGCTTCAGAAGTGTCGTGGGCTGAAAACTCAAGGAATGGGGTTTGTAGAGATAGGGCTTGTGCGCGGATCTTACCGATAAGCCCAGTGATGTCGCCAAGCACAGTTGTAATCTGTGCTTCTGTTAGAGTCGGCCAATTGGCGGAAAGCATTTGTCGGAGTGCTTTAGACTCGCGATTGATAGCCGTTTGGCTTGCTGTCCGAAGGTTAAGCGCGAGCGCAATTACCCAATCGAGAAAGCCTTCTGGAGTTGACAAGTCGGAATCTTGTTTTCTGATTACTCCAAGTTTCTTCAAGATTCCTTTTAAAGCCTGTTTGCCAACTACAACTTCAGGATCGTTCCAAACAAGAGTTCCCTCAATTGCCTGTAGGATCTTCTCGACCTTCTCGTTCGCTACTTGGCAACATGTTGTTACGAGACAATCCATGGTAAATTTCCAACAAACGCCTTGCGGTAGCCTGAACGTCTATCGAGTCACCGAGTAGACCAATACCGAGCGGATCGATACTTTTAGTTAGAAACGCAGAATCGTTCGTGTCTTCTGACGAAGAGGTCTTAATCTCTGCGAGAGTTAGTGCCATTGGTTGTTTCGTCCAAGGTTCATCTATTTCATCGAACTCGCGATTAAAGATGTCCTCGGAGATTTTACGCCCCTCTGATGGAGTGAGGACATTCACTCCAACTAATTTCTCGACCATATCTGTAAGAGTAGAAGGGTCTCTGACAACTGGCGCTAAGGTCTTAAAGCGCCAATACTTCATGTCAAGAACAGGACCAATCACCCGATCAACCCAAGCGTCAAATCGATCTCGTTCGGGCTGAAAGACTTGCTCTTCAGCAAATGCCTTGGCGGTCTCGGCTGTCGCCCTATTGAAATCTCTTACATCACCACGGAGAAGACGCGGCATCCTGAAAGACTCGCCAACCTTGTCGCGATTGTTCGCGTCATATTCTTGGAAGAGAGCGTCTTTCAACTGCTCTGAAGACAACTTCACAACCTTGAAACGCGGCTGACCAGACCAAGTAACTCCACGTTTTCTTGCGTCGTCACCACCTTCGCCTTCAACGATTGCAATCTTCCAGAATTTTTGAGTATCGCCCTTTACCTGCTTCATGAAGTCGGAGAGTCGATCGGCAGCACCAGACTGCAACTTGCCATTCTCAACAAAAATGATCATCGGCGGAATGGCTTTGTTGTTGAAGTAGAAGAAGTTCACTTCTTCTGAAAGACGTGAACCGCGCACCGACAGCAGATTCCCAATCCATCGAGGAAGCCCATAGGCTCCACGGATAGCGCGTATTTTATAGTGCAAGAATTCAGAAGCAATACCTTCGCTTTCGTCAAATTCTGCAAGGGTTAGAATCTCTTGCTCTGTTTTGTAATATGTCCCGGACTTCTTACTCATCGGCCTGGGGTCGCCAAATTCCTTGAACCAAATAATCTTGTTCCCTGACCTCTGAATATACTTCCGAAACCGCTTTGACTCATCGGCTTCGTTGTAGGTGATGGGGTCTATCTTTCTCTTCGTTGTGATCTTTATCGGGTCGCCCTTTTTGGTGAGTCTCATCGTATAGAAAGGAACATGAACAAAACGTTTAATCTCGTTCTCTTCGTTACGAAGAACTTCCCAACCAAAATTCCCAAGAACCTCAACGTCTTCCCGAGAGGAACGCCTTAGTTCAATGAACGATTCGTCAGCGGAGAAAGCGAAAAACTGCTGGAGTCGTCGCTTTTCTCTTATGGCTTCTATGCGAATTTTCTTGATCTCCGCAAGAACTGATTCTTCTGAATTGTCCAGTCCGAGGACCTCAAGTCTGTCGGAAACAATCGAGGACATCTCTGAACTATCCAAAGGGATTACTGGTTCAAGAGCAAACCCAAACCCATCTACATTAGTAACCATAGCGTCAACGTTTTGGCGAAGACTGTTCGATTCTTCGAAGGCCGTTACCAAAGATGATAACGGAAGAGGAGGTTCAAGAATCTCCGGCGAATACGTTTCTTCATCTGTTTCTGACTGCTGTTTGTCCTGTGCTTTAGTGACAGGCTCTCTATCGTTTGTTGGCTCTGGCCAAAAATCTTCTTCGTCAGAACGCCTCTTACCAAGGAGATTAGGCAATAGGTCCTCTTCTCCAACGAGGGAAACGGCTACATTATGAAGTTCCGTCTCTAGACCAGTCTGTTCTGTCTCTTCGTCTTGTTTAAGGACCAAGGGTTCTTCGGCCATTTGAGC
>Ga0307377_10008076_pt1 | contig 10733 bp, 19 predicted proteins | sample TR3MG_FD_202535 | JGI IMG/M metagenome (GOLD analysis project Ga0307377, IMG submission 202535) | Soil microbial communities from Risofladan, Vaasa, Finland - TR-3 | ecosystem: Environmental > Terrestrial > Soil > Coastal area > Acid sulfate soil | place: Finland: Risofladan, Vaasa | collected... | reverse complement strand
AGCTACGGGATGCAAAAAGAGGTTGTAACGCTAGAGGAAATCAACCAGACATACCCGTGGCTCAAAATAGCAACCCTGCAAAAAATGTGTAGCAGGGGAGATTTGCCAGGCAAAAAGGTCGGTGACTGGTGGGTAGTCAAAATAGAGGATGTCCAAAAACTGGTGAAAGGGGAGGGCTAATGGAAACTATAGACAACCCTATGCTCAAGGCCGGCCTTGCACCTGACTATCGGGATGCTCCTTATCAGCCTCCGTGCAACCAGACAGCACTTACTTTTAGGGAATGGCTATTAGAGACATTTACCCTGGAAGAACTTATTGATTACGCTGAGATTAGGCTGGCCGCCATGAAAAGATTAGGCCCACGGTATCAGGCAGAGATGAGGGAAGAGGGATGCCGGGATATTGAGGAGGTAATGGGATGAAAAAGTATCGAACGAGTGGTTATGACATAAAAATCAGAACAGTTGAAATCTTACGGGAAACATTAAAATGCGTGATTATAGAAACAGAGGATTGGAAAGGGAAGAAAAAAGAAAAACGTGAACTTAAAAAATCATGGCATTATGAATACCACGATACCTGGGAAAAGGCACATGAATATTTATTAGAAGAAGCAAAAAACAAGGTTGCCAAAGCCCAAAAAAATCTTGCTCTGTATTTAAATCAATATCGTAAGGTTGAGGCCATGAGGCCAGAGGGAGGATAAATGTCTATAGTTGGTTGGTATTATCTTCATACAAATGGCGATTTAATTTATAAACAAGAAAGGGGAGGCACGGCAGCAGATATTCGGGACAGTTCGTTTGCAAAAATGTTGTGGCCGCTCGATCCCGAAGATCGAGCCGGAGCGTGGCGCATTGTCGTTGAAGCATTGGCATGTGGTGCAAATCCGGCACGTGTGAAAGAACTGGCTAGCAAATGGGGTTGTAATAATAATGATGCCAAGATTTATGCATCGCATATCGGGATAATCCTCAAGATGGACGGAAACCAATGGTGTGCGACCCGCAAAGATTTTGTGAATCTTCAGGAATCTCCGGTAGGCTTTGGAGACACAGCGGCTGAGGCGTTTTCTGGACTGTGTAAGGAATTGAAATTCAGCCCCGCTAAAACGTTGTGGGGAGGTACATTTGCCGATTTAGTCAAATGTGATGTGCCGAGAGGAGGAAACTGATGACAACAGGAAGACAAGTCTGAATATGATAGAAGGCAAATCGTTAAAAATTGTTTCACCATAGCTGAGGTTGAGCGGGCTTTTAGTATGGCAGTAAATACGTTATTGGAGGAAAAGAATGATTGAAGGTATCGTGACATTTAAGCCCTTGAAGGGTGGTTACATCGCCGTAGAATTGGAAGTTGAGGACACGGAAGAGAATCTTTTGTTACTATCCAGGATGCACAAAAAGACGGGGCATTTGCTATCCGAGCAGGAAATGGAGGCCATGCCGCAGGATAGGAATACGGTGCTAACAGAGATTAGGGATTTATGTCATCGGGTAGCTGAGTTGGCAGAAGAAAGATTAGCCACACCGAATGTCCCCCCGATTCCGCAGATTGACACGGCAGAGGTTATGAAAAAATTTGACACATTGGTGAAAGACCTTACGGCACCAGATGAATTTTATGGAGAGGAGAAGAAAGATGCTGACTGAAAGCCAGATAGAAAAAAGACGATCCAGCTTGGGTGGAAGCGACACTCCTGTAGTTTTAGGCGTAAGCCCCTTCAAAACACGCCGTGAACTCTACTTGGATAAGAAGGGATTGGCGCCGGACATAATCGAAACCAAAGCCATGCAACGGGGGACATACCTGGAACCGATTGTTGCCAATCTCTATGAGAAGGAAACAGGCCGGACAGTAGCTATTCACCCGGATAGTTTACGGCATCCCACTATTGCCTGCATGTCAGCCAATATTGATCGGGCAATTTTGAACGATCCCCGCGGATTGGGGGTAATCGAAATCAAATGCCCGGGCTTGAAGGTCTTTACCAAATGCAAACGGGAGGGCTTACCATCTCACTACATCACGCAATTACAACATTACTTGTCTTTCCCGAAATTCAAATGGGGTGCTTTTGTCATTTTTTCCGCCGAACTTTGGGAAATGATACATTTTGATGTTGAGCCGGATAGTGAGATAATCGACATCATCCAGGCCAAAGACACCGAGTTTTGGCAGATGTTAGAGGCTGGGATTGAACCGGAAGAGGAGGCTGGGCCGGTAATAGATTTACCCTCTACGGGCGGAGAACTTATCAGGATTGAAACGGAGGAATGGCAGAAAGCGGCCCAGGAGCTGCAGGAAGCCATAGAGATTAGAACCGAAGCCGAGGCCCTGGAAGAGGATGCCAAGGAAAGAATAAAGACACTAATGGGCAGCTATGGCATTGCAGAGGGGTTTAATCTTCGAGCTTACAATAAATGGCAGGCGGGGCGGAAAACCTTTGATAAAAAACTTTTGGCCTTTGAACACCCCGAAATTGAGTTGGCGAGATATGAGAAGCAGGGAAAGGACTTTCAGACGTTCAAAACATACTTTTTAAAGGAGAAAACCTATGAGTAAAGACCTAATTACATTAGAGGATGCCGGGAAATCTATTGATGCAATCGTTTCGAAATGCGCTCCATTGGCTATGGAAAGTGCAAACTTTTCTTCGGCATTAGCCGTGGCCGATGGAATTAAACATCTTCGGATGATTTTTAAAACTCACCCAGGCATTAAGGAAACCGTGGAGGCCATGCAGAACACGCGATTGGGGTTTTTGACGGATCGGACACCTAAATCAATAGCAGCATCTAAGGCACAAGGGAAACCCTTATTACCCTATACCTATGATGAAGTTGCGGAGGCATGTATTGAGGCCATGATAAAAGGGTTCCGCATTACCAATAATGAATTTAATATCATCGCAGGGAATTTCTACCCGGCCAAGAATGGCAAATATCGGAAGATTATTGAATATCCCGGTATTACCGATTTCCAGTTTACCACCACAAGCCCGGTATATGAGGCAGATAATAAGGCTGCCAAGGTCCAAGCCTACGCCTCATGGTATAAAGACGGCATAAAACAATCTTTAGGTATCTCTGCCCCCGATAAGGGTATTCAGGATACTCAAGTATTTAAAATCCGCGTAAATGCCTATATGGGAGAGGATGCCATTATTGGGAAAGCCCATTCTAAGCTGTTCTCCAGGGTACTTGAACGAATTACCGGGAAGGTGCAGCCAGAGGCTACTGATTTAGAGTTTGGCGGGGGAGCTGTAGTTGATATGGAAACGGTCGAAGAGAAAACATTAACCAAGGCCGAAGCTCTTAAGGAAAAACTAAGGGAAGCCAAGAAAGAAGAGGCATCCGAACCGCCGCCCAAAACAGACATACCGCCGGACATGCGGACGGCATCAGCCCCAGCCTGTCCGAAAGACAATAGTCTCCCGGCAACAATAGAGGGATGCGCCTTCTGTCCCGACCATGATTCATGTCCCGCGGCGAAGGAGATAAGCCATAATGCCTGATCGTGAGAATTAAAGGATGTTTTTAGCGGAGATAAGTTCGTAATATTAAGAGGAGAAACGAGATGTGCAAAGCATTTTCGGGAATAATGGAAAGAGATTTACGAGTCTATTGGAAGTTAGGGGTAGATTCTCACGACACTCTGATCCAACAAGCAAAATTGCAGGATATTACAGCAGATCAGGAACTGATGAAGTTTGCCCGTTTTGAGATTACACCTAATAACAAGTCCTATCTGTCGCCGGATCAATGGGTATTTAGGATTGATGGGGAGATTACGCCTGAATGGTGGAGCCCAAAACATGAGGAAATGGCCTGGAAAGCATGGGGAAGATGGAAAAAACAGTTGGATAAAATATTAATTTATAAACCGATAGTCCATCCTTTCCGAGATATTGTCCCCCCCGGAAAGATCATCGCAAAGCATATTAGACTGCTGCAGAAATGGGCCAGCGTAGGGGACAACAGCGTATGGGACAGCGTATGGGACAACAGCGAATGGACCAGCGTATGGACCAGCGTATGGACCAGCGTAGGGACCAGCGTAAAGACCAGCGTAGGCACCAGCGCAGGGGCCAGCATATGGACCAGCATATGGACCAGCGTAGGGGCCAGCGTAGGGGACAACAGCGTATGGACCGGCGCAGGGGCCAGCGTAAGGGCCAGCGTAGGGGCCAGCGTAATGAGTTATATCGGCTCTTTTTTCAAGCTGCCCCGATCAGCGTGGAAATACACGAAGAAAATTAAAACCAAAACATATCCATTTCAACCAGCGGTAGATTTATGGATGATGGGTCTAGTCCCGTCGTTTGATGGTGAAAATTGGAGATTTCACGGCAATAAAGATGGGAGAGTTTTATGGATTGGAAAAATAAAATAAACGCGAAAGCCCGTTCCGGCCTTTGTCTTTTAAGTTCGTAATATTAAGAGGAGAAACGAGATGTGCAAAGCATTTTCGGGAATAATGGAAAGAGATTTACGAGTCTATTGGAAGTTAGGGGTAGATTCTCACGACACTCTGATCCAACAAGCAAAATTGCAGGATATTACAGCAGATCAGGAACTGATGAAGTTTGCCCGTTTTGAGATTACACCTAATAACAAGTCCTATCTGTCGCCGGATCAATGGGTATTTAGGATTGATGGGGAGATTACGCCTGAATGGTGGAGCCCAAAACATGAGGAAATGGCCTGGAAAGCATGGGGAAGATGGAAAAAACAGTTGGATAAAATATTAATTTATAAACCGATAGTCCATCCTTTCCGAGATATTGTCCCCCCCGGAAAGATCATCGCAAAGCATATTAGACTGCTGCAGAAATGGGCCAGCGTAGGGGACAACAGCGTATGGGACAGCGTATGGGACAACAGCGAATGGACCAGCGTATGGACCAGCGTATGGACCAGCGTAGGGACCAGCGTAAAGACCAGCGTAGGCACCAGCGCAGGGGCCAGCATATGGACCAGCATATGGACCAGCGTAGGGGCCAGCGTAGGGGACAACAGCGTATGGACCGGCGCAGGGGCCAGCGTAAGGGCCAGCGTAGGGGCCAGCGTAATGAGTTATATCGGCTCTTTTTTCAAGCTGCCCCGATCAGCGTGGAAATACACGAAGAAAATTAAAACCAAAACATATCCATTTCAACCAGCGGTAGATTTATGGATGATGGGTCTAGTCCCTAGCTATGACGGTAAGGTATGGCGGTTGCATGGGGGGCCTAAAGGGAAAATATTATATTCAGACTAATTTTATGAACGAGTATATAAAAAAATAGGAGGGGAGGACTGAAATGACATCAAAAATTAGAAAAATAAGTTTTGTACAATTTAAAAAAATTTGTAAATTTAATCTGTCCCTATCACAGACCGGCCTTTGTGCGAATCTTGATACATCTAAATGCACAGAAGGGAAATGTCCAATCTTTAAACAATTACCAGAAACGGAGAGCATAAAAAACTAACTATGATTGACCGTACCTGTGCCAGGGTAGCCAAAGGGCCGACTGACCCGGCTTTAAAGCAGTGCCATTTGTAAAGCGGTATTTACGGGCCAGGGAACGGTTTCAAATTGCGCTGAGTAGACTGGCGGCGGAGGAACAAAATGATAACGCTTTATAAATTAACCAATGAAAATGACCAGACTTACGATGGCTGTCAATGGGGGAAAAATATTACCGTAAAAACTAGCGGTGAGGGTGAATTATGTGGTCCCGGATGGACACACTGGTACACAGACCCGCTATTAGCGGTGCTGCTCAATCCCATACATGGTAATTTTGATCTCTCCACAGCGCATTTGTGGGAGGGTGAAGGGGAGGTCGTCCTTGAGGACGGCGGCCTCAAAGTTGGTTGCAAAGTCGCTACCACTATGCGTCGAATAAAGATGCCTGTAATATCAGTAAAGCAACGAATACGGTTTGGAATACTGTGTGCTCTAGCGGTGTCTTCTGCCGCCAGTGCCGCCGCCAGTGCCGCTGAATGTGCCGTTGAATGTGCCGCCAGTCGTGTCGCTGAATATGCCGCCGCCAGTGCCGCTGAATATGCTGCTCGTGCCGCTAATATTGATTTAATGTCATTGGCAAAAAAAGCAATGAAGGAGGAGGAAACGGCAATTTGCGCTCATTGCCGCACGACTTGCGAGCGGGCTGGGAAGGGTAGACGATGAAATATCTATGGATTAGACGTCTATGGCTATTTTCTTGGATTGTCTGGCGGGAATGGGAAATACCGGGCGGGATACCTGAATCATACCGCATACATTATCGGCTTACTATTGTCGATGCCTGGTCTATAGCTAAGGTAATTTGGCGGTAAAACTACTAAGCAGCCTCATGGAAGAGGCAGCGCTAAATCCACCGGCCACCGTCTTCGATTGTCTGGATAATCCCGGCAATTATATTCTCCCGGCTTTCCATTTTCTCCACAAGCGTCCGGGACGTATTTTTCAATACCAGCAGCTCCCTAACATTTTCCCTGAGTATCTCATTCTGCAGATTAAGTTCACCCGGGCCAAACTCGTGAAATGTTCGTGTAGTTGCCATCTAGTCCTCCCTCATATCGTCGAAATCAATACACCTCTCCGCGGCCTGAAACATAATTTTAGGTTTCTCCGGTATCACATATTGGAAATATTTGCGTTGCAGCAGATCCCCTTTGGTGAGATTACCCTTGCGACACCATGCCGCTACTCGCTTATATTGTATTTTCCCGTCCTTAACCGGCAGCTTGCAGCGCAGGTTTAGACAGTCGTAACATGTTTGCATTTAGGTCTCCTTTATAGATACTTGCCGTATTGAGCCCCATACGTTGCAATGAGCAATTTAAAACTTTAAAGCAGGCTGAAAAGGCTTTAATAATTTATCTCTTTTTGTATTGTTTTCTTTTCTCCAAAGTGGTTGTAGATTTTTAAGTGCCCAACAACGCTTAAAGTCAATATCTTCGGGTCTATTAAAATTGAAGGCCGCAATTGGGATTTTGTGATCGATTTCCCATTCTCCATGGTTTCCCCAATTCATGCCTGGAGAAAACTTTTTCTCTATAACTTTCTTAAAATCCTGAAATGTCCAGCCTACCAAATTTTCCCAATGTCTCATTTTTTTGGAACCATTATGAATTGTTTGCCTAATTGATACACTAATATTCTTACTAATTTTACTTTTTAGTAAATCCCCCTTGCCAATGTTCCATGATTTTCTACCCTTGGAAGATATGCTTATTTTTTTTCTTGTCTCATCGCTCACTTTTTGACCTAAATGAGATATGCTCATTTTTTTTCTAGCTTCTTCACTCCATTTTCTACCAGCATTCCATGATTTTTTCCCTTTTGTAGAGAATCCTGCCGCTTTTGCTTTGGGATATAGGTCCCTCGACCTGCATGAATTTGAACAATATTTTGCCATATATTTTTTATATGGTTCTACAAAGAAAAAAACTTTGCAGGTCTTACACTTTAACCTTAGAGTTTTATATCTTGGGCGTTTTGACCTTTTTTCCTCTATCCCAATAGTAGGATTTACAACTAGGGCACCTTCGCACATCTGGCTTTCTGGGACTCCATTCATAACCACACCTCAAACATTTTATTTTCTGAATCTCTATTCTCATGGTTATATATGTATCCCTTTATAAGTAACTTGTCAAACACTTTTTACTTAATATTGCCGTCTAAAAATAATTTTCCATAGTATGCAATAAGTAAAGCGTCGGCGATATTTAACGTTATTTTAAGCTGCGGAAACAATTGCTGGGCTTTTGCTTTGGGGATGTTTTTGTTTCCCCCTGATAGACATCCCAAGGCCCTCTGCCATTTAACCGGGGGAACATCGTAGAGCGGGTATTTCAAGGCGATTATGACCCCCCGAATAAAATTATAGTTTGCAGCAAATTTCCACGTAGAGGATACTCCCTGTTTCGGCATAGCATGTACCTTCTCCAGCCAGACTATGGGATTACTTATTTTGTATGATTCCAATAGATCGTAAATATCACGCTCAGTTTCCGGCATTTTATAGGACTCTACTAACCCATCATTATTTATAATCACAATGCCTCCGCTTTGGCCTGGATCAATCCCCATTACGGCGGTATTTTTTGCATTCGGCATCATCTATGTCCTTCACTTTTATCCCTTATATCATGTATCCACGTGGATGAATCCCTGCTTTTCATAAAAATGGAATCCACCACTCCATCTTCCAAATGCCGCTGCAATAAGTGATAAATTCTTTTTATTCACAGTAGTAAAATCACAAGCCAATCCCTTAAGATGGTAACTGTTTGGTTCGCCTCCCACCTTGGGGTCGGCATTGTGCTTTCTGCACCGACAACCGGATAGGGGGATAATCTGTACACCGATATAGTCCCGAAGGACCTGAAGCCGATGTACAAGATGTTCATCAATGACGTTGAACCCGCAGCAGGGACAGGCAAACTCGCTGTATTTGAAATTCTCAGTGATCTTCTTCTTACGGGATTCTATGGTTTCCATCGTTTAGCCCTGAACTCCTTAAATCGTTTCGAGAATCGACATTCTAAATCTGAAATCATCAATAGATATGTCGCCCAATCATCCCAAAATTCTAAACGGATGAAGATATTAAAGTTTGCATTTTCCATCTTCACACTTCTTCTCTTTAACTATATTCATCAAGTCTTTTACGTTTGTGTCCTTAAAGGAAAATCTCACACTTTCTTTATGGACTGGTATCATTTTATCGCACCATCTGCACCATCTATCTGCGTAATCCCCCCCCCCATATCCCCATTCCGTCTTAGATAGTTCATGGCCGGTACATTCACAAAACCATTGTATTATTGTTCTGATTTTTCTCCATCGCTTCGGCATATAATACCAAGTCTGGGGATAATCTTTGCCTTTGTTTTTACGCCAGCCCTTACTTAACCCAGTTAATATTTTGGTTTTAAATGTTACATTTTCCATCTTCACACTCCTCTTTGTCCGGCATAGTTTCGATCAATACATGAATGGCATTAATCATGGATGTTTTGTCTTGGTCGGGTATGGATGCTAGGCGTAACGTTGCCTCTATTGCTTCCAATTCTGCGATAGTATCTGCACCAACCAAAGCAGCCAAGGCTTTACGAATTTTTCTCATCGGATGTTTTTCGCAATTCTTGATATGATCGGTTAATACCTGATCTCCCCATGCTGGCGTATCTTGGCCACAATAAACACAAGTAAGAACACGTGCCTTATTTTTCATATCATTCCCTCCGCGGTCGGACATTCCAGCCATATAACACCGACAGGAGCCACCGTAACCCATTTATGTTTACAGGCCAGACAAATCGCTTGGCCATCTAAATGAGGCGTGTTAGCTTCTTTATATTTTATGAGATTTATAGGGATTGTCATCGGTAGCCCACCGATAAAAGATATTTTTATTATGGCAGAAACTATAATTTAACTCAAGAACAATATGATAAAAATTAACTTAGTGGTGATTTTATTTTATACAGTACCCTTACTTTTATCATAAGTCCTAAAGGCGCCATAACCTAAATATCCAGCCCCAAATAACGCATATAAATCTCCCGGGATCGCCTTGAGCCAAGCCCCAAATCCTTCAATAATATTTTTAGCTGTTATTGGACTAATAGCGTAAACAATGCCCATAGGAATGGCTGATAAAAGCATAATATAAACTACGTATAAGAACATTGGCCGGCCGCGACTAGTCCATTTGTCTTGAGATTGGCTTTCTGCGATTACGACATTAAGCCTAGCATTTTCTATTCCAGCCTCAAGTTCCTGTACTTTCAATGCCAATTCTGCCGCTTTTGTGGCATCTATAGGTTCTTTGCCAGTGATCGCGGTTCTAATATCTTTAGCTAATTGACCAATGCCACTTAACGTTCCTCCTACATCAATATTGGCTATACTGAACCCCATAATCATTTCCTCCGTAGTTTTCTTTCTATCCAAGCAAATAGATTCATAATTTGTATAAACGGCCACAACAACCATATTAATATTTTCATAAACAATACCTCTTGTAATTATCTATAGCTTCTTGGACCGTGGCCTTTCCTATTATCGTGTTGTAATGACGTTTGTAATAATCAGCCATTGCTGATATTATATTATACCGTGGTAATGATTCTTTAACTCTGAAATAATGGACGCGAAGTATGGCAATTTGATAATTTAGATTAGCCATAAGATCATCGGTCCATTCCGTTTTATCTTTCAAATCATCTATCTTCTTTGCCAACACTGGTTTATACTTAAGAAAATTATCCCATATGTCTTTTTCCGTGGCCGGTTCCATTTGAATGATTCCTTTAGCCGGACCTTTTACCTGATTGATGTAATCTCCCATGTGACTTTCCTGGGCAATGGTCAACATGGTGAGTTCAACGGCATCTTCAGAATAATGAATTTCGGGTTCAAGATAATGAAGAACTGATTTTATCAATTCCCGTAATTGATCTTTATTTATACCCACTTTACAACATTCCTTTTTTATATATCTTTTCCCTTAATTCTTCACAGTTTAAACCAACTTCTTTACATAAATCAAATATGATGTGCATATTTAAGGACAAACAAACTTCCATTTTTTCAAATAATTTATCCCCGGTATCAAGTCTTTTTTCTATAGATTCTTTATTATGAACAATATCTTTTAACATCAATTCTCGACGTTCGTTACATTGGTCTGCTGTTATCCTACTCGCTTTTGACAAGTATCT
>Ga0307377_10008075_pt1 | contig 10734 bp, 10 predicted proteins | sample TR3MG_FD_202535 | JGI IMG/M metagenome (GOLD analysis project Ga0307377, IMG submission 202535) | Soil microbial communities from Risofladan, Vaasa, Finland - TR-3 | ecosystem: Environmental > Terrestrial > Soil > Coastal area > Acid sulfate soil | place: Finland: Risofladan, Vaasa | collected... | reverse complement strand
ATGCCAGGGCCGAATCAGGGTAACTATAGCCGCTTCATGTTCGATGAGGAGAAGCGCTACGTCTACCCGATGTATCAGCGAAGCTTCCCGGGAGTTGATGCCGACTTCAACGACGGCCACCCCTCTTTCTTTACGCAGCTGCGCCGGGCAATCGCTTATGGCGTCGGCGACGGTAGCCCAAATGATGGTTTTGAGGTAGTTCAAGCTACGTCTACCTCTAACAATTTCGGGGTAAAAGGTGGTGATGGGACTCTAGAAGGCGCTGGTAGATTATTCTTTGCTGGTTACCATTGCTTTCTTAAGAGCGACGTCGATTATGTAAGTACCAGCACAGATATACATCCGCAGAGCTATCTACTCAGTGAGACTACGCTTACAGATAGCTCAGCCAACTGGACGATCAATGAGCTAGCTGGTCGCAATCTCACTCCCGATATTACGGCTCCTGGCAACACTTACGCTATCGTATCGAATACCACGACAGTTATTACTGTTGTTGGCGGATCGCAGATGGTTACCGATGGCGCGGTAGCCGGTGACTTCTATAGAGTAGAACTGAGCACTTCTGGAGCTCCGCGGTCCGATGAGGTTTACGTAGATGTATTCCTTGATGAGATTACCGAGACTGAGGATCCCAACCTAATTCATCCTAGTCTGATTCCACCGACGGTATCTGCTTACAGAGCCCAGCTACGTCAGAACGTTAGAGTTACAGAGGGCGGCACTACGCCAACCGGCCCGTTCACGGACGCCGACGGCAGGCTCCACTATTACTACAAGATTGCAACAATTGCCCGAACAGCCACGCCTAACATTCTGACTGCAATGATCACAGACGACCGCCAGGTATTCAATCCGGGCGGTGGCGGGATAATCCTCAAGGAGATCGACGGAACTCCGACGATCCCTGGTGTCAATGAGATTCGAGTCAACAACGGATCTCTTACGGACCTTGGTTCTGGTGTTGGTTTGTTGGATCTGAACAACCTAACGGTCGAAGAGGAGGACGGGACTCCTTCAGAACCTCATATCAGCAAGATCGTTGTTCCGCGGAGCTCGATGACCGTTCTCGCCCCAGGCGAAGTGAAGATCGAAACCGGAGGGGTCTCTACGGGGCCGACGTCTCGAGGTGTCTACTTCACAAATGATATATCGGGCGTTACCCCGACCTCCGCAGGGACGACCGGGACGGATATCGACACACTGGACTATCCCCCAGGTGCGACTGAAACGGGGCAGCGATTTACGTTCACGATTCCGGAGGACTACGACAGCGGCGACCTGGAGATCGGCGTCGTCTATCGGATGTCTGGCACTGACGGTAACGATATTCGCGTAAGGCATCAGGCGAAGATCGTAGACCAGGTTACCGGGGGCATCGATTCTACCTCGTACCCATTGACCAATCTCGATCTATCTGTTCCTGCGGATACTTCAATCACTTCAGATACTCTTCTGACACTGTCTGATGGTGACTTTAATCGCGGAGATATGATCCAGGCTTATGTTCGCCGCGATCCGGGGTCTGAGGCGCCGGCAAACGCCGATACCTGGAAGGCCATCCAGTTCTACTACGTGTACTTCGGGCAGATCGCTACCAGGGTAATGACTGTCCCTGCCAAAGCATTCGACGACTATCTGTCGGAAACGGCTCCCGCCTCTGGGTCTATCGGGACAGACATCGATACGCTCGACTTTTCGCCTACGGTAGACAACTCGCAGAAGACACAATTCCAGGTTCCGGCGAGCTGGGGAGGCGAGAGCGGCGCGTACCTATTCCTGTCTTACGCTATGTCTACGATGGAGGCTTCTAAGCAGTGCCGCTTCCAGATCGGCGGCGAGATAACGAATCTAAGCGCCGGGACCGTCGACACGATTCCGCTTCAGGAAGTTCTGATCTATCCGGCGAACATCACAGCCGACGCACCGCAAGACCAAGTGTTCGTTCTGAGCATTCCACCGACGTCGATGCATGTCGGCGACAGCATCACGCTATATGTCCGTCGGAAAGGTTCGGATGCGACTGGCGATACTCATAATGGGCTATTCCGCCTGATCCACGGCTACATGACCTTTGGTCAAGCGCCGTCTTCGGGCTTCACGTCGGTTGACGTTTTCGAATACTACATGGACTTCGCCGGTTTCGGAACCGCGTCGGGGACAATTTCGGGTTCTATGGGTTATCCCGACTACTCTAATCCAGGATCGGACGGCTTCGAAGGTCTATGGGTGATAGCATCGTCCTCTGCCGGGGCGACGCTCCCCATCTCCTTTGCCGGGCGGTTGTCTTCTTCGCAGACTACGATTTCGAGCATCAAGATTCCTCTTCGCGCGTCTGCGTCTGGCTGCCAATACACAATCCGCGTCTACGTGGACGGCTATGACGCGACGGACCAATTTGGCGAAGGTATTCAGACGCTTACTGTGACTGATCTCATCGAGCGGACTATCTTAGATGTTGATCTAACCAATTCGGTGCCACTAGGACCCAAGAAGAGATTCTTCGTGGATGTATTGGCGACCTTGGATTCGGGTGAGACGCTTTACGTCGGTAGGCCCTTCGTCCGTCAGGAGTGATAGTAGGATATGAGCGACTTTGTTATCGCAGGTCAATCTCCTTCGGATTTTGTGCCGAAGATACCGACTTCGGACCAAAAGGACGCCCTCAATGGCGCGAGTCCCGCGTTAGATTCTGGAAACCCGGTTGCCGGGACTGATAACGTAAATCCGGCCTTGGACGTACAAACATTCACTTCCTCCGGAACGTGGACTAAACCTTCCGTTGCAGGAAGATGGGTGCTTATCGAGGTTTGGGGCGGAGGTGGTGGAGGCGGCGGTGCCTTCGTCGGTTCTGGGTACGGCGCCGGTGGTGGTGGCGGCGGCGGTTACAACAGGGACTACGTATCGTGGAGAGAATTTGACCTCGTTACGAGTGAGACTGTCACGATCGGCGACGGCGGCACCGCCGGAGGGACAGGCACTTCTGGGGGTTCCGGCGGTACCTCCTCGTTTGGGGCTCACCTGACATCCTACGGAGGCGGTGGTGGCCGCGCCGGTACTGGAGGCGGCGGCGGCGGGGGCGGGGGACGAAATGGGGCTGGAACTACCGGTCTAGGATCGCCACTTTTTTCTGGCGGTTCTGCTGGTGATGTATCTGCCGGAGCTGGTGGAAACGGGACCACGACGAACAACGTTCAAGGCGGTCCCGGCATCGCTGGTGACTACGGCGGCGGCGGAGGTGGTGGTAATGGCCACGTAGAACGTGGTGGAAATGGCGGCGCCTCTGTCTACGGTGGAGGTGGCGGTGGAGGCGGAGGTCGCTTCTGGACTTCTTCCGTCGGCGTCGGCGGTGTGTCTACTTATGCTGGGAATGGTGGCAACGGAGGCGATGATGATACAGCACCGACCGCGGCTTCTGCCCCGGCTGGCGGCGGAGGCGGCGCCGGCGTGTTTTCCCCAGCTTTAGGGACGGCCGGGGGCGCTGGGCAGGTCAAGATTACTGTATACGGGGGCTAACGCTGCGCTGTAGCGGAGTGAGATTCTAGTCGTGGTTTCTTTACCAAAGTTGTCCAAACTTGTTTATTTTGAACAACTTATCTTATTTCTTGTTTCTTTTGCTGTTTGTATTTATAACGAAGTTTGTCTCAAATACCGAGGGTTCCTCGGGAATTTACGCCTGTGGAGAGAATGTAAGACCTTGTTTTGCAAGGCGTTATCTTGTTGAAGCAGGAACCAAACGCCATGGGTAACTATGGATGGGTTTTGGAGAACAGCAAGATGGCGAGATACGCAGTAGTACAAGACTCAGATAATATGGTCTCTAACACTGTAGTTTGGGACGGTGAAGCGCAATGGTCGCCCCCTACTGGGACGACAGCTGTGGAGGACACAGGCGGAACCGCCTCGATCAACGGCTGGTATGAATCCGGGGTAGGGTTCCATCCTGCAATGCCGAAGATTACTGGAATCAATCCATCTTCCGGCGGTGCCGCCGGCGGAACTACAGTTACAATCACAGGTCTCAACCTTGCGACCGCCGGCGTCATCGTCAAGTTTGACGGAACCGAAGCTACCAATCTGACTAACATCACAGACGCCAGCCTGGATTGCGACACTCCGTCGCATGCTGCCGGTGCTGTAGATGTTACAGTAGAGAATACGGCCGGTTCGTGGACCGGGCAAAACACGCTTACTGACGGGTTCGAGTATACGTCGTAGGACTAAAGAAGGCGCTGGAACAGACTAAATGATTCTTGCCCATAGAATCCAGATGAAGCCGACGCAGAAGCAGGAGAGTTACTTCTGCCAAGCTTGCGGTACGGCTCGCTTCGTTTTGGACGAACGTGAATCTATTTGCGAGTCTTGTGGATTCGTGGAAGACCGGGATGTGAATGCTGCATTGAATCTAAAGAGTCTTGCTACCGCGGGTTACGCGGAAAGTCACGCTCGTGGACATCAGGTAAGACCTTCGAACCGCCGCAAGGCGGTGAAGGCGCAGGTGGATGAAGCGAGAATTTCTGGCGAGCACTTGTGCTCACCTAGAAAGTAGCAGGTTTGATATGGCCTGGTCTAGAGGCCCGATGCCGTCTAGGGACGAGAAAGACGCGCTCGCCGGCAATGACGGGACGCCCAGCTCGTCGAACAAGTTCGCGACTGAGACAGGCAACATTAACGCCAGGAAAGGCACCGCTGGTTCGGGGAGCCTCTATGGTAAGGTTGTCTTCGTCGAGGGGACGAGCATCTCCATGACGGTAGATGATACCACAGATCCAAACGAGTTCAGGATCACCATAGCTGCGAGTGGCGCGTTCCCTGGTTACTATGGTAGTGCCCCGCCAGCCTCAAGCGGTTCGGGATCAGCAGGCTCTAGCTCCCTGGTATCACGTGGAGATCACTACCACCCAGCGAGTACTACCGCCTTCCAGGTTCACTATGTGCAGGCAACATCCGCTTCGCGAACGTCGTTCGGGCAGAATCCAGGATTCACGCCGCTTCTACTGCTTCTCAACTATGAGCGCGTTGGAGTCTCGAACTGTTATGGATTTGGTGTTGGCACTGGTAGCAGCCAGCAACAGTATCAGTCTTTTGGAGGCGCGATTTTCCTGGGCAAGATTGCGAATGCTACTACGGATTGGGCCATCTCCTCTTTTACTAGTAGCGCGGTTACAATTAGCGGGGGCTCGACGACGTGTGTGCTTGCTGAGTTCATTTTGGGGAGAGCCTAATGCTGGGCGCTGACGGCATCCGTGTTGGTAGAATTGGGAAGGGTGATTTCGCTGTACAGATTCGCGTGCGAAAGGATGACCCAATCGCGCCGTATGTGGTTGCGGCTATTGAGAAGGCTGCCTGCATAATCCGCGATCCGGTGACTGGATTTGAAGAGGTGTTCGAAGGTGATGCGTCAGTAGCCGACGACCTAATTCATGTACTCCTCCAGTCTCTTCCGGAAGATTTGCAGGCCAGATTTTCGCAGGAGACGTCGGACGCCCGCGCGAGGGCTTTGGCGCAGATTGACGAGGCCATTACTGGGATGGGCCTAGGTAACCTTCTGGCGGGACTAGGCGCTATGGGCCCGCAGGCCAAACGAGACGTCGAGGGTGCTAGCGGACCATTGGGCGACGCCGCACGTTCATTGCCGGACGCCGGTGACGTGGTGAACCGAGTTATTAGACCAGATACGAGGCCCGGAAGAGAACTGCTTGACCACCTCGAGCCGGCAAGTACCGATGTTTCTACGGGGGGCGAGGATTAGATGTCGATCTACCCAGCACAGGCGGTGTCGTCAGATAAGATCAAGCTACGCTGGCGCGAGCCCTACGTATCCGAGGCGATCAATAAGAAGTTTCTCGGAATACCGAATGGTGTCTACCGCGGTTTTACGCCTACTGTCGTTGGTGACATCATACGTCTAATCCCTGATACGGATTCTGGGGACTCCGTTCTCAACGTCGAATCTTCCGGAACCGATGTCGCGCATACTACTATCTATGAGACATCGAATGTAGATCTGGACTTCGCAGGCCACACCGTCTGGCCAGTCTTCATAGTTGCCGAGTCAGACTACACGATAGGCTCGACGACGACAGCAGAATTCAAGACTATTGATGCGCAGGAGATTGTCCACACAGTCGGAGGCTCACCGGTTACTGTAGATCTTTCTACTGTAACTGCTCCAGTTAATCTACCTGTCAGGGCTGGATCGTTTAATTTGGCAGTTACCCTCAACGGAGGCGCACCAGGCGTAATTACTGACGATGGAGCCGGCACAATCTCGGGAACAGGGATGACTGGTACTGGTACGATCAGCTACACGACCGGGGCTCTAACTGGAACTACTCTTACCCTTCAAGCTTCTTCTACTATCATTCTTACCTACGAGTGGCCGGCTGTTGGTTTGACTCTGGTGAAGGTCTGCAAGGTAGACAAACCGGCGGCGGTTCTTACGGTAGATACATCTGTTCCGTCCAATCGCCATGAACCTGTTGCTTACGCTGGAGTAACAGTAGGTTATATGCCCGGCGGTTCTATCGAAGACCTGCAAGCCGCTGTCGTTACTACAGCTGAAGTAGAGCAGGCTAGAATAGGTTTTACATCTACTTATGGATCACTAGACGACCGCCTCGACGCCGAACTAGCAGGAGGCGCCCCCGATGGCATGGCCACGCGTTTAGCCCTCCGCGGTAAGATGATTGAGACGAAGGTATGGGATTCGGGGTTGCTGCCCGATGAGCGCTATTGGTCTAGCTCTACCGATCCTGGATGGGCGGGAACAGGCACGTCGGCCAACGTCTCGGACGACTTCAAGGACAAGACGCGGAGCACCGGCCCGACGGTGAAGGGCGTCGTCGTAGACGATGCAGAGCACGACCACGTACGTCTGATGGATCGTAATTTCAGGCAATTTGTAGACGAAACCGGGCTACCTGTATACGGGCGGCTTTCTTACGACGAGATAACAATTCCAGATGGAGGAGCACCGGGCCTCACATTTACTAACGGCGGGAAAGCTGTAGTCGGAACTGGTACTTCGTTCCAGGCGGCTGGCCCAGGAGATCCTCCTACCGTGGCGGCTGGAGACATCATACAAGGCCCTGACGGTAATTTTTATACTGTCGACACCGTAAGCAGTAATCTTAATCTGGATTTGTTAGAGAACTATGCGCTAGCTCCAGCCCCTACTACAGCTGTAGATAGGATAAGACGTCGGTATACTCTGTCCTTCCATAAATTTGATGCCGCCGAGCAGGCTCATGACTTTACTGCGTCCACCGAGTTTCGATACTGGTGGCAGGAACTTTTCGATGCTGAAGACCAGACAGTATTTGCCGACGCCGTAGATATCCGGCAGAAAGGCTACGCAGGATCGGTTCCTGACGCTACCGAGACCGATAAAGGTATAGTACAGCTAGCCCCGGATCTGGATCCATCATCTTCTTTAGCTGTCCAAGGTAGTGATAGCAGACTTGGCGCCGTAAAAGGCCGCGCCAACGCCGGTTTGGTGTCCGGGCTTGAAGGTGTTGTTAGGTTGATCGCCGGCGCTGGGATGTCGGTGGCTCTTGTCGAGTCTAGTGGCGAGCTGCAGTTCACGATTACGGCCACCGGAGGTTCGTGGCCCGGACCGTCTCTCTCTACGCCTCTGGCAGACACGCCCGGCGGTGCTGTAGGCGCGGAAGGGCTGACAGCCGACGGCTTGCACAGGCATCCTCTCTCACCATCCTATGCTATCCAAACTAATGGGGTACCCTTCACAGCCCTTGCTGGCAACATCGTAATACCTACCGGGTTTACCCCAAGGCTGGCTATATTCGTAGGTGACGACGCCTCCAACCAGAACTTGACTGTTGGAATCGCTATCAACTCTGGCAGTGCTAATCAAGGATGTGTAGATATAATCTATAGCGCGGGCAGTGTGTTTTCGCAAAATCTAGCCAGAATCGCCGTAGGCTCGGTAACTACTTGGAATATACAGAGTGGCGGCTGGACTACTACGAACGTAACTGCGACAAGAACTGGCACTGGATCGATAGACGGTTTTGGTATCGTTATCGGCGACAATCTTCCGTAGGAGGCCGCGGATGAAATGCGTTGAGGGGCAAGACGCGGAGGGGAACTACGCCGTCAAGATCAAGATGGGAGCGAATGATCCACTGGCCGACCATCTACGAGCGTTGGCGCACCAGGGGGCTCATGCGTCTGTCGATGCAACTGGATTTCGGGCCAGGGAACCTGGGGACGAGGGTGCCGCAGATGATCTGGTCTTGCTGCTCAAGGACATGCTGCCCGTGGAGGTGAGAGCCAACCTTGAGCGGTCATTGGAGGAACAGCGACTCACCGGTGTCCTCGGCAGCGTTGTCGGGGGCGACAAGATGGCCGTCGTGAAGTCGTTGATGTCCGCTCTGAAGCCCAAGAAGTAGGAGGAGACTATGCGTCGCGTCACTGTAGTCGTGAGCATCCTGGTGCTGATCCTCGCTTGCGCCAGCTGCGTCAAGAAGTACGAGACGGCGCTCGTCGATCTCGACGCCAGCACCGTCCTCGTCAAGGACTCGCTCGTCCAGACGATGGACATGGCGGACAAGGCGGCCAAGGCTGCTGGTGAGAAGGGGCCGCTCTACGATGAGAAAGATCGGGCCGCGCGGCTTCGGACGTGCTACGAGATGCGTGCGCTCATCCACACCACACTCCTCGGTGAGAAGGTCGAGTACGACATGGCGACCGGCGATCTCTTCTACATGAAGGGCGAGGAGAAGGTGGTGATCGGGGAAGGGAGCAAGTAGTTATGGCGTTCAACGTGGACTGGGACGCGATGAAGGGCAACCTCTTTGTAGCTTGCAAGGAGTCTGTCTCGAAGTTCGTGGACGACACGAAGGCCGAGGCCGTGGGCTTCTACAAGGAACTCCGCGAGTTTACCGACCGCGTCACCGACGCGAAGAAGGAACTGGCGGAAGCCTCGGGGCTCAAGAAGGAAGTCAAGGCGCAGACTCTTGAGCACGAGATTCGCAACTTGGACAGTATGATGACGCGTAACGCGGTAGTCTTTATGGACAAGACCGAGCAACGCGTTAAGGAAGTTTTGACGACTATGGCAAAAGTCGTCGGTAAGATAGCCATGTCTATGCTCATCTCGGCCTAACTAGCATCAAAAATCCTCCTACCTTTAAGACTTGCTAATACACACCCAAACACTTAACCTAGTAGGATGAACCGGTAGGAGGGTGCGCCCATGCTAGCTGATGGTGTAGATTGGCTTACTCCGCAAAACATTAGTGCAATCATTGCTCTTCTTGGCTTTGCCGCCGTAGTTGTCGTAGCTGTCTTGAATTATATAGATAAGGGTGAGGAAGCCAAGAAGGTTGCCGAGCTCTCGGGTAAGCTAAAAGCCAACGAGACGAAGCTGATGAAGTCTGTAGACGTCGCCAAAGGCATCATAAAAGGCGTCGAAGGCTTCCGAAACAACTCGGACGACGAGGCTAAAGCCGCCGTGGCTGCAGAAATAAAGAAGGCGACTAAGGAGATGGGTGTAGAGTGGCTGGTTAATCCCATCGTTAAGAGTGTAACCGAGGGCCAAGGCTCTATAGACGCCATTCTAGCGGAGTAGGAACAATGCATCGTAATCTACGCCTCAATAAGTCCGTTTCCGATATGGAACAGTGGTTCTTGGTGGAATCGGATGATGTTAAACGCTTAGAGGAAATAGAGGCTGTTCTTGGCAGCCGCGCGCTCGGCGCTGCAATAATCAAAGCCAAAGATGTGATGGTGGATAAACCATCCGCTTATAATGTAAATTTCGAGAGATGGACCCATAAGGACTTCGGTAGGGGAGTAGTTTCTGGTTCTCGCAATACTGCAGGCATAGTAGATGGGATAGTGCGCGCTATAGGGGATCTGGCCACAGAAAAAGGCGCGTTTAACGGGTTGCCCGCTGGGATGCTAGCTAACGACGCGCGGGTGCTCAAAGGTATAAAGGGAGTGCTACTAGCTAAGTGTGGCACGATAATAAAATTAATACCCTTGGCTATAGCGCGAGAGATGGAATCCGAATTGCGCGGAACAGCCGGTGAAATAGATTCGATACTTAATAGTGTAAAAGATTCGGATATGACAAGCGACAGTAGCTTCATGCATAAGATAGGTAAGAAGGGTACTGGATCTATTAGTGGAAGCTCTATTGGCCCTAGTGGCTACCCAGAATGGGCGGCTGCTGGTGCTGTCGCGCCGATAGCTGCTGTGGCCGCTGCTAAGATTGCCGGTGGTGCATTGAGTATCCTCGCTCCGGTCGCGGGTGCCATTGGCGCTGCTATTGCACCAGTTGTAGCAGTTCCGATCGTGGGTGCTACTGTTGGCGCGCTTATCAATTTTATCATTAGGATGCGGTCTCGCAGCGTTAGGGTAGATAGCGTCGACCTGTCTGATCTGACCGAGGACAAACTTGGAGTTTATACGCTACCTATAGCGACTGCGGTACTCAGCAATTTCAAAAATAAGCTGAGACTTCCAGGTGAATTGCAGGTTAAGTTCGCCTACGCCGAGGCCAATGACGCCCTCGCCGACAAAATATCTAAAGCACTTTCTGAGGGGGTAAGACGAGCCTCCGTAGCGTCGTTGTCTGCCATAATGGGAGAGCTCAACAAGTGCTTCAACGGCTATTTCACTAAGCGGACATTGGAGTATACCCTCAGCAAGATGCGGCATCCTAAGGGAACGAGTCCTGAGAAAATTAAGTACTTACCGCTTACC
>Ga0307377_10008073_pt1 | contig 10736 bp, 6 predicted proteins | sample TR3MG_FD_202535 | JGI IMG/M metagenome (GOLD analysis project Ga0307377, IMG submission 202535) | Soil microbial communities from Risofladan, Vaasa, Finland - TR-3 | ecosystem: Environmental > Terrestrial > Soil > Coastal area > Acid sulfate soil | place: Finland: Risofladan, Vaasa | collected... | reverse complement strand
ACATGCTGGCGCTCAAGTACAGATGTTGGTCGTCGTGTTCCAGGGAGAGCATGCCGTGGTAGCTGTTGCCGGCGGCGTCGGCACTGGCTGAGTAGGTGATGCCTTTTCCGAAGCATCCGCCAAGACGGATGCTGCACTGGGCGCGGGTTTGTCCGGCTTCGTAGATGACGGCGCTGAAGCGCTGCGCGTCGAGTCTTTTGTAACGGCCTTCGATGGCGGGATTGCGGGTGGCCAGTTCCCGCAGCGAGTTCTCGAAGTAGCGTGCCATGTAGTCAAACACATCCTCGACAAACTGGTCACGGTCGGCATCGCTGAACTGCTTGCGCAGACGCAGGTTGCTGGATCGTGGGCCCGACGCGGCGGTTGCCATGGGCGAAACGGCGGAAAGCGGATTTCTGTGTGGACTGGCATGGGCGGTGGGCGGCAGCGCCGCGCGAATCTGTCGCACCACGTCCAGAAAGGCTTCGTCCAGATCGGGCCATTTCGTGACCGGCCTACCATCGGTGGGCGCGGCCAGCAACCCGGCGAACGGCGAGTGCTGCCAGTCGCACGACCGCAGGATCACCGGGATGACCCGTGCGCTGCGTTCGGCGTGCCGCGCCAGTGCGCGCTGCATTTCCACGTCGTGGCAGTAGTCGGAGGCGAGAAAGTCCGGGCTGATCAACAGCAGGATGATGTCCGCATGTTCCAGCTCCTCGTCGATGCGCTGCCCCAGCACGTCGCCCGCCATGATGCGGCGGTCGTGCCAGGTGGAAATCGCGCCTTCGCGCTTCAGCACCGCAAGATGCACCTCAAGCTGATCGCGCAGCGTTTCGTCCTTGTGCGAGTAGGAGAAGAACAGGCTGCTCACGTGGTTGGCTCCGCGACTGGTGCCATCGCCGGCAAAGGGGAATCCCCGTCGCCCCAGATGCGGGCGAGCGTGGCGGCGATCTTCTTCTCGAAGCGCGCGATCAACTCGCGGTTGGCGGCGACCAATGCCTGTTCGGCTTCGATCTCGGCGACGATGGCTTGCTGGGTGGCGAGGGGTGGGAGCGGGATTTCAATTGTTTTTATATCGACAAGATGAAGGTTTGTAACTGTGCCTGATTTTGACCGAGCTGTTGCCTGAGCGTACGCCGCGTCTGAATTTAGAAAGCACGCTAGATAATGTGGGTCTAGCAAATCCTTCCTTGGTTTGATCAAGCACAGACTGACGAAAATGCTGAATTCCCAGTCCCAATCGATCAGCTTCGCGATACCAATGGTGCCGTTCTTTGAATAGAGAACATCACCTCTTTCGGGTCGACACCGTTTAATGAGTTCTTCGTGCTCGCCACGTGGAATAAACTTTTTTGACGCGTTGCTTCCGGTGATGTCGGTTACACGTAGAAAAGGAACTCCGGTATCAGTGTAGGTTGGAGTGAAATGTGCACCATCGGTAATCTTTGATGTGACTTCGCTGAGTTCGAACGTCGACCATCCTTGGTCGATGGAGATGTGCGGGCGATAGTTGTCAAGCACTGCGCGAGCGCCATCGATGACTTTCTGGTAGCCGTCAATCTCCGCCACGATTTCTTTCTGGACGTCTAAAGGTGGCAGTGGAATTTGGAGTGACGCTACGTCCTTCTGATTGATGCTTGGGTACGCCCCTTTACCCGCCATTCCAACCATCTGAGCAACCGAGCGGTCATCCCTCAACACATTGATGAGAAAGCCCGGAATCAACCGGTCGGCCCTTGCACGCAACACCGTAAAACCCGTGGATGCTACGGCTCGGTCCGGAACTTCCGTAAGAAGTGCAAACGCTTTCAAGTTTGGGCGCACCGTTGACAGAAGAACGTCGCCTTCCTTCACCGCCCTGCGTGCTCGGCTTGGCGCTTCATTCGTGTCAGTTTTTGTCGGTCCGAGGAACTTGCCGGACTCGTTTTCGACGCAGGAGATGTCGATGTAGTTGAAGTAAGCGGCTGGGTATAGCTCGGCTGGGTTCGCAGTATCTGGATTGATTTCACAGACCTCGCCCAGCGTGACATGAGGGTATTCAGATAGGGCCACAGCCCCTTCGCGGTACCGCTCCCCGCTCAGGTTGTAGCCACCCCCGGCCGCAACCTTCTCCCTGTTCACGATCAGCCCCAACGTGGGCTGGAAATCCTCCAGCGATTCACCCGCGCGCAACCGTCGCAGGTACTCAGCAATCTCGGCCTGCACCTGCGGCATGTCGTTCTTTTCAATCGGCCGCCGCTGCGCGCCAAGGCCGAAACCGTCGTTGCTGATCTTGAAGAAGCCGATGCTGCGGCTTTTTTTCGCCAGTGACTTGTCGAGGATCAGGATCGAGGTCTTGACGCCGGAATACGGCTGGAACAGACCGGCGGGCAGCGAGACGACGGCGACAAGGGATTGTTCCAGCAGCATCTTGCGCAGCTTTTTGTACGCGGTCTGGCTCTGGAAGATGATGCCTTCCGGCACGATGATGCCGGCGCGGCCGTTGGCGCTGAGGTGCTCGGCCATGTAGTCGACGAACAGCACTTCGCTGCGCTTGGACTGCACCGAGAAGCGGTTGTGCGGCTTGATGCCGCCCTTGGGCGACATGAACGGCGGGTTGGCGAGGATCACGTCGGCGTGTTCGTTCCAGCGCTCCTGGCTGGTCAGCGAGTCGTACTCGGCAATGTGCGGGTCGGCGAAGCCGTGCAGGTACAGGTTGACCAGCGACAGCCGCACCATGTCCGGGGAGATGTCGTAGCCGATGAAGTTTTTCGCCAGCCGCTCGCGGTCGTCGGGTGTCAGCGTGCTGTGGCCCTTGGCGCTGGTGTTGGCTTTGAGAATGTGCTTCCACGACGAGATTAGGAACCCGGCGGTGCCGCAGGCCGGGTCCAGCACGATGTCGGTTTTCTTCGGATCGACCACTTTCACCATGAAGTCGATGATGTGGCGCGGCGTGCGGAATTGCCCGGCGTCACCCTGCGAGCCGAGCACGGAGAGCAGGTATTCGAACGCGTCGCCGAGGCGCTCGCTGTGGTCGTAGCAGAAGCCGTCGATGATCTTGAGAAACGATTTCAGCGTTTCCGGGTCGCGGTACGGCAGGTAGACGTTCTTGAAGATGTCGCGGAACAGCGGCGGGATGCCGGAATTTTCCGGCATCTTGGTGATCGCTTCGGCGTACAGGTTCAGCATTTCGTGGCCGCCAAGGCCCGCGTGCAGCAACCAGGCCCAGCCGTAATGGGCGTACTCGCCGGCGAAGAACTTGCGCTTGCCGCCGAGTTCCTCGCTGTCCGCGTCCATGTCGTCCATGAACTTGTAGATCAGCGCGATGGTGATCTGCTCGACCTGGCTCTTGGGGTCCGGCATCTTGCCGACGAGGATGTCGCGGGCGGTGTCGATGCGGCGCTTGGTTTCGCTGTCGAGCATGGTGGTGCGTCATTCCTTCAATCGTGGTGCAGCCGGCAACGCCGTCAGCGTCTGCATCTGGCGGATGGCGATGGCGTTGAGTCGTTTGAGCCGCTCCCCCTGGGGCAGGCCCATGTGGATGAATTCGGCGTTCATGCCTTCGATGTTGGCCAGCACCAGCAACTGTTCGACGCTGGCATCGTCACGCATGTTGCCATCCTGCGCCGGGTGGGCTTGGCGCCATTGTCGGGCAGTCTGGCCGAACAGGGCAACATTCAACAGGTCCGCTTCGCTGGCATACATCACGGCGGCCTGCGCTGCGGTGACGGTGGCCGGGATGAGGTGTGTCCTGATGGCGTCGGTGTGGATACGGTAGTTGAGTTTGGACAGGGTGCGGTTGAGATCCCAGGCCAGTGACAGCCGCTGGTTCTCGTCGTGCTTGAGGCGCTGGAACTCCTTGATCAGGAACAGCTTGAATTCGACCGAGACCCACGCGGCGAATTCGAACGCGATGTCCTTGTGGGCAAAGGTGCCGCCGTAGCGGCCGACCTTGGAGACGATGCCGATGGCGCCGGTGCGCTCGATCCACTGTTTGGCGGTCAGCGAAAAGCTGTTCAGTCCGGCCTGCATTTTAAACCCGTCGAATTCGACGGGATTAAAGCCAGGGTTGTTGAGCTGTTCCCACAGGCCGAGAAACTCCAGAGTGTTGCGGTTGCGTAGCCAGTTGCGCACCAAGTCGTCGGTGCGGTCGGCGTTCTTGTGGCGGGCGATGTCGGTGAGGCAGATGTAGTCCTCGCCGTCTTGCTGGCGCACGGCAACGGTGGTGCCTTTCACGTCGATGGTGGCGGTCTTGGTTTTCATCGTTCATCCTTGATCGGGTGGGAAGTTTTTCGTGGTCACTCAGAGCGCGAATTGGTTCAGCGACACGTAGTCCTTGACGTATTCGGGGATCAGCGCGCGGTACTTTTCCGGCACCGCGCGGAAGTCGCTGGCGGTGAACGCGGGATTCGTGTGCAGGTAGGCAAAGTCGCGATTGTCGATGATGTGGCGTAGCTGGCCGTTGCTGGCATACGCCTTGAAATAGTTCTTGATGGCCGGCACGGCGCGCGCTTCCTCGGGCTTGCGGTCGGCGATGAACTTGGCAAATTCCTCTTCCAGCAATTCATCCTTCGATTTGAAGCGCGGGATCAGGCCGAAGACTTTTTCCAGAATCTCGCGCAGGCTCAGCCGGCGGTCCACATCGGCGGCGCGGCGCAGCTTGTCCAGCGTGTAGTACTCGTCGGGCTTGTCGAAGACTTCGCGGTTGACGTAGTCGATCACCTGATCCCAGTGGCCGGCTTCGACGGCGGCGGCGATGGTGGCGTCCTCGCGCACGGTGTCTTCGAATTTCGCGAAGAACATGCGGTCGATCTTCATGCCCTCGTGACCGACTTTGACCTCCTTGATGCCGGCGAGGACGTCTGTGCCGAGGTGCTCGAAGCCGCCGCCGGGCGGTGGTGGCGGGTTCGGGCCACCCGGGCCGTTGCTGCCGGGTTGGGGCAGTTGCAGGATCTCGTCGTAGTCGAACTTCTCTTCGAAATAGTCGCAGTTGGCGAAGAAGTCGAACAGCTTGTAGGCGGTCTTTGGCGCCGCGCCCAGGCTCTGCTTGAGCGGCAGGTCGAACAGCTCGTCGAGGAAGTCGTGCTTGCGGGTGCCGCGGCCCTTGATCTGGATGAAGTCGGTGGGCGAGAAGATCGGGCGGAACAGGCCGAGGTTGAGCAGGTCGGGGCAGTCGTAGCCAGTGGTCATCATGCCGACGGTGACGCAGACACGGGCCTTGCTGGTCTTGTACTCGCCCAGAAAGTTGGCCGAGCCGAGCAGGCGGTTGTTGGTGAAGTTGATGGTGAGTTGCTGGGCACCGTCGATCAGCGAGGTCACCTGCACGGCGAAGTCCGACTGGTATTTGCCGGGATACATGCGGTCGGCGAGTTCGTTGAGAATCTGGGTGAGCCTGGCGGCGTGGTTCTGGCTGACGGCAAAGACGATGGATTTGCCGATCTCATTGCTGACCGGGTCGCGCAGCGCGTGTTGCAGGAAGGTTTTGCAGAACAGTTCGTTGGTGGCCTTGGAGAAGAAGGTCTTCTCGAACTGGCGCTGCCTGAACGCCTGCTCGGTGTTTTCGCCGGTCTCATCGGTGCAGGTGATGACGAAACCTTTTTCCGACAGCAGCTGGGTGGTGACGCCGGTGCGGGCGTCGACCACGGTGGGGTTGACGAGGTAGCCGTCTTTGACGCCGTCGATCAGTGAGTAGCGAAACGTCGGCTGGCTGTTTTCACAGCCAAACGTGCGATAGGTGTCGAGCAACAGACGGCGCTCGGCCTCGCGCGGGTCGCGGGTGGTAGATTGGCTGTCGTCGAAATGCTTGAGGTAGTCGCGCGGCGTGGCGGTCAGGCCGAGCTTGTAGCCAATGAAGTAGTCGAACACGGCGCGCGCGTTGCCGCCGATGGAGCGGTGCGCTTCGTCGGAGATGACCAGATCGAAGTCGGTGGGCGAGAACAGCCGCTGGTACTTGTTGTTGAACAACAGCGATTGCACCGTGGTGACGACGATTTCCGCGTGCCGCCAGTCGTCGCGGGTTTCCTTGTAGACCACGGTCTGGAAGTCGGCCGACAGCCGTGCGACGAAGGCCTTGCGCGCCTGTTCTTCCAGCTCCAGCCGATCGACCAGAAACAGCACGCGATGCGCGTTGCCCGTGCGCAGAAACAACTTGATGATCGCCCCGGCGGTCAGCGTCTTGCCGGTGCCGGTGGCCATCTCGAACAGGAAACGATCCTTGTCATCCTTGACCGCGCGTTGCAGCGCATGCACCGCCCGCAGTTGATATGGCCGCAGGAAATGCAGCTTGTTGGCCTTGATGTAGGCAGGGCGTTCCGCGGCGTTGTGCCAACCAGCAGCGGAGCGGTAATTGGGGTGTTGCGTCAGCGCGATGTAATCGTCGTCAATGGGCTCGTCGATGAGGCGTTGCGGGTTGGGCGTGAGCTTGCGATAGCCGGTGACCGAATCGGGCGTGGGAAACGAAGTGATGACGTACGGGTTGCCGCGCTCCAGATCCCAGAAGTAATGCAGGTTGCCGTTGGAGAGGATGACGAACCGGCAGTTTTTGCCTTTGGCATAGCGGCGCGCCTGCTCCTTGCCGACCAGCGGATTCTTGCCTTCGGACTTCGCCTCCAGCACGAGTAGCGGGAAGCCCCTGGCGTCCAGCAGCAGGAAGTCGAGAAAGCCCTTGCCGGTTTTCTCGAAATTGTTGCCAAAGGCGTCAAGCTCGGTCTGGGTGAGGGTGACGCTGGATTCCAGACGGATATTTGCAGGCCCTTGCTGGTCGGCAAAGAAACGCCAGCCGGCGGCTTCGAGGAGCTTGTTGATCTTTATGCGCGCCGTGGCTTCCTTGTCGGACACCCGGTTCCCCTTGCGTGTTGCTCGTGCACGTTATACCACTTGGCCGAGGAGACATTTGAATCTCCAGCTTCTACAACAGTTTCTCGGCCTCCAGCTCGCTCTTCAGATACGCGTAGTAGATCGGCGCGGCAATCAGGCCGGGCAGGCCGAAGGCGGCTTCCATCACCAGCATCGCGATCAGCAGTTCCCATGCGCGGGCGCGGATCCGGTTGCCGACGATGCGTGCGTTGAGGAAATATTCGAGCTTGTGGATCAGCACCAGGAATCCCAGCGCGGCAACGCCGACGCCGAGCGATACCGACAAACCCACGATAGTGACCGCCGTGTTGGAAACCAGGTTGCCGATTACCGGCAGCAGCCCGACCACGAAGGTGACCACCACCAGCGTCTTGGCCAACGGCACGTGGATGCCGAACAACGGCAGTGCGCCGAGCAGGAAGATCGCGGTGAACACGGTGTTGATCAGCGAGATCTTCACCTGGGCGAACACGATGTTGCGGAACGCCTCGGCGAGCCGCTGGCTGCGCAAGCTCAATATGGCGGCCAGCGGCCCGACCTGATGCGCCGGCCGGGCGCGGCTCAGTGCGATGATGGCCCCCATCAGCAGTCCGATGATGATCTGCACAAACAATCGCAGCGCGTCCTTGCCGGCCTGCTGCAAGGTTCCCGCATGCTTGCGCGCCAGCTCGACCGCGCCATCGCGCAAATCGTCGACGCTGACCGGCAGGTGATCGACCAGCACCGATGGCAATTGCTGGCGGGCCTTTTCCACCAGCGGCATGAGTTGTTGCTGCCACAGCATTTCGGGGTTGCCGATTTCCTTGTGGAAGATGCTGACGGCGCCGAGGATCAGCCCGATCAGCAACCCCACCACGACGGCCCCCAGCGCAGTCACCACCAGTACCCGGGCACGGTCGCCGGAGATGCGCTTGCCCAGCAACGGGGCCACCGCCTGCACCAGCACGTAGACCAGCGACCCGGCCAGCAGTGCCGGCAACAGCCGCAGCCACAGCACCAGCAGCAGGGCGGTGCCGGCCAGCACGTAACTTGCGATACGCAGCGGGCGGGAGGGTTCGCGGGTAGCCATCATGGGTTGCATGTGAAGGGACATGGCAAAGAATGCGACCAGTCTGTCAGCAGCCCGCGCAACCCGCCAGCCCGGCGAAGTGAAATACGGCTGTCGTAAACTCCGGCGAACCTGTGCCGTCATTCGTTCAACCCGGGGTGTCCATGTCCATCCGCCTGTCGGCGACCGTACTCGCCCTCGCCCTCGCCCTGCTCGCGGGCTGCGCTGCCCTGTCGCCCAGAGCCTGCCCCGGACTCGATCCGGGGACAAGCGCGGCCGTCGCCCTGCCGCCCAAGGCGAGCACGCCTGCGGCCACCGCCACACCGGCCGACGACAACCTCAACGCCACCGTGTGGACGCAGGCCGCGATCGAGCACGACCTGATCTTTCTGCAGACCTACCGCGAGGCCAGGCAGCGCCTGCTCGCCGCGCTGAAGAACCGGCGCTGGGATGCCCTGCCGCAGGACGACCGGGTCGCCCCGGTCAAGGGTTTGAAGCCGGCAGTGGTGCTGGACATCGACGAAACCGTACTGGACAACTCGCCCTATCAGGCACGCCTGATCAGGAGCGGCGGCGAATTCAACGAGGCCGACTGGGCGGCGTGGTGCAAGGAGGAAAAAGCGCGCGCCCTGCCCGGTGCGGTCGAGTTCACGCAGTTCGCGGCCAGACACGGCGTTGCGGTCATCTACATCAGCAATCGCGCCCGGGATCTGGATCAGGTCACCCTGGCCAACCTGCGCAAGGTCGGCCTGCCGGTATCCGGACCGCAGGCTTTTCTGGGCCTGGGCACCTTCGTCAAGGGCTGTGAACAGATCGGCACCGAGAAAGGCTGCCGACGCCAGCTGATCAGCCGTCACTACCGGGTACTGATGCAGTTCGGCGACCAGATCGGCGACTTCGTCGACGTGTCGGCGAACACCCCCCGTGGTCGTGCAAGCGCCGTGGCGCCGTACCTGTCGTGGATCGGCACCCGCTGGTTCGTGCTGCCGAATCCGACCTACGGCTCGTGGGAACCGGCACTGTTCAACAACGACTGGCAGGCTCCGCGCGAGGAACGGCGGCGACAGAAAATCGGGGCCCTGCGCTACCAGTGATAGAAATTCGCGAATATGTTTTAAAAACAATGTCTTGATGAACGAAACGCAGGCATTGCCTTAACTCAGGCAAGCCAGTAACATCCTGGTCGCCATCACCTGCAGACCCACAGACGTTAGCAGGCAAGGCCATTTCCTCTCCGGCCTGGCCGGATTTCCCCCGCGAGGCTCCAAGTCCGCGGGGTTTTCTTTTATGTGGCGCCAGGTTGTGCGCAAAGTCCGCAAGCGACCCTTGTTTCCGCACCGTTGCGCCGCTTACCCTGCCCGACCACGGCACCATCACGGCATGAATCGCCCAGCCGCCCTTCACCACGAGATCCATTTCATGCGCTTTTCTTCCTTGCGCCAGTTCCTGCTGCCGTTGTGCGCCGCACTGATACTGGCCGCCTGCCACGGCAAAGACGACGGCTCGCAACCGGGCGGTAGCTCGCCGGAGGCGGCGGTGCAGACGTCGATCAACCTGCTCAAGGCCGGCGACTTCAATGGACTGTGGAAGCACGCACTGCCACCCGCCGATTACGCCATGGTGCGCGCCGACTGGAGTCGGCGCGAGGCAAACCAGCCCCCGATCACCCCCGCGGGCCGCGCCCGCTTCAACGAAAAAATGCAGGCCCTCACCGGGCCGGATGCACCCACCAGACTGTACGCCGAGCTGCAGCCGAAGCTGGCCACCATGAAACAGCAGTACAAGGACCAGCTGCCGGTACTGATCAGCATCGGCGAGGCGCTGGCGAAAAGCGGCGTGGCCGGGAACAAGGATCTGACCCGGACGCAGAAGGACCAGCTCAACGGTATTCTCGACGTGCTCACACCGTGGGCCAAACAGGCGCCGTGGTTCGACCAGGGCCGGGCGAAGCAGGCGATCGACGTCATCGTGGCGATCGCGCGCAAGCTTGATCTGCGCAGTCCGGACCAGCTGCGCGCGATGGATTTCGACGCCGCGATGAAGGCGTACTCGCTCGGCTTCGCCGGTGCCAGGCAATTGCTGGCGCTCTACGGCCTGTCGGTGGACGATACGCTGAACTCGATCAAGCTGACGCCGATCGAGAACACGCACGGCCATGCCATCGTGAAGATCGACTACACACTGCTGGGCAAGCCGCTTTCGACCGAATCGAAGCTGATCGAGCAGGACGGCCGCTGGTACAGCGAGGACATGCTGGACAACGTGCGCGAATCGCACCGGCAGCTGAACCTGCCGGCCACAGGTGCCAGTGCCGCGGTCGCCGCCAATGCCGCCGTGGCGAAAGACTGAACGATGCAACCGTTAGAATAGACGGATGCCTACTCTTTTCACTGCAGACTCGATTCACCGCCAGCGCGCGCCCTGGTGGTTCAAGCTGGCAGGTCAGCTGCTGCAGCCCTGCGTGCGCATCCGCCGCGAACCGGCGGAGCCGACCGTATTGCTGCGGGCCGGTGCGCCGGTATGCTACGTGATCGAACGCGACGGCTTTTCCGATGCCCTGATCCTGCAACGGGCCTGCCGCGAAGCCGGTCTGCCCAGCCCGATGCAGCCGTTGCTTGGCACCCGTCGCCGACGCTCGGTGTTTGCGCTGGCACGGCGCGAGGGCTGGGTGTTCGGCCGTATCCGCAAGCGCACCTCCAACGAGCCGTTGCGGCAGCTGGTGCAATCGCTGGAAGGCCTGCCTGATCGAGATATCCAGATCGTGCCGGTGTCGATCTATGTCGGCCGCGCACCGAGCCGCGACAGCGGCTGGTTCCGCGTGCTGTTCTCGGAAAACTGGGTGATGGTCGGCCGTTTCCGCCGACTGCTGGCATTG
>Ga0307377_10008072_pt1 | contig 10736 bp, 13 predicted proteins | sample TR3MG_FD_202535 | JGI IMG/M metagenome (GOLD analysis project Ga0307377, IMG submission 202535) | Soil microbial communities from Risofladan, Vaasa, Finland - TR-3 | ecosystem: Environmental > Terrestrial > Soil > Coastal area > Acid sulfate soil | place: Finland: Risofladan, Vaasa | collected... | reverse complement strand
CGAATCGGCCGAGAGTACGCTCACGCCGCTGATGGAAGCGGTCGAGGCCAAGTACCGCGGGCTCAAGGTGTTCAGCCTGCCCAGCGTGGCCGAGGACGGGCGCCGCCGGCACATCGAACTGGGCGTGCGCGGCGCGCCGGAGGAGGTGCCTGCCGCGTTGGAAGAACTCAAGCGCGGCGTGGCTGAGACCGGGGGAAACTGGGAGGCGCACGGCGGGCTTCCTGCTGTGGATGCAGCCGAATCCTGAACCTGCGAGAAGCAGCCGTTTCCGCGAGCATGGACAGAAGGACGTGGGAAGTCTAATCTGCGCGCCTATGGGCTGTGCTTCCAAAGCCTGCCTGAAATGGAAGTCAAATGGAGCGAGGCTGATCGAGCCGATGAATTTTGCGTCGCCATCGCTGCTGCACGCAGCCTCCGCATGCATCTGGTCGATTGATTGGTCGACCGGATGCAGACAGTGAACAGAAAATACCAGAGCACGGGGACGGCATATGAGCAAAGCAGATTGGATGTTTCAGTTGCATGGGGACGCACGCGGAATCGAGCGTAAGCTTGGAGAGGGCATCAACACATCGATATTTCCGGGCGAGCATGTGATGCTCTCGCTTGTGCGCGTCGAGCCGAACGCCGTGGGCAGTATTCACAGTCACCCCGAAGAGCAATGGGGTGTGCTGCTCGAAGGGCGCTGCACGCGCATACAGGGTGGGGAAGAAGTGGAAGCAAGCGCCGGTGATTTCTGGCACACCCCGGGTGGCGTAAACCACGGCATACGCACCGGGAGCGATGGCGCGCTCGTATTGGATATATTCAGCCCACCTCGCGCCGAATACAAACAAAAAGGCCAGGGCTTCGGCAGAGCGATCGTGAAAGAAGATTGAGCCTGTCGCTTTTTGACCCTTGGTTTGACTTATCAGGACTCAAACGCCAGCCGGAACCGGCGCGACCGTTTGCTCCGGGTCGAAGACACCCTCAACCATACAAGCAGGCGCTCCCGATCGTCCGATTGCGGAATAGGGCGGCTGACCTCGACGCAAGCGGCGCGGCCTGTCAAACTTCCCGGCCATGAATACCGAGAAAGCTACGCAGAGCGAATTGAAACAGGGCGTCCGAGCAAGTACACCCGAGGACGTGCCGGCGATTGCCGCGATTTACGCCCACCATGTGCTGCACGGCCTGGCGAGTTTCGAGCTTTCGCCGCCCGATGTGAATGAAATGGCGCGGCGGCGCGCGGAGGTGCTGGCGCGCGGCCTGCCCCATTTGGTGGCGGAGGTGGGCGGGCAGCTTTCCGGCTACGCGTACGCCGCGCCCTACCGCGCGCGCCCGGCCTACCGCTATACGCTGGAGGATTCGGTTTACATCCGCCCCGACTGCATCGGCAGAGGCATAGGGCGGGTCCTGTTGCAGGCCCTGATCGAAGCCTGCGCGGGCGCCGGCTACCGTCAACTCGTCGCCGTGATCGGCGACAGCGGCAATGCGGGTTCCATCGGTCTTCATGCTGCCTGCGGTTTCGTGCGCACCGGCCTGCTCCCGGGCGTCGGATTCAAATTCGGGCGCTGGGTGGACTCGGTGCTGATGCAGAAAGCGCTGGGTGAAGGCGACCGGACTTTGCCGGAGGAAGGATCACGCCAATTTTAAGAGTCGCCAAATTGAGCGATAGGTCATTGCAGGCGCATCCTGGAGGATTGCGGCAAACGGGACGGGCCGATAGTCGCAGGTGCGTCGCCAGGCGTTCGCCGTCTACAGACGGGCAGGGCGCCAGTTGCACTATGGGATAATGCCGGACAATTCAACCAGACTGACGGAGGCCGTTTCCTGTGAATGCAATAGCAAAATTGGTTTTTATTGGCGTATCCGCCGTCATGCTGCTTTCGCTGTCGGCGTGCGCACCCAAGGTCGGCAGCGACAAGTGGTGCGCCAACATGAAGGCGAAACCCAAGGGCGACTGGACCGCGAACGAAGCCGCGGACTACGCGAAGGACTGCATTTTCAAGTAAGCGACGGCTGCTAGATTTTTGGTTCGTCGCGCTGCGGGTGCTGCCTGACAATCCGCTTCATTCTTTCGTCGCGGGCGATGCTGCGGCCGCCGCTTTGCTGAAGCTCCGGTTCCGGCGCTTCGCTTGAGCCCCTATCGCGCCGCCCGGAAATAATGCTGTCGACATGAGCCTCGGCCGCCAGCCAGTCGTCCAGGTCGCGCCCATGAATAAATCCGCGCCGCGCGAAACGCGCATACGCAACCTCCTCGATCAGGCGTTGGCGCTCTTCGACGTTGATCGGGGACGGTTCGCTTGATGATGTGCCCATGCTCCGCTCCTTCCTTGCTGCAGTCAAAGTACCGGACTGCGCGCTGGCTCTCGACGAGCATGTTTGCCGCCGCCAGTCCCTGGCCCTCCGTGCGACGTCGCTTGCCCGCGTAAGCGATCGAGCCCAGTATGGACGGGCGCTGTTTCGCTATGTTGACCAAAATCACAGTGCGCGGCCTTAGCTGCCTTTGATAAAGCTCAATTGCGCAATGGTTTGCTCCACTAGCATGTACAGGCGGACTGGCTGGCGCCGAGGACTTGAACGCGAAAGCCTGAGGTGGCGGCAAACGGCGGCGACCGGAAAGCCGGTTCATGGAATCGGCGGGCGTCACCGCTCGCGCCAGTCAGGTCCCGAAAGCGTCATGCCGCAATGACTGGGGAAGCCCATGGAGATCCGCGTCGAATGCTATGCCGGCTACCGCAGCGAAGAGGAGCCGCGCGCGTTCTGGCTCGGCGAGCGGCGGCTGAGCGTTATGGAGTTGCTTGACCGCTGGCTTGCACCGGCATCCCGCTGCTTCAAGGTCAAAGCAAGTGATGGTGATCTATACATTCTGCGTTACGACGAGGTGCGCGGCATATGGGAGCTCGGCGCATACACGCGAGCGCAGGCCGCCGGCCCGAGCTGCTTAGCCCCGGCGCGAGGCGGCGCGCCGGGGAAATATCTGCATTGAGGGAGCCGGCAATCGATGACGGGCGCCGACCGCGTCGCGCCCCCCCGTAAGCGCCGGCAACAGACGTTGCGCACCTGCCCAGGCAGGCAGGTGAGATTGGGACAGGGGCTGACTCGCAAACGAGCGTCTGCCCCCCTACACATTCGGCCAGTTCCGGGGGGCGCTTCGGTGATTTTGAAACAGCCCCCGAACTGAGCGGCAAGCTATTTGATGGTGAGCTTCTTCGTTTCGGTGCCGGCTTTTTTCGGCAGGGTCAGCTTGAGCACGCCATCGCTATACTCGGCTTGCGCTTTGGTATCGTCGATGTCGTGGCCTAGAGTGAAGCTGCGGAATTGCTTGCCGTAGTAGCGCTCGCTGCGCACCAGCTTTTTGCCCTCTTTTTCTTCCTTTTCGTGCTTGACTTCGGCGGTAATGGAAACTTGGTTGCCGTCGATCGAGACCTGGATGTCGTCTTTTTTTACGCCGGGAACGTCGGCCTTGACCGTGTAGGCCTTATCCGCTTCCGATATCTCGAGTTTGATCTCGGGTTCGGCTTCCAGGCCCTGGAACACCGGTCTTAGCATGAAGCCTTTGAAATAGTCGTTCATGTCCCGGAACGGGTCCAAGCGCGCCATTTCGCTGAACGGATCCCAACGAGTGAGGTTTGCCATGATGAGCTCCTTTCGTGATTGATATAAGCTTTGTTGCCCTACGCTTGTCTATTGGAGACGGGATGCGGCACGCTCTATCGCCTCCCGCAATTCTTTCCACGCCTTGTCCGCGCCCCCCTTCAGATCCTCCCAGGCCGACTCCCCGCGCTGGCGCAGTTCCCGCAGATTGTCTTGCGCGACTGCGCGCTTGGCCGCGAGGGCTTCGAGTTGTACCTCGAACTCGGCGCGGATATCGGCCTTCGTTTCTTTCGCTTTGGCCCGCAATTGTTCGAGTTTCGCGTCCCATTCGCCGAGCTGAGTCTCGAGCTTTTGCTGAAATGCCTGTTTCGGACTCGGTTTGGCGCTATCGGTCGGGCGCGGCGCTTGTTTGAGGCGGTACTCGATTTCCGCTTCTGCTTCGAGCCAATCGGCAGTCGGGTCGCCCTGAGCGAATCCGCGGCGTTCGGCACGGTAATAAGCCGCTACCGCAACCATCTCGCGGTGCATTGCAGGCGTGTAGACCGGCTTGTCCGGGGAGGCGCCGGCGATTCGGCGTGGCGCTTGTCCATGAGGCTTTCTCCTCTTGCCTGCCACTACGTTACGCTGTCCCAAGACAGTCGACGTGACAATAATCAAAAAGAGCCGAAGTCGGCGGCAGCAAACGCGCTTTACCTCAACCGGCTTCAGGTTTCGGCGGGAGATGCTCCGGGCGCAATGCCGGCGCCGGACTCAATGGCCACGCGCACCGCATCGTCCACGTCCTCGAGAAACACGAACTCCAGCTTTTGCTTGGCCGCGTCCGGCACTTCCTCGAGGTCCTTGCGGTTGCGTGCGGGCAGGATCACCCGGCTGATGCCGGCGCGCATTGCCGCCAGAACCTTTTCTTTGATGCCGCCCACGGGCAGCACCAGGCCGCGCAAGCTGATTTCGCCCGTCATTGCGGTGTCCGTGCGTACCTTGCGCTCGCTGAACAGCGACGCCAGCGCGATGAACATCGCCACGCCGGCACTCGGGCCGTCCTTCGGAATCGCGCCGGCGGGAACGTGGACGTGCACGTCGGAGCGCTCGAACGCCGCGGCGTCGATGCCAAGGCTCGCGGCGCGCGACTTGACCAAAGTGAGCGCTGCCTGGGCGCTCTCCTTCATCACATCGCCGAGCTGTCCGGTCAGAATCAGCTTCCCGCCGCCCGCGTTCTTGCTCGCCTCGATGAACAGGATGTCTCCGCCTACCGGCGTCCAGGCGAGTCCGGTGGCCACGCCGGGCATTGCCACGCGCAGCGCCACTTCGTTCTCGAACTTGGCCGGGCCGAGAATTTCGGCGAGATCGTCCGCCTCGATCTTCGCTTTGCTCAACTCGCCTTCCGCGATTTTTACGGCGACCCGGCGGCACACGGCGCCGATCTGGCGTTCGAGCGAGCGCACCCCGGCCTCGCGCGTGTAATCGCCGATGATGGCAGTGAGCGCCGCGTCGGAAATCTCGAGTTGCTCCGCCGCGAGGCCGTTGTCCTTTAGCTGGCGCTTCACCAGGTAGCGGCGCGCGATCTCGAGTTTTTCTTCCTGCGTGTAACCCGGCAGGTGCACGATTTCCATGCGGTCGCGCAGCGGCCCGGGAATGGTGTCGAGCACGTTGGCCGTAGTGATGAACAGCACGCGCGACAAGTCGTAGGGCACCGCGAGGTAGTTGTCGCGGAACGTGTTGTTCTGCTCCGGATCCAGCACCTCGAGCAGCGCGGACGAAGGGTCGCCGTGGATGCCGGCGCCGACCTTGTCTATCTCGTCGAGCATCATGACGCAGCCGCGCGTCCCGGCTTTCTTGAGCGCCTGGATGACGTTTCCCGGAAGCGCGCCGATGTAGGTGCGGCGGTGGCCGCGGATCTCGGCCTCGTCGTGCACCCCGCCGAGCGACACGCGCACGAACTTGCGCCCGAGCGCGCGGGCTATGCTCTGGCCGAGCGAGGTCTTGCCCACGCCGGGCGGACCGACGAAGCACAGGATGGGTCCATGACCGTCCGGGTTGAGTTTGCGCACCGCGAGGAATTCGAGAATGCGCTTTTTCACCACCTCCAGGCCATAGTGGTCCTCGCCCAGAATGCGCCGCGCCTCGGCGATGTCGATGGTGCCGGTCTCGGGCGCCTTCCACGGCACTTCGATCAGCCAGTCGAGGTAGGTGCGCACCATCGAGTATTCGGACGAGCCGTCGGACATGCGCTCCAGGCGCTTCAGTTCCTTGGTCGCATGCTTTTCCACCTCTTCCGGCATTTGCGCGTCCGCGATGGCTTTGCGGAGTTCGGCGATCTCGGCGGCATTGCCCTCTTCGCCTTCGCCGAGTTCCTTCTGGATCGACTTGAGCTGCTCGCGCAGCAGATACTCGCGCTGGCGCTCATCCATGCTCGCCTTCGTGCGTTCGTCGATTTCGCGCGACAGCCGCAGCACTTCGAGGCGCTGCGCCAGCAGATCCAACACGGCGTCCAGGCGCCGCTGCAGATCGACGGCTTCGAGCAGTTTCTGTTTCTCCGGCGCCTTGATATCCATCAGGCCGGCGACCATGTCGGCGAGCGCCGCGGCCGAACCGATGTTCTGCACTGCGCCCACCAGTTCCTGCGAGGCCTGCGGCATGAGCTGCAGCACCTCGAGGGAGCGCTCTTTGAGCTGCATGAAACGCGCCTCGATTTCCTTGCCGGCAGCGTCGGGCTCTTCTATCAGGCCCACGCGGGCCGCCATGAAGGGATAGCCTTCGAGCATTTCGATCACGCGAAAGCGCTGCTGGCCCTGACAGATGACGTGATGCGCGCCGTCCGGTGTGGTGACGTAACGCAACACGTTTGCGCGCGTTCCCACGAGGTACAGATCTTCCAGAGCCGGACGATCAATTTCCGGATTGCGCTGCAGGATGATGCCGACGGGCCGCTCGGTCTTGACCGCCTGCTGCGCGCCCGCGATCGAACTGTCGCGGCCGACGGTGATCGGCAGGATCATGCCCGGGAACAGCACCATATTGCGCACTGGCACGATGATGAGCGCATCGTCGGGCAGGGCGAGCGCGCCGCCCGCGCCTTCGAGCGCTGCGTTTGCAGCGGCTGCTGCGTCTTGGGTTTGTGTTTTATCGAGTTGCATGATGTTGTCGCTCATGTCAGGCGGCGCATGGTCAGAACCAGGCAGCCGTGTTCCAGCCGCTGGTCGATCAGCGCAAACTCGCCGGCTGGCAGGGTGATGCGGCGTTCGAATTGCCCATAAGGAATCTCCAGTCGATGAATCGCCGCACGCCGGGAATTGGCCGGCAGGGAGCGTTCGCCGCGCACGACAATGGCGTTTTGCGCGAGCACGACTTCGAGCTGCTGCGCAGCGACGCCCGGCAGGGCGACCAGCAGCCTGAGCTCGTCCCCGCTCTCGTACAAGTCGACGGGCGGTTCCCAGCGCGGCGCGCCCTGGACCACGCCGATGTGGAAGAAGCGGCGCTGCAGCCGCTCGGCGTCCTGCAGCAGTTCCAGTGCCTCGGCCCACATCCATGATCTCGGATCGCGCGATCGCATAGCCAATATTCCTCGTTTATTCAGGATAGTATGAGTCCCGCCTTCGCCGCTCACTTGATCCCGGTCACAGTTAATATGCGGGCGTGTCGCACCCAATACAAGTCTCTGGGGCGTTGTCTCTAGCGGCGTTGTACTTGGGCGGGAATGCAGGCGAAAAAAAACCCCGGGACTGGCCCGGGGTGTAGGTTGCCCCGAGGTTGCCCTGGGGCCGCTGACAGAAGGAGGAGGAGGAAAACTGTCAGCGTTTCTCTGAAGAGAGCTTAGGCAGCTTTCTTTTTGCCCGCTTGTTTCACCACGGTAGCGGTGGCGGCAGTAACATTGGCTTCGGCCATGTCGGTGGCTTGCTTCACCACCTTGGTGAAACTGTCGTAGGCGGAGTTGGCGGCAGCCATGGCGGATTTGACCGCGGCCACTGCGACGTCCGAACCGGCCGGCGCATTCTTGCTCAGCTTGTCCATCAGCGAAACGACGGTCTTGTTCATTTCGGCAGCCTGGGTTTCCGCCAGCTTTGTGACTTCGGCTTGGGTCTGGGTCGCGACTTCGTACACATTGCGCGAGTAGGCGATTGCTTTTTCCAGCGCCGGCTGGGCCGACGTCGCGCTCAGGTTGACGAGCTCTTGCGCATCCTTGACCGACATCAGCGCCTTGGCTTGGCTGACGCCGTCTTCGAACGCCGCTTTAGTGGTGTTGAAGTTCAGTGCGGAAAGGCGCTCGAACGCGGCGAACTGGGCTTGGGCAATGGTGAACAGGGCATCTACGCTGGCTTTGTTGGCGGCAGCAAATTGTTCGGGGGTGGCGTACATTTTTAATCTCCAAATAAGTTACGAAACGGGGGTACTTACATTCTGGTGCAATCCCTCGCAACTGAGAAGATATTGCACTGCAACAATTTGAATTTTACACCCAACTTATTGCATGTCAAGTAGTTTTTCTAAGTTCTTGATCCCGCGTTGATGTATTGCACAAACTTTAGCTAAATCACGGTATTCGATAAATTTAGCGGCCATTCGTATCGGACCCGTGCCTATAAGATAGATATAAAACATGCACTTACGTTTCCAGGCATCAAGGCGTGCGAGCAGGCGGTTTAGCCTGGTCATATTTATCGGGGTTTCTGCCCGCCCAAGGCGGTCTGTCGGCGGCTGAGTTGATATACTGCGCGGCTTTCGAGCGCGGACATGCGTACTTCTCCCCTCCCTCACAGCGATCGTGCGGCGGCTATGCCTGTCAAGAGCAGCGCCGGGCGGCTTTGGCTGCAGGCTATGCCCGGGCTATTCGTGCTGCTGTGGAGTACCGGTTTTGTCGGCGCAAAATTCGGCCTGCCCTACGCCGAGCCGCTTACCTTCCTGTTGTTGCGCTTCACCCTGGTGGTGGCGCTGATGCTGCCGCTGGCGCTAACGATGCGCGCGGCTTGGCCGGGCACCTTGAGCCAGGCCGGACATGTCGCTGTAGCCGGGGTGTTGATGCAAGGCGGCTATCTTGGCGGCGTGTTTTGTTCCATTCATCTGGGCATGTCCGCGGGCGTGACCGCGCTGATCGTCGGCGTACAGCCGATCCTGACTGCCTTCGCCAGCGCGCCTCTGTTCGGCGAAAAGTTGCGCGCGCGGCAGTGGGCAGGTCTCGTGCTCGGCTTTGGCGGGGTGTTGCTGGTGATACTGGGCCGCTCGACGCTGTCGGGCATTACCCCGGTGACGCTGGCATTGTCGCTGCTGGCGCTTGCTTCCATCACCGTCGGCACCTTGTACCAGAAGCGGTTCTGCGGGGCCGTGGATCTGCGCACCGGCTCGGTGATTCAGTTCTGCGCCGCGGGCGCAGTACTGCTGCCCTTGGCGCTGGCGTTCGAAACCATGCGCGTGCGCTGGACCGCGGAATTCATTTTCGCCCTGGCCTGGTTGACACTGGTGTTGTCGATCGGCGCGATTTCCCTGCTGTACATCCTCATCCGCACGGGTGCTGCGACCAGGGTGACGAGTCTTTTCTATCTGGTTCCGCCGGTCACGGCGCTCATGGCCTATGCCATTTTCGGAGAGACGCTCAGCGCTGTCGCAATGGCGGGGATGGTGCTGGCGGCGTGCGGCGTCGCACTGGTTGTTTATCGGCGCCAATAGAGGCCGTGCAGATTAATATTCACGGACTCGGCACGAGCGCAGCCCGGCCGTTGACCGGCGCCGCGGAATCGTTTATAAAGCAAACGGTCGTTTGTTTTTCTTCTGGTCCGCACCTGATGGCACAAACCCTACGCCTGCCACGCAGCGACAATCGCTTGCCGCAAATCCTGGACGAGGCGGCGCGGCTGTTCCGCGAGAAAGGTTATGCCGCCACTTCGATGCGCGACATCGCCGCGGCAGTGGACATGCTGCCAGGGTCGCTGTATTACCATTTCGCAGCCAAGGAAGACCTGCTGGTCGCGGTGTACGAGGAAGGCGTGCGGATGATCACCGAAAAGGTGCGCGCCGCAGTCGCGCGGCATGAGGAGCCCTGGCAGAGGTTGGAGGCCGCGGCCGTGGCGCATCTGGAAGCCCTGCTCAAGACCGGCGATTACGCGTTGGTCGTGATCCGGGTGCTGCCGCAGGATGTGCCCAAGGCGGCGGCGCGCCTGGTAAAACTGCGCGATGGCTACGACAGGCTGTTCGCCGAACTGGTGGCGGCCTTGCCGCTGCCGCCCGAGACCGACCGCCACAGCTTGCGCCTGCTGCTCCTGGGCGCGCTCAACTGGAGCCAGCACTGGTTTCGCGAAGACGGCAGGAGCTCCCCGCGCAGCATCGCGCGCAGCTTTCTCCGCCTGCTGCGCGACGCGCAGCAGGCATGAACCAGGTGAAACCCGATCGAGGCCGCGCAGCATGACTACGCATCCGCCGAAGGTTCTGGTCACCAAAATCGGTCTGGACGGCCACGACCGCGGCAGCCGCGTGGTCGCCTCCTGCCTGCGCGATGCGGGCATGGAAGTGGTGTACACGCCGCCGTGGCAGGACATCCCGGCGGTGGTCAAGCTTGCGCTGGAGGAGGACGTCGATGTGATCGGTGTGTCCTCGCTCGCCACCGACCACCTGATCGTGCCCAAGCTGATGCAGGCGCTGGGCGCGGCCGGGCTGCAGGATATCGCGGTCGTCGTCGGCGGCATCGTGCCGGACGCGGACGAGGCGATGCTGCTGGACGCCGGCGTCGCGAGGGTATTCCATCCGGGCAGCGCGCTCGATGACATCGTGGCCGAGATCGGCCGCCTTACACACGCGCGGCGCGCCGCGAACGCTTAAAAGGGAGGCGCAGATGAACAAGCCCTTGGGTGCCGCCAAGCTATCGGAGTACGAAACGGGGTCCGGGCGCTGGCAGCGCGAATACGCCGCAAGCGTGGGCAGCGACCAGCCCACGCGCAACCGTTCCGGCATCGAGGTCAAGCCTTTGTACACACCGCAGGACTGGCAGCGCGATTATGCGACCGAACTCGGCTATCCGGGCCAGCCGCCTTACACCCGCGGCATTTACGCGAGCATGCACCGCGGCCGTACCTGGAGCCAGCGCCAGCTGATCGGACTGGGCACGCCGCGCGACTACAACGCGCGCCTGCTCGAGATGATCGCGCAGGGCACCACTGCGGTGTCGCTGATAC
>Ga0307377_10008070_pt1 | contig 10737 bp, 7 predicted proteins | sample TR3MG_FD_202535 | JGI IMG/M metagenome (GOLD analysis project Ga0307377, IMG submission 202535) | Soil microbial communities from Risofladan, Vaasa, Finland - TR-3 | ecosystem: Environmental > Terrestrial > Soil > Coastal area > Acid sulfate soil | place: Finland: Risofladan, Vaasa | collected... | reverse complement strand
CCTCGAAGCTGAGCAATTCCGCGCGCGGCAGGAACGGGTGATCCTTGCCGAAAATTTCACGCGGCATGCAGTAGGTGCAGCGCAGGTTGCAGCGGTCGGTAATGGAGATGCGCAGGTCGTGCAGCGGCCGCTGCAAAGTATCGCGCAGCGTGTCGGTGATAGGGATGATGTTGGTCAGGTCATTCATGGGATGGCATTTGAGTTCCGTTGCATTATATATCCGGGATGACTGCTTCGATCTGTTGTGGCACTGCTTAGTTCAGCACTGGCTAGTCCGGTGCCGGATTAATCTTTGCCGCGCTCCCGGTCTTCCCTGATCATGTCGCCGGCCCGCTCGGCGAACATGACCACCGGCGAACAGGTGTTGCCCGACAACAGGGTGGGCATGATGGAAGCATCCACCACGCGCAGGCCGGTTATGCCATGCACGCGCAGCCGCGCGTCGACCACGGCCATTGCGTCGCTGCCCATCTTGCAGGTTCCCGCCGGATGAAAAATAGTGGTGCCGATGTCGCCGGCCGCCCTGGCCAATTCTTCGTCGCTTTGCACTGCGGTTCCGGGTTTGAACTCTTCCGGCATAAAACGTTGCAAGGCGGGCGCGGCAACGATGCGACGGGTCAGGCGCAGCGAATCGGCGGCCAGTTTCCGGTCACCCTCGGTGGACAGGTAATTGGGCTGGATCAGCGGCGCCACCCTGCTGTCGGCGCTGTTGATGCGGATATGGCCGCGGCTTTCCGGATGCAGGTTGCACACGGATGCGGTAAAGGCCGGAAAGTCATGCAGCGGGTCGCCAAATTTGTCGAGCGACAGCGGTTGCACGTGGTATTCCAGGTTCGGTGTGGGCTGGCTGTCGTCCGAACGGACAAATGCGCCGAGCTGACTGGGGGACATGGACAGCGGGCCACTGCGGAACAGCAGATATTGCAAGCCCATGCCGATGCGCCCCATCAGGCTGCCGGCTGTTTCATTCAGGGTGCGGGTGTTTTTCACTTTGAACGCCATGCGCAGTTGCAAATGATCCTGGAGGTTTTCACCGACCCCGGGCAATTCGTGTATCACCGGAATGCCGTGCTGTTGCAGCAACGCAGCCGGGCCGATGCCCGAACATTGCAGTATCTGCGGGGAACTCACCGCGCCCGCTGCCAGCAGGGTCTCCAGTCCGGCGTCGGCCTGGAAGGCCTGCTCGCCCTGCCAGAATTCGACGCCGATGACACGCTTGCCGGCAAAGCGCAGGCGCCGCACCACCGCGTTGGTGATGACTCTCAGGTTGGGGCGTTTTAGCGCGGGGCGCAGAAAACCCTTGGCGGCATTCCAGCGCACGCCGCGTTTCTGGTTGACCTCGAAATAGCCGCATCCCTCGTTGTTGCCGCGATTGAAATCGATCACCTTGGGTATGCCGACCTCGGCTGCCGCATCGCGAAACGCGTCGAGTATCTCCCACGACAGGCGCTGCTTTTCGACCCGCCATTCGCCGCCGCTGTTGTGCAACTCATCCGCGCCGCGCGCGTAGTCTTCGGAGCGTTTGTAATAGGGCAGCACATCGTCCCATCCCCAGTTGGTGTTGCCCAGCGCCTGCCACTTCTCGAAATCGCGCGCCTGGCCGCGCATGTAGATCATGCCGTTGATCGATGAACTGCCGCCGAGCACCCGGCCGCGCGGGTAGCCGATGGCGCGCCCGTTCAGCCCGGGCTCGGGCTCGGTCTTGAAGCACCAGTCGGTACGCGGGTTGCCGATGCAATACAGATAGCCGACCGGAATATGGATCCACAGGTAGTTGTCCTTGCCGCCCGCTTCGAGCATCAGCACCGAGATTTCAGGGTCGGCGGACAGGCGGTTGGCCAGCACACAACCGGCCGTGCCGCCGCCGATGATGATGTAGTCGTAGCTGCCGATCGGGGTAGCGTTATTCATGATCGCGCAGACTCATGACAGTGGAATTGGTGATGCAGGGCAAGACCCGGAAGTTCCACCGCATTATTCCATCACTTCATAACAATAGTTGGTCAGAAACTCGACGATGGGTTCCCTGGCGATCAGCTGTTCGAACACGGCAGCGCCCTGCTGGTAGTCTCCGGCGATGAAACGATTTTCGCCCACCCCTTTGTTGATGATGGCCAGTGCCGGCGGAATCATCGCGCGCACCATGTCCAGGGTCACCTTGCGCCCGTCGTCGAGCACGCCGAGCGGGCTGTGTATCCACTGCCACACCTGCGAACGGGATATCTCGGCGGTAGCCGCGTCTTCCATCAGATGATGGATCGGCACGCAGCCGGTGCCGGACAGCCAGGCACCGAGATAGGCGATCGCCACCTCGATATTGAAGTGCAGCCCCGCTTCGGTGATCGGGGCCTGCGGTTCGAATCTGAGCAGATCGGCAGCCGTGGTGTGCACGTCTTCGCGCATTTTTTTCAGCTGGTTAGGCGCCGGCATCAGCCGGTCGAACACTTCCATCGCGAGCGGTACCAGGCCGGGATGGGCCACCCAGGTGCCATCGTGCCCGTCGTGGGCCTCGCGTTCCTTGTCTTCGCGTACCTTGGCCATCGCCGCTTTATTTGCCGCGGGATCGGACTTGATCGGGATCTGCGCCGCCATGCCGCCCATCGCATGCGCGTTGCGGCGGTGGCAGGTCTTGATCAGCAGCAGCGAATAGGCGCGCATGAATGGCGAGGTCATCCCGACCAGGCCGCGGTCGGCAAGGATGAAGCCGGGGATGCGGCCGAATTTTTTGATGCAGCTGAAGATGTAGTCCCAGCGCCCGCAATTCAATCCGGCGGAATGCTCGCGCAACTCATACAGAATCTCGTCCATCTCGAACGCTGCCGGCAGGGTCTCGATCAGCACCGTCGCCTTGATGGTACCGCGCGGTATCTTCATGGTTTCCTGCGCATGGACGAACACGGCGTTCCACAGACTGGCCTCGAGATGGCTTTCCATCTTGGGCAGGTAAAAATACGGCGCACTGCCGCGCGCCAGCAGGGCTTTTGCATTATGAAAAAAATACAGGCCGAAATCGAACAGGCTGCCGGACACCGCTTTGCCGTCCACCGTGATGTGCTTTTCCACCATGTGCCACCCGCCCGGGCGAATGAACAGCACCGAGACTTTGTCATTCAGCCGGTAGGTTTTGCCGTCGGGATTCACATGCGTGATGGTGCCGGCCACCGCATCGCGCAGGTTGATCTGGCCCTCGATCACATTTTGCCAGGTGGGCGTCATCGAATCTTCCAGGTCGGCCATATACACGCTTGCGCCGGCATTGAGTCCGTTGATCAGCATCTTGCGTTCCGCCGGGCCGGTGATTTCCACGCGTCTGTCCAGCAGTTCGGCGGATACCGGCGCGATGGTCCAGTCGCCGTTGCGCACCGCAGCGGTCTCGTCCAGAAAATCGAACCGCCTGCCGGTCTCAAGCTCGGCCTGACGTTTGACTCGTTTGTTCAGCAGGGACAGGCGTTCGGACTCGAACTTGCGCGCCAGTCCGGCGATGAAATCCAGCGCCTCGGGGGTCAGGATGGAGACTTGCTCGGGCGTAACTACCGCACTGATGTTGATGCCTGCAGGATAAGTCATGATCGTCTCCTCGTTACAAAATACTTCGCCCTAAAAATACATTTTAACCCCGCAGGGCCCGCTCCTGCAGATGTATGGCTATAAGTCTTACCGACAAATAACTCACCTGAAAGTGCAACTGCATCCAAAACGAAAATCAACCATCAGGCAACGCGGTTTTGCGGAGTCCCCGCCGCCCAGGCTTCAATATTGTCGATCAGCTGGTCGGCCAGTGTTTGCATCGCTGCCCTGCCCGACCAGGCGATGTGCGGGGTCAGGATGAAGTTGGGCAGGTTCAGTTCCAGCAGCGGATGCCCCGCCGTTGGCGGCTCCTTTTCCAGCACATCAAATCCTGCGCCGATGTGCCCGCCTTGCAAGGCATTCAGCAGCGCGGCTTCATCAACCAGGCCGCCGCGCGCGGTATTGATCAGCAATGCGCCTGACTGCATCTGCTCGAGTTCCACCGCGCCAATCAGGTGACGTGTCTGCGCATTCAGCGGCAGGTGCAAACTGATCACGTCGCTTGTCCGCAGCACCTGGTCGAACGCAGTGTAGCCGGGACGGGTCGTGGCAGCACCCTTGTGCTCGGCGAGCTGCACTTTCATGCCGAATGCCAGCGCGATCTGCTGCACCGCCTTGCCGATCGCGCCGTAGCCGATGATACCCAGCGTCGCCTCGTGCAGGTCGCGCACCGGGTGGGTGAACAGGCAAAACTGGGTGGATTTTTGCCATGCCCCGCTGAGCACGTCGTTGTGGAATGCCAGCAGGTTGCGGCGCAGCGCCAGTATCAGCATGAACACATGTTCGGGGACGGTATGCACCGAGTAGTCGCGGATGTTGGACACCACGATGCCACGTTCCCTGCAGTAATCGATGTCGACATTGTTCACGCCGGTGGCCGCCACCGCCACCATCTTCAGCTTGGGCAACTGCTCCAGTGTTTCACGGTCCAGTTTCACCTTGTTGGTGATCGCTATGCTGGCATCCCTGAGCCGTTCCACGGTCTGCCCCGCCGCAGTGGCAGGATATTCTGCCCACTGGTGCGCAAAGGCCGGGCGACGGATATCGGCGATGATGCTGGCGCTGTCGAGAAAGACGATCTTTTCCATATACAACTACTCCACAATATTTATTGCTACATAGCGACAGAAATCGTGGCGACCGGGCCAGAATCGGGGGAGACAGGTGCTTTGCATGGCCATTCGACTAGTCTGGTAAAAAACACCAGCCAAGTCGCTGGTCAGCACAGGCACCGGAATGTACACACCAGTCTGCCGCTCCTCGGCCCCGGATGCCGCGCACCGCACGACCCCGATTCGGGATTGAGCATAACCAGCCACTTAGCGTATGTTGCAGCGCGCTTAGTGGAACGGCTAGCCCTTTCATCAGTAGATTTATGCGCTATGTACCGCCCATGCCCGACATGCGCTCGACCACTTTCACCACCGCCGCGGAATCCAGATCGGCATCTCCGGTGCCCATCAGCGCGTTGAGATTCTGCGTGACCAATGCGGCGGCGGGCAGCGCCACACCCAGCTGGTGCGCGGTTTCCATCACGATACGCATGTCCTTCTGGTGCAGGCCGACCTTGAAGCCCGGTTTGAAATCGTTGTCCAGCATACGCTTGCCGTGCACTTCCATGATCTTGCTGCCGGCGAATCCACCCATCAGCGCCTCGCGTACCTTGGCCGCATCGGCGCCGTTCTTGCGCGCGAAGGTCAGCGCTTCGGCCACCGCCTGTATCGTCACCGCCACCACGATCTGGTTGCACGACTTGGCCACCTGCCCCGCGCCATTGTCCCCGATGTGCACGATGTTCTTGCCCATGCATTCGAACAGCGGCTTGACCTGCTCGAACACCTTGGCCTTGCCGCCGACCATGATGGACAGTGTGCCGCTTATCGCGCCACCCTCGCCGCCCGAAACCGGCGCATCCAGCATCTCGACACCCTGCTTGGCCAGCCGTTCGGCGAACACCTTGGTCGCGGTCGGCGAGATGGTGCTCATGTCGACGATCACGCTGCCTTTGCGCGCTCCTTTGGCGATGCCGTTCTCGCCAAAGATCACACTCTCCACATCCGGGGTGTCCGACACGATCAGGAAGATCACGTCGGCATGCTTGGCGACCTCCGCCGCCGATGTGCAGGCAATCGCGCCCGCATCCACCAGCTTTTTCATTGCGTCGGGACGGCGCGCATAGCCCCACAATTTGTGCCCGCCCTTCATCAGATTGAGTGCCATGGGACCGCCCATGATGCCGGGGCCGATAAAACCAACATTGATAGTCATTTGTTTACTCCTTGTTAAACCTGCAACCCTTTCATCCACGAAAAACACGAAAGTCACAAAACCTGTCAGTTGACTACATAGATGCTGCTATCGTGCGTTTAATTCTTCGTGTTATTTCGTGCCTTTCGTGGACAAATGGGTTTCAAGAATTATCCCAGCGTCGGCATCGCCAGTGTGGACACTTTCTTGTCCGTCGCTTCCGGCCATCTTGTGGTGATCGCTTTGGTGCGGGTATAAAAATAAATGCCTTCCATGCCGTGCATATGCAGGTCGCCGAACAGCGAAGATTTCCAGCCGCCAAAAGAGAAGAACGCCATCGGCACCGGGATAGGCACGTTGATGCCGACCATGCCGACTTCGATCTCGTTCTGGAAGCGGCGCGCAGCCCCGCCCGAACCGGTGAAGATCGCGGTACCGTTGGCATAGGGATTGCTGTTGATCATCCCGATCGCGTCATCCAGATTGGCGACGCGCAGCACGATCAGTACCGGACCGAAGATTTCTTCCTTGTAGATTGTCATGTCGGTGGAAACATTGTCGAACAGCGTCGGCCCGACGAAGAATCCTTTTTCGTTGCCCGCCACCTTGATACCGCGCCCGTCGGTGACCAGCTTCGCGCCCTGTTCAACGCCGCTGGCGATATAACCGACAATCTTGTCGCGATGCTGTGCCGAGATTACCGGCCCCATATCGACACCTTTTTTGTCGCCGGGACCGACCACCAGTTTCTCGGCCCTGGCCTTCAATTTGGCCACCAGCGCATCGGCCACATCACCCACCGCAACCACGGTCGAGATCGCCATGCAGCGCTCGCCGGCGGAACCGTAGGCAGCGCCCATGATCGCGTCGGCGGTAAAGTCCAGCGCGGCATCAGGCATCACCACCGCGTGGTTTTTCGCGCCGCCCAGCGCCTGCACGCGCTTGCCGTGGTGCGCCGCGGTCTCGTAGATATATTTTGCGATCGGGGTCGAACCGACGAAGGAAATCGATCTCACGTCGGGATGCACCAGCAGCGCGTCCACCGCTTCCTTGTCACCGGGCACGACGTTGAACACGCCGTCCGGCAATCCCGCCTCCTTGAACAGTTCGGCCATGCGCAGGCTGCACGACGGCACTTTCTCGGATGGCTTGAGGATGAAGGTGTTGCCGCAGGCAATCGAGATCGGGAACATCCACATCGGCACCATCGCGGGAAAATTGAACGGGGTAATGCCTGCACACACGCCTATCGGCTGCAGCATGGAGTGGCAGTCGACGCCGCGGCCGACGTTCTCTGCATGCTCGCCCTTGAGCAGGTGCGGCGCGCCGACCGCAAATTCGACCACCTCGATGCCGCGCTGCACCGAGCCTGCCGCGTCATCCAGCGTCTTGCCGTGTTCCTCACTGGCCAGTTGCGCCAGTTCGGCGCGGTGCATTTCCAGCAGATCGCGAAATTTGTTCAGGACGCGGCTGCGGCGCAACGGGGTGGTGTCGCGCCAGGCAGGGAAGGCAGCCCTGGCGGCGGCAACGGCACTGTCAACGTCTGCGCGACAGGCCAGCGGCACCTGGCGGATCACCGCGCCGGTGGCCGGATTGGTCACATCCGCCACGCGCTTGCCCAGACTGTCGGTGCGCTGACCATTGATCCATAGTTGTAATGTTGGCTTGGACATGATTTTTCCTTTTAGACGTGTTTGTATTTAATTTATGTCGAGTGAAGGTTCTGACGATTTTGTGGAAACAGGCCGCACCGACCGGTGCCTGATGACCTTCTTTGCCGGATTATTCCAATAATGCAATGTAGCCGCTGCAACCGCCCAACGTCAATTTTACCCGTGTTCGACTTTAACATTCGCAATATGCCGAATCAAAAAATCCTTGTCCGGTCCACACACCACCCAGCTATCTTCAATATAAGGATATGGTTGGAATGGTTGTCATCGACAAATGAATAATGTATGGTACGTCATGTTCGATACATTTTGATACATGTTATCCGGGCAGGCTTGCACCAGGCGCCAGACTTGGGTAGCCATGAACCTAACGCCCGAATCGAACAGCACCGCACCGGATTATAAATTCAAACGATCTTGCAACGCATCTTGCCTGTCACGGGGGAATGCCAATGCTACAGATAGTTGCCGAAGATATACCAAACAGACAGCCGGCGTGCAGCGATGTCAAATTGCTGGCGCGCCGTCGCCGCGGCAGAACCCGATGTAACGACTTGACCATTCTGTATGGCCGTAACCGGTTCAGGGGGAAACCCCAGCGCGAAGTTTCAACAACAGCACTATCCGCGGCAAAGCATCCCCACTCAAGTTTCCCTCACTGCGCGTCAACCTGCAGCAGGATTGAGCGCCTGGCCACTTCTGCAATTGACGCGCCAGATCTCCCAGCAACAAGACTAAGAATCAAACGGTCACGCAATTGTTCAGTGACGAGGCCGATTGAAGCAAGAGGCAGCCTGCCTGTATTCCAAGTCAAAACAAAGGAGGAATAATCATGGACAAGGAAGTGGAAACCAAAGAAGCCCCCAAAACCGTTACGCGGCGCAAGTTTCTGACCACAGCCGCCGCGGTCACGACCGGCGCAGCCATCACCGGCTTTCCGTCGATCTCGGTCGCGGCATCCCCCATCGTATTCAAGATGCAGGGGGCCTGGGGTGCGAAGGATATCTTCAACGATATGGTCCAGGAATATGTTGATCGGGTCAATGAAATGGCCGAAGGCCGTATGCGCATCGACTATCTGGTGGCAGGGTCGGTGGTCAAGCCCTTCGAGGTTATGGAAGCAACCTCCAAGGGCGTGATCGACGCGGGTCACCAGGTTGCCGTTTACTGGTATGGCAAGAGCAAGGTCGCCTCGCTGTTCGGTTCCGGCCCGGTCACCGGCTGCGACGCGGCCCAGAGCCTGGCCTGGATCGCCAAGGATGGGATGCCGTTCTACAACGAGTTGATGAAAAAGCTCCAGCTGAACGTGGTCGGTTTTTTCGCGATGCCAATGCCCACCCAACCGCTGGGCTGGTTCAAGAAACCGATTACCAGCGCGGCGCAACTTAAAGGCCTCAAGTATCGAACCGTGGGACTGGCTGCAGACCTGATGCAGGAACTCGGTTGCAAGGTGACCCAGTTGCCGGGTGGCGAAATTGTGCCGGCGATGGAGCGCGGCGTGATCGATGCGTTCGAGTACAACAACCCGACTTCGGATATGCGTTTTGGCGCCCAGGACGTGGCCAAGAACTACATGATGGGCAGTTACCACCAGGCTCAGGAGTTCTTCGAGATCATCTTCAATCGCAACAAATACGAAGCGCTTCCCAAGGACCTGCAAATGGTGCTGCGCTATTCGGCCGAAGCGGCATCCACCTCCAACTTCGCGCTGGCGATGGATAACTATTCGCGCGACCTGCAGACGCTCAAGGACAAGGATCATGTGCATGTGCTGCGCACCCCGCAAAGCATTTTCGATGCGCAACTCAAGGGCTGGGACGTGCTGGTCAAGCGTATCAGTGACGAGGATCCATTCTTTGCCAAGGTGTGGCAATCGCAGAAGACCTGGGCCAAGCGGGTCGGCTACTACAGCTTCTACAACAGCGCCGATTACAAGGCGGCTTACGAACATCTGTTCGGCAAGCTTGGCTTCTGATGGGCCGCTGTCGGCAAGCAAAATTGTTGTTTTAACCATGGCGGCGGGTGCTCAATCACCCCCGCCTTGTTTTGTAGAGCGGGCATTATGAAAATTCAAACGCTGTTGCACGGTATAGACCAGCTGTCGAAATCGGTCGGTCATGCCTTTGCCTGGTGTATCGTCGTTCTGACGCTGGGCACGTCCTATGAAGTTTTCGTTCGCTATGTGCTGGATGACCCGACCGGTTGGGCCTTCGACATGAGTTCCATTCTGTACGGCGGACTGTTCCTGATGTCGGGCGCATACGCGCTATCGCGCGGCGCACATGTGCGCGGCGACATTTTCTACCGGCTGATGCCGAAACGCGTCCAGGCCAGCATCGAGCTGGTGTTACTCATCACCTTCTTCTACCCCGGCATCATCGCGCTGATGTACTCGGGCTGGCACTACGCCATGGATTCGGTGCGCATCCACGAAGTGAGCGTCAACAGCCCGATCGGCGTGCCGATCTGGCAACTCAAAATGGTCATCCCGGCTGCCGGTCTGCTGCTGGCCATACAGGGTGTTGCCGAGATACTGCGTTGCATCATCTGCCTGCAAACCGGCGAGTGGCCGGAGCGCTTGCACGACGTGGAGGAAATGGAAACAGCATTTCTGCAGGCTGCCGCCAAAGCCGAAGAGACCGATTACCAGGACGTGATTTCAGGAGAAATCAAATGACCGATCCGCAAATTGCGATGATGATGCTGGGCACGTTCATTTTCATTATCCTGCTCGGCTTTCCGATCGCGTTCACGCTGATGGCGATGGGCGTGTTCTACGGCTATTACGCCTACTTCATGCCAGATCAAGCCATCTTCGACAACCGGGTGTTTTACCTGCTGACCCAGAATACCTTCAGCGTGATGAATAACGATGTGCTGACGGCAATACCGCTATTTCTGTTCATGGGCTACATCGTCGAGCGATCCAATATTCTCGACCGCCTGTTCCTCAGCCTGCAGCTCGCGTTTCGCGCGGTTCCCGGCGCGATGGCGATCGCGGCGCTGATCACCTGCGCGCTTTTCGCCACGGCAACGGGTATCGTCGGTGCGGTGGTGACGCTGATGGGGCTACTAGCCTTGCCGGCCATGCTCAAGGCCGGCTACGACCAGAAGCTCTCCACTGGCGTCATCGCCGCCGGCGGCACGCTGGGCATCCTGATCCCGCCCTCGATCATGCTGATCGTGTATGGCGCAACAGCGTCCATTTCCGTTGTACGGCTTTATGCCGCGGCGATGTTACCCGGCATGC
>Ga0307377_10008069_pt1 | contig 10737 bp, 10 predicted proteins | sample TR3MG_FD_202535 | JGI IMG/M metagenome (GOLD analysis project Ga0307377, IMG submission 202535) | Soil microbial communities from Risofladan, Vaasa, Finland - TR-3 | ecosystem: Environmental > Terrestrial > Soil > Coastal area > Acid sulfate soil | place: Finland: Risofladan, Vaasa | collected... | reverse complement strand
ACTTATTGTTTGAATCTACGTATCATTATATATTTATAATGTAAACCTTTTGGATTTGACATTGAAGTTTCGGTATTTTACAGTAGATTAGATCCAGTGTTCAAAAAGGAATTTCAAGATGAAGCGTCTGTTTAGCATGATCCCGGAAAATGTACAAGCAACCCTTCTGCTACGTTATTTCGGTTTTTTCAAAATTCCATTGTTGTTTTTTGTAAAACCCACGGTCATTGAGATGTCTGACCATAGGGTTGTGGTGAGGATTCCGCTTCGCCGGAGGACGAGAAATCATCTGCGTTCCATGTACTTTGGGGCTCTGGCCATGGGAGCTGATTGTGCGGCAGGGCTGGTCGCCATGAGGCTGATACGAAAAAGTTCCCAGAATATATCCTTAATTTTTAAGAGTCTGGATGCAGAGTTTCTCAAACGCGCAGAGGGCGATGTATATTTTACCTGCGATCAAGTCCGGGAAATTTCAAAATTGGTTGCTGCTGCCATTCAGTCAACAGAGCGAGTCGAATATCCAGTTCATGTGACTGCAAAGGTTCCTGACAAGTTTGGAGAAGATCCGATAGCCAGGTTTACTTTAGTATTGTCTCTTAAGAAGAAGTCATACACTCCATGAGCATAATAACAGATTTTACACAACAGTTCGATGTAAGATACCCGATCATCTGCGCCCCCATGTTTCTGGTAAGCTCGGTTAAAATGGTGGTCGGCGCAAGTGAGGCTGGGGGCGTGGGGACCTTTCCGGCACTAAATTACCGTCCCATTGAACGATATCGTCAAACCATTAAAGAGATCAAAGGTCTGACAGCAAAACCTTTTGGCATCAACATTATCGTTCAAAAGTCCAACAAATATCAGTATAAACAGATTGAACATGCGCTCGAGGAGGAGGTCCCCTTGATCATAACCTCTTTAGGGAATCCAAAGGAGGTCATTCGGTTGTCCCATGAAGTGGGAACCCGGGTGTATTGTGATGTGGTCGGATTAGAGCATGCAAAAAAAGTCGCTGATCTGGGAGCTGATGGGCTTATTGCTGTGGGATTTGGTGCCGGGGGCCATGCCGGAGACATTTCGCCGTTAGCCCTTATTCCCAATTTAGTAAGAATGGTCAAATTGCCGATCATTGCCGCCGGAAGTATTGTAGACGGGGCTGGAATGGCGGCAGCGTTCGCTCTTGGCGCTTCTGCAGTCTATATGGGAACACGTTTTATTGCCTCGAAAGAAGCAGAAGTCGGAGAAAAATATAAAAATGCAATTGCGCGTGCAGTGAGTGAAGATATCGTCAATACGGACAGAGTCGATGGATTCCCCGGCAATTTTATACGAACCAAAGAACTGGAGGCCGTTGGACTGAAAAAAGGGTTGATTGAAGAAATACTAACAAAAAATAGAAAAATTAAACGATTTATTTCGCTTAGCCGAGCTGCACGTTCTCTGTTTGGGGATATGGATTCCAAGGTTTCTTATAAAACCGTCTTTTCCGCAGGCCATGGCGTTGGCCTCATCGACGAGGTTTTATCCATTCAGGAGATTGTGGAAAAAACCGTTAGGGAATACAAAGAGATCAAGGCAAAATTACCCTAGCCCGAATATTTCATAAAAACATCGAAAAAGGTTTCAAAAAGGCACTGTCCAACGAATGGAAGGTTTTGAAACGGCTTCTAATACACTCAGACAGTCATCCGCTTAAAAACTCAATCATCTGATTTCTGGGGGTTCTCTTTAGCAGGCAGTACGAAACTTGAGTTTTTGCTAAAATCATGCAAACTCGTGTTAGATTTTTGATAGCGATTTTTCGGGATGTTTGCCGGTAACACCATCGTAAAAAGCTCTGATCGTCTTTATATCAGCTTCAATATCTCCCGTTGGATAGAACACCGGACCAACACCTCCAACCTTTCTCCGATAATCAAGAAAGCCCAGCACAATTGGAATATTTGCGCCATAAGCAATATGATAAAATCCTGTTTTCCACTTCCTGACCCTTTTACGCGTTCCGGCCGGCGAAATCATAAGGATCAGATTATCATTCTCATGAAATTGTTGAATTGACTGTGCAACAACATTGCTCGATTTGGATCGGTCGATGGGTATTCCCCCTATCCATTCAAAAAACGCTTTAAATGGTCTGCGAAATATAGCCTCTTTTCCCATCCAGTATATTTTGGCCCTGAGAACAAACATGATGAATAAAGCGTACGGAAGATCCCAGTTTGATGTATGCGGAGCCCCGATAAAAATAAATTTAGGGATAACCGGGAACCGGCCTTCAATACGCCATCCGGCGATTCTTAAAAAAAACATTGAAAACCAACGTCCAAACGTCTTTAAGACGGGGGTATCAAAAATTGTAAAATTCAACTCTTTTTTCCTTGTGACTGCTTTTTTAATAACACCATTATTCCGCGGGCCATACTTTGTTAAAAGTGGTTTGAGGGAAAAAACAATAGGGACATTCCTCGGGCGGCTCTTGCCCATAGTGGATGTGACCGCACATTCGACACCGCCACGCAGGTTCCATTTTCCCTTCGGCGTCCAATTCCCAAGGATCTTGATCTCTAAATATCGGCAGATCATCAAGAGACGGCATAACCGGTTGATAGGTGTACATGGCATGACCCGAAACAATCATCCGCTGAATTTCACTGGTCCCTTCATATATTCTTAAAAGGCGAATGTCTCGAAGTAGTTTCTCCAGAGGAAACATTTTGGTATAGCCGTACCCCCCGAGTATCTGAAGGGCTTCATTGACAACTTCCAACGCCGTTTCGGTTGCGTAAAACTTTGCGATGGATGCGTTTATTGTCGGATCCAGCCCCTTATCCGCTTCCCATGCCGCCTTCCATACCAATAAACGCGCAGTTTCAACCTTCTGGTACATCTCGGCAATTTTAAACTGAACGGCCTGAAAATCCCCGATCTTGGACCCAAACGCCCTGCGTTTTTTGGCGTAATCGATGGCATACTCCATAGCGCTCCGAGCACCTCCGACGCCAAAGGCTCCCACAACCGGACGTGTTCTGGAAAAGGTTTTCATGGCGAGTAAAAAGCCTTCTCCGGGCGGAGCAAGAACGTTTTCTTTGGGAACTTTCACATTTTTAAAATTAAGACCTACGGTATTTGAACAGCGCTGACCGAGTTTGGGAATTGCCTTGCCTGCCGATACGCCTTCCCAGGACTTTTCCACCAGAAAGGCGCATATCCCTTCATGACCGGATTTCGGATCTACCGTAGCGAATACGGAAATATAATCGGCGACACCACCATTGGTAATCCAGTATTTGGTCCCGTTTAATATGTAATCCTCTCCATCTCTTTTGGCTTCGCACCGGATGCCGGCAACATCCGACCCCATGACAGGTTCGGATGTGGCAAAACAGATCAGTTTGAATTCTTTTAATAGCTTGGGGAGATATTTCTCTTTGAGCACTTCATTGGTACAAAGGATAACCGGTTCCATGCCAAGGGAATTATCGAAAAGCGAGGTGGCAAGACCCGGACAGGCCGCTGCAATTTCCTCGGTCATGATGACGCCTTCAAGGATCCCGTACTCATTTCCACCATACTTCTTGGGTATGTCATTGTTCATAAGACCTTCATCATATGCCTTTCTTAACACAGACAGCGGAATTTCATCTTTTTGGTCATAATACCATGCAACGGGCAATACTTCTTTTAACGCAAATTCACGTGTTTTTTGTTGAATTTCAAGGTGCTTCGGGGACAAATCAAAATTTAGCATAGGAGCCTCCTCATTCCGGACAATGCGTATTTTCCTGCCATGCGTCCAGCATTAAATTAACCCTTTCGTTACATAAGCAACGGGCAGATATTTATTGAGAAAAATATTATTTATGGGTCGTAAAAGTTTGAACATTCATCAGTTCCATTATCTCTCCGGTCTGCTGATCCGCATCATTTTCGCCGAGCTTGACCAGGCGGGCCAAATAGTTCGGATTAAACATGACCATACTCAGCCAATCCGGACTTGATGTCTCATGGGTGCCGAGTCCGCGGGATAGATGCCGAAACATATAAGGCAATTCCGGCTCATATCCACCTGCCAATTCCCCCAGATCCTCTGAAGGACGCATTGCAAAAAGATAGACCACATTTCGGTCATCATGATGTTCTTCCGGAATCTGTTCGAGCAACTGATTGGTACGCTTGAGCGTTCGAACATCCTGATCCAGAGCGTCCAAGAAAATAGAATTCATTAAAGTGCCTGCTATTTGGGCAGGTGGCGGATATCCAATACATACGGGTGTGTTCGCGTCTTCTATGGATCTTAGATGACGTGTCGAGATTGCAAGAATCCGTTTTGCACCGAGATATATCGCCGGCGAAAGCGGCGCTGATTGCCGGATACCTCCGTCACCGTACCATGCATTCCCAACTCTAACGGCCGGAAAAAGTAGCGGCAGGGAAGCTGAAGACATAATGTGATCGATGGTAATATCGGTGGCTTCACTTCGTCGCCAGGGTCGTTCCCACATTCTAATTTCCTTGCCCATAACCCATGTCACGGCCTGGCCGGTGGCATAGTTGGTTCCGGTGATTGCAAAGGCTTTAAGTCTCCCATGTTGTAAATTTCTACGAATGCCGGCAATCACATTTCCTTGAGGTAAAAGTACCTTTTGCAGCAGTTCTCGAAGCGGTGTCGAATCCAACAGGCTTCTCGCAGAGGATTCTTTGGAAATCCCACCGGAAATTAGACGCCCCCCCCACCTGAAAACATTTCGGATAAGTTTCCAAGTGTCCACACAAAAAACCTGATCAACGGAAAGCTTACGCCATAGTCCTGACAATTCTTCCACAGCCTCAGCAAAGGTGCCCGTATGATTTGCCAGAAAGGCTGCGTTAATCGCCCCAGCCGAAACTCCGGTGATAATGGGAATATTAAGATCAGGAAAATTTCGGGCCAGGCATTTCAAAAAGCCGACTTGATAGGCGGCTCTCGCTCCGCCGCCACTTAGAACAAGTGCTAAACCATTGCCATCACCGGCCATAACATGCGCCCCTGTAAAATAAACGGTATGAACGGATTTTTAGATTTTGACCTTGATATCTCTTTATGTTATTTAAAACCGTTTATCCTGGTATGTCAATTTTGTTTTTATATAACAGTTTAGTTCTTTAAAACAAACTGGTGTCAAAAACGCTTCATGTGTGAATAAATTTTATGATGGAACCTGTTTGAAACCCTTACCGAACCTAAAGCACTGTGGTCAGACAGCCCCCCCGTCTATCAGGTCGAATCGCCTTACTTTTTTCAAAATGTCACAAAAAAAAGCAAATCGTAAAATATGTTGAAACAAAAAAATGATATTTCTCTGAACCGGCTTTTAACAATTATTTTGCTGATCGTTTTCCCAATACTTTTTCAGAATGAAGGCTTAGCGGGTGTTACGGCTTCACACAGTATCAGAGACCATCTAAAAAAAAGAATTGAATTAAAAAAAACCCAAAAAAAATTTAGTTGCCGCGGAGAATTGATTTGTGGGGTTTCACTCATTCCGCAATTTTACCAACGACGAGGCTTTTCTCCGGCATGGAGTGGAGATGAAGGCATTTCTCCCCAAGCAGGATCCCTGATAGAAGAAATCAATAGAGCGGACCAAGAAGGCTTAAGACCCGACGACTATCATCGGGTCAATATCGTATCCCTCTTGAAAATGATCGAAAAAAAACAGGCTTTGGGAGAACGGGTCGATCCTAAAACATGGGTTGATCTCGATTTACTCCTCACCGACACCTTTATGCTATACAGTTCACATTTACTCGCCGGCCGTGTAAATCCGGAAACCATCCATAGCAATTGGGTGGTCGCAAATCCAAACGCTGACTTGATAAATATACTGCAGTCTGCACTCGATTCGAATCAGATAGTAAACGTCTTAAGAGATTTACGACCCATTCATGACGGATATATCGGGCTCAAACAATTTTTAAGACAATATCGAAATATTGCGAACAAAGAGGATGGGTCTCCCATGCTGCCTGGGACCAATCTGCGCAGAGGAGATCAAGGTGCTTCGGTTCAACGTTTACGTGATCGGTTGGTTTTTCTCGGCGATCTCGAGCACTCCAACGAAGAACCGATCGATCTTTTTGATGAAACCACCGAACTGGCTGTTATTAAATGCCAAAAACGGCATGGATTAAAATCGGACGGTATTGTCGGCCCACGAACGCTGGACATATTGAACACACCGATTCAACACCGGGTTCGCCAGATAGAACTCAACATGGAACGCTGGCGCTGGATCCCCCGTGATCTTGGGAATCGATACCTTATAGTGAATATCGCAGATGCTTTATTATGGGTGACTGAAAACCGTCAGCGTATAATGGAAATGCGCGTAATTGTGGGAAGACCTTATCGTCAAACACCTGTTTTCAGTTCAAAAATGATCTATATGGTGATAAATCCATACTGGAATATCCCAACGAGTCTTGTCCTCAAAGATATTCTTCCAAAAATTCAAAAAAACGACAACTATATCGCTCAGCAGGGGATTAAAGTATTCAAAGACTGGAGCAAAGGCGCCCCGGAAATAGATCCGGAAACTGTCGACTGGAAAAAATTTAAGCGCCAAAACTTCACTTACAAACTCCGCCAGGATCCGGGGCTCCGCAATGCTCTGGGCCGAATAAAATTTATATTTCCCAATAAATTCGCAGTATATCTTCATGATACGCCCAAACGTTCAGACTTTAAAGAAACACATCGAAATTTTAGCTCCGGATGTATTCGAACGGAAAAGCCGGTCGATCTGGCCCGCTATCTTCTGCAAGACGATCATCAATGGTCACGGGATAAATTATTGGAAATCATCGAAACCGGCGAAACACAGGTTATTGAACTTCAGAGACCCATCACCGTCCACTTGCAATACTGGACGGCATGGGTGGACGAATACGGCAGGTTAAACTTTCGAGATGATATTTATGACCGGGACAGGCCGCTTGATCAAGCCTTGAAAGAGCGATTGCCGGATGTATAATCCATCTTTATCTTCATCACGTCCTCTCGCTCATTAAATCATTTTAAATCTCACCAGAACCTCACATCTCCGGTATCCACGTGTACAAAATCAGACTCGGGATAATACCCCACGCCACCGGCATGCATCCTTTTACAGATATTATTTAACCTTTTCGTATCACAGTCGGGAATCCGGATGTCGGCCGCTTTTCCTTGCAGATGCAGACTATTCTTTGCAACGGCTTTGGACCTTCTGCGGAGCATGGTGTTTGTTTCAGATGTACGGTATCCGGAAAGGATATGAAATCGAGCACCATCGCCGATGGTTATAGAAATGGCATGGAGCAGATTGAGCAGTTCTTTATGGATGGGTTTAATTTTATCTGAATAATGATCACGAAGAATATAATCGATTTTTTTTAAGGCCTTGGGACGATACCGGCCTTGGGAGTAATAACAGACATCAAGCCTTTCATCGGTATGCGTATTATAGAACGACAGCCTCCGTTCCGGAATCAATATGCCATTAATCGACGCCATAGCAGACAGGGGGAATAGAGCACTCACAGCTGCTTGCGCGCCCATTTTTAGAAAATAACGACGGTCACAATACATTTTTTCAAATTCACTTCTTTTTATCAAAGGCTGTTACAGCGAACCCGGACAAATTGGAAAAGCGACTAAATTTTAAAATGAACTCACAGGAGTGTAACAGCATCTTTATGCTTAAACATCTACATATTATGGATGACATGGAATGTCGCCATGTGATTATCAAAAGAATTGGGGCTTAGTCAAACTATAAATTCCATATCAGATGGAAATTACACATGTTTATCTCTCAAGCCATCGAAATAATTCTTTATTTATTACCGAAACCTTGAAATTCTCGATCGTTTTCTTATCCCAAAGGCACACGTCTCCGCTTTTTTGGACGGCTATGACCCGCCGGATGGCACCATGACATAAGTACAACTTATGTGTTGAAATATTATTTAACTTGTGCTAAAAAAAATTCGTGTTCTTCATCTTTTTATTCAGGCACTTTATTCCTTTAACCTTTGTCTCCATTTAATCGTCGACTTCTTACACGTTTAGGAGGTCTCCATGAAAAACATTAAGACGAATTCCGACCTGCTGAGTGAACCTATTTTTCAACAATCCTCTAAAGACGCATATCAAAATGAAGTATTCGAATCATCTGAAAGGCTTGGCAGTGTTAAACAACAAAGCGCCAAGAATTCAGGCGGCTGTGTATCATGGGTAGTGGAAAGCGTTGTCTTTCCGGATGGAACAGAATTTCGTGGCAGATATAAAGGTTATTTCTATTATGGCAAGGTGAGAGATGGAACTTTGACCCTTGACGAAAAAGAATTCATATCGCCATGCGAGGCAGCTTTAACCATAACTCGGACCCCCATTGATGGCTGGTTGTTCTGGGATTGCAAGGTGCCCGGTCAGGTGTCATGGATGAATATTTCTGAATTTAAAAAGTAAATAGCTGTTAAGTGGTCTCATAATTAGAATGACTGTTTTTGATCCTTTCCCCTTGCGGCCAATAAGGGATGACTTTTACAGGTTCAAGCGGAACCCCTTCTATCCGACATTCAGCATATCTGTTATCATGAGATATTCAGAATCGGTACCATCATAATCATACGTTGCTTCTTCCCCGGTCATTGGAATTAATTTAACCCTTCCACCGAAAAATTCAGACGTAATGTTTTCAACCTCTTTGATACTTAAATTTTTCCTCAAAAAATATTTTGAATAGACATTTGGATATCCCAAGCTGCGTGTAATTCGAAATAACTTTAATTGTACGTTTGGATTCAGACATTTGCGAAGACCATATGCAGCGTTCACCGTATTAATATTAAAAAAATGCGGATCCGCATACATCAAGGAGGAAAGCCTAAATCCTTGCCTACCGTAACCATCTTTCTTATCGGAAAGCTGGCACTCCGTGTCATTCACAAGCTTAAGCGGATATCTGCCAAGTTTGTCTTTATCATCATCCATAAATACTGCCGGAAACACGATCGCCGCCGGTTCCCGGTATTTTTGCATAATATTCAGGAAATGCTCAATAAATATTTTTGTCGTCAAAGGTGAATCCGAGGCAACAAATAACGCATGTTTCCGGTCCTTGAAAGCGGCGCTAGCTGCATATCCCTTAATTAAATTTCCTGCAATTGAACTGTGTTTGACCTTCGTTTGTATAATATTGAAACGCTCAACGACGTTTGAAGGAATCTTTGAGTTCTGGTTCACAATACAGCACGGCTTTTCAAATTTATTTATTAAATTGCCCAGCCGCTGCTCAAGAAGCATCTGATGACCGACAATAATGATGTCATCGATTAAATCACTGGCAAAAAGGTTCTCAAGTGTATATTGTATCAAAGGTTTGCGTTCTTCTTTGCCATCCTTAAGCGTTTTAAATTCCCTCAAGGGTTTATAGCCCGACTCTATGAACTTTTCGCCATAATTTTCCGCAATGATTCTGCTGTACTTTTTTACTTCTCGCTTGTTGTTATATCCTGCCATTAAAATTGCGCTAACCATTTCATCACTCTGTTAAATAACATATAAATTAATATTCTTGATACGTTTCTATCCAGAGATATTTATTCCCTAAATGGGTGCAAATAAAATTGAGAGAATCTATAACAAATTATAACATTTTGCGTTAACGGGGTAAATGTATGAATGAGTGAATAAAGAATTAAAGAAATTTATACATGGCAAAGTACAGATCTTTCTGGGTCGGGTTTCCGGTTTTTACGAACCCATGTTTTCTATAGAATGCCTCCGAGCTTGGAAATTTGGTTACCTGAACTTCAATTTCCTGAAGACCGGCCGTCCTGAATCGCTCTTCACAGTGCTGATAGATGAGGGCTCCGTAGCCTTTCCTGCCAAATTTCCTGGAAACTTGTATCGTCCTGATAAAGAGTCTGGTCCATTTTTTCATGACCAACGCGCAACCGATTAAATTCCCTTCATCAGAAAACAGCAAAACAAGGAACCCCTTAGCGACCTTTTGCTGAATCGTTTCGGGAGTAGCGAAGGCACACAACATCTCAAGTTGAGCCTCGCTATATTCCCCTTGATTCACAGCCTTGGTATTCTCTTTAATTAATGTTGCGACCAGGTCTGCATCAGAGTCGTTCAGCGATTCTGTCTCTTCGTTCAAATTGTCTACGATACGTACCTTCATAGGCATAAAAAGTGACAATGACACCCAGGGTTTGGCAAGTAAAAAGCAGATACCCAAAATCAAACAAATTGTCAATGATCAAATAAAACTTCTTACAATTTCAGGAGTTTTGGATATATAATATCTGTTTGACCGAGACAGGATTTTTTGGAAAGAAGAAATCGATAGAACCATCTGGATCGGTGGATTTATTTAAGCAAAAAATTGTCACCATTTGAAACCCTTCGGGATTGCCGAGTTTACCGAATCTGCTGCGTTATGAGACATTTGCGTAGCAGACTACGGCTGCATGTCTCATGCCTTGCATCTCCCCGAAAAATGGGATCTTACGACCGGCAAACTCGACAATCGCTCAATTTAGGTTAAATTTTAAAGGAGCGAACAGATTTGAATTGAACTTTCCGTTCAGTGTAATAGGTTACGTGAACATTCGATAATCGGCCATGAGAAATCCGGCTGGAGAATTCTAAATAGGAGAAATTAATCATTTTTTTACTTGTTTTTTTAAGCATGTATAGTGGCA
>Ga0307377_10008068_pt1 | contig 10737 bp, 7 predicted proteins | sample TR3MG_FD_202535 | JGI IMG/M metagenome (GOLD analysis project Ga0307377, IMG submission 202535) | Soil microbial communities from Risofladan, Vaasa, Finland - TR-3 | ecosystem: Environmental > Terrestrial > Soil > Coastal area > Acid sulfate soil | place: Finland: Risofladan, Vaasa | collected... | reverse complement strand
GCCAAGTATCTACTGCTTTTCTCCAACAAATAGTTTGTAGCCTCGATAGAGAAGGACGAGTGCGATCCACACAGCCACAACTGCCAGCGGATAGGCAATCGTTCGAGGAAATAATGCGGATAGGATTGCAAATGCCAGCAATACCCCGCCCGCGATCGAAGTGATTTGTGCTTCCCCGGTATTTAGTACCCGGCGGTGAGTAAATGCTGCGCCAATTGTGTTCCCAATACGAATCGCACCCGCCACAGCGCGGCCGGCGCTTCCTGAGCCGCCCCTCATTACTGCCGACGAGCGGATCACTTCGCCAGGCCTGCGCACTCGCTGCTTTTCATCCAGGACTATTTCGGTAGTATTCGCCAGATCCTCCAGATACATCTCTTCCATCTCACCGGCAAATGCCTCATTCTCGACAACCACATCCATCTCGCAGTTTGACAGCCAACTCGCAATATTAAGGTTCGTCGAACCCACACGCGCCCATTGACCGTCTGCAACAGCCGTCTTGGCGTGGACCATCGAGCCGTTCCACTCGAATACCCGCACTCCGGCCGCCAAAAGTGGCCTGTAGCCTGCACGCGACAGCGGCCTCAGTATTGGAATGTCCGTGCCACCCGGCACAAGCAACCGCACATCAACTCCATCCCGCGCCGCGGCCCGCAGGGCCTGCACATACAACGACAACCCGTCGTAGTATGCGTCTGTAATCCATAGCCTCCTCCTGGCAAGCGCCGCGACAAGCTGGTCAAAGCGAAACAAGCCCGCCGTCGCGGGTACTGTGGAAACGATCCGCACGGCCATATCGCCAGCCTGATCGAAGGACTCGCACCAACTCAATTCCTCGTCCGGAATCTGCTCCCCCATCGTTGCCCAATTCTGCGCGAACGCCTGTTCCACCTCCCGCACGGCGGGGCCCCGCACCTCAACTCCGGTGTCGCGCCACGGTTCCATCCTGCGTTCCGGATCACCTACCCACATCCGTCCCACGCATAGCCCGGTAATGAAGGCAACTTCACCGTCCACCGCCACCATCTTGCGGTGATCCCGTGACAACCATCCAAACGGGCTGTCGAGCCGAGGTGGATTGTAGCAACGAACCTCAACGCCGCCGCGCATCATTTCTCTCCAGAATCGTTGAGGAGCATGTCCAAGGGCCCCCAGCCAGTCATAGACAAGCCGCACCGACACGCCTTCACGAGCCTTTGCAATCAGAGCGTCCGCGAACTCTTGCCCGGCCCAATCTTCGTGGATGACATAGCTTTCAAAATAAACGTGGTGTTTTGCCGCACGAATTGCTTCCAGCCATGCTGGGTAGTTTTCCGCTGCATCTTTCAGGAGCCGTACCTGATTGCCCCCAATCAATGGAGCCCCCGCGGCTCGTGAGAAGGCCCGGTCCGCGATTGTGCGAAGTGCGGTGAGAACTTGGCGTTCATCCAGTTCCGGGTTCATTCGACTCCTGGAGATCTCTGGGGCACATTCCTTCAAGTGCGACAGAATCAATACGCTGCGCCGCCTATGCTTGCTTGATGCTCTATTGAATACATAATACGAGCCGCACCATATTCCTGCGTGGGCATCACATCGCATCGAATGAATCGACGACGGCCACCCGCCGTTTGAAACCTCGGAATGAAAACCTGCATCTAACGTCCATAGAGTTTGGAGAGCAACACTTGGTACACCGACTTAGAATTTCGACTTACAACATTCACAAATGCCGTGGACTTGACAGCCGTGTTCGCCCCGACAGGATCGTCGACGTGCTCCGGGAGTTGGATGCCGACATTATCGCGCTGCAAGAGGTAGTCAGCATTTCCGGAACGCAGGAGCGAGATCAAGCGCGTTATATCGCCTCAGAGCTTGGCTACAATTCCTGCTTCGGATACACCCGCGATCACAATGACGGCGTGTACGGCAACTTGCTTATAAGCAGACTGAACATGCGGACCGTGCGCAATCACAACATATCCATTCAAGGACGTGAACAGCGCGGCGTTCTGCACGCCGAAATCGATTGGATGGGGACGACGCTTCAGGTCTTTAACGTTCACCTCGGCACCGGATATATCGAGCGCCGCCGGCAAGTCCGCAAACTGTTCTACGACGACATCTTGCATAAGCCAGGCCCTGGTGGATTGCGGATCGTTCTTGGCGACTTCAATGAATGGACACGAGGTCTAACCTCGCAACTACTCCATGCCCACTTCAAGGACGCTGACGCGAGTGCCAAACGGCGCTTGCCTCGAACCTTTCCAGGGTTGTTCCCGTTCCTCCATCTGGATCACATATATTTCGATTCAGCACTGAAGGCTGAACACGTCACTCGCCACAGGAGCAAGGCAGCGATCGTAGCGTCGGATCACCTGCCTCTTGTCGCCGACTTCCAAATCGATCTTCGCGCTTACGGCGACTTGCAGGAAACGGCGAAGCTCTCCGCAGAGGATCAGGACAAATACAGAGCGTCTGCGTAGTGAAGTCCCTCCCGGCAATGCCGGGGACAATCTCACCCATGCGGCTGAATTGCAGGCAGCGAGATCCGAATCGTAGCGCCACCGCCATCGCGATTCACGGCGGATAGCTCGCCGCCGTGCAACCGCACCGCGCGCTCCGCGATGGCAAGCCCAACTCCAAATCCACCCGTGTCCGGGCTGCGCGCATAATCCACCCGGTAAAACGGACGAAAAATCGCATTCAGCTGATTCTCCGGAATGCCTGGCCCGCGGTCGCTCACTTCGATCTCCGCCTTCCCTGCTCCGTCCCTCGCCGTACCTCTCAGCGTAATCTCAACCTCCGATCCCCTTTCCGTAAAGCGGATCGCATTACGCACCACATTCTCGACTGCGCGGTACAGCAACTCCTCGTTGCCGGCAATTCTGCACTCACTTTCCGCGCGGAACACAAGCGAGCAATGTCGCTGACGAGCTTCATACTCCGCATCGGGAATGATGCGTTCAATCAGTTGATTCAACGAAAGCGGCTGAAAATTCTCCACCTTCTCCAGCGCCTCCATTGACGACAGCGAAAGCAACTGGCCAATCAGTTGATTCAGCCGCTCCGTCTCCCGCTCGATCCGATCCAGGTGAGTTTTCCTCGCCGGATCGGTATCCTCGCGCGCCAACTCAAGTGCAACGCTCAGCCGCGCCAGTGGAGAACGCAATTCGTGCGATACGTCCCTCAGTAACAGTTTCTGTGCATCCACCAGCGACTCTAGCCTCTCGGCCATGTGGTTGAAATCGAGCATCAGCGCATGGATTTCATCGCCTGAAAATATCCGCGCCTGCACAGCAGGCCACTCTACCCTCGCACTCAGCTTTCCCAATGCCAGCTCGCGGGCGGCCTTCCTCAGCTTCACTACCGGCCGCGTGAACAGCAGAACCAGAAAGAACGTCGTAAACCCGCCAATCACAATCGCCACCGGCAACTGTGGAAACGAGAAACGCAAAAGATCGCCGGACCAGCTTTGGCTCCGCGGCACATGCGGCCGGCTCAGAAGAAATAAATACTGCTTCCCACTCGCCGCTCGCACCGGAACCCTCCAGATATACTGCCGGCCCACTTGGACTCCGCCGATGCGCGCTGGAACTTCTAAACCCGCGTTCAGTCCTTCCATCCCAGCCGGTTCGCACAACTGCCGGCCTGCCGCATCCACCAGGCCAATGGTCTGGGCAATACGGGCGCCATAACCCTGCAGAGCGCCGCAGCCACCTGCTTCCCACGCGGCCGCCGCTTCCTGCGCATCGTTTTGCAACGTGCTGTTCAGCGCGTCCCGCAGCATGTCAGGGCTCTCAAAATGATGCCGCACAATCAGCGCCGTTGAGATCACGAAGATAAGGCTCTGCGCAATCCAAAAAATGATGAATACCTTGAAGAATAGGCCGCGCATCGTTCAGTCCTTTGCCACAGATGGATTGAAGTTCAACGTGAGCTGATAGCCCACTCCGCGAATCGTCTTCACCAGATCCTCTTGCGCGCCCTTGTCGCTCAGCTTCCGGCGCAACCTGCTCACGTGCATGTCCAGGCTCCGATCAAAGGGATGAAACTTGCGCCCTAGCACGTTTTCTGAGATTTCCTCGCGCGTCACCACCTGCCCGGGCGACTGCATCAGCGCTTCCAGCAGCGCAAACTCAACATCCGTCAGATCAACCTTTGTTCCGTTATGTGTCACCGACCGCGCCGCCCGATTCAGTTCCAGCCCTTCGATGCGCAGCACAGTCTGCTCCTGTTTCACCCCCACTCCGGCGCTCCGCCGTAGAATTGCACGGACCCTGGCAAGCAGTTCGCGCGGATTAAATGGCTTCGACAGATAGTCATCCGCACCAATCTCAAGCCCCACAATTCTATCCACGTCTTCGCCGCGCGCCGTCAGCAGCAGTACGCTCACCGCCGAAGCAGCCCTCATCCGCCGCAACACCTCAAACCCATCCAGCCCCGGCAGCATCACGTCCAGCAGCACCAGCGCAAATGGCCTTTCCAGCGCCATCTTCAGTCCCGTATCGCCGCGATGCACCGTCGTAACCCGGAACCCGTTGCGCCCCATGTACTCGCTCAGCATCGAACAGAGTTCAACATCGTCGTCGATCAGAAGAATATCGTCCACTTTGGTATCCCATTATCTCTAGCACTTAGCCTACGCCTTTCCTGATCCAGCCGAGCACGGGAAATGTAACAAATGGTCACAACATCAGCCACACTTTGTTACACAGTTTTACCCTTTGTGACCGCAGGTATACGTCCTTCATCGTCTCCTGAATATGTAAGCTCGTGTTCACGTTGAAAGGATGCACCATGAAACGCAAAGCCATTCTCGCCTCACTTCTGGGAGTACTGATAGGCGCACTCCTCGTCTCCAACGCGCCTCCCGCAGCGGCACAGGCACAGACAGGCAGCATTCAGGGCGCCGTCACCGATCCCTCGGGAGCAATGATCCCATCGGCAACCATCACGCTCTCCAGCCAGAGCAGTCCCGCCCGCTCTGCCACCAGCGGCGCGGATGGCACGTTCGCCATCGACAAACTCGAGCCCGGCCGTTACATCCTCTCAGCCAGTGCCGAGGGTTTTGCCCCCTTCGCCCCCATTGAGGTGCTGGTCTTCGCAAACAAGGTCACCCGCCAGACCATCGCACTGCAATTACCCGTCGAAACGCAGCAGGTCACCGTCAGCGACCAGGGCATCAGCGTGGATACCAGCGCCGATAACAACGCCAGCACTATGGTCATCAAGGGCAAGGATCTCGATGCGCTCTCCGACGATCCCGATGAACTGCAGAACGAACTCAGCGCCCTCGCCGGTCCGTCAGCAGGTCCCAACGGCGGACAAATCTACATCGACGGATTTACCGGCGGACAACTCCCGCCCAAATCCTCCATCCGCGAGATTCGCATCAACCAGAACCCCTTCTCCGCGCAGTACGACAAGCTCGGATACGGTCGCATCGAGATTCTCACCAAACCAGGCACCGACAAGTTCCACGGCAGTTTCATGCTCAACGGAAACGACTCAGCTTTCAACTCACTCAATCCTTTCGTCACAAGTGAGCCGTCCTACTATTCGACTTTCATGATGGGCAATGCAGGTGGATCGCTCTCTAAAACCTCATCATGGTTCACCAGCGTCTTCCGCCGCGATAACCAATCCAATTCCATCGTCAACGCTGAGTTGCTGGATTCCTCCGGTAACCCCTACAACTACTCCACCGCCGTTGCCAATCCGCAGTCACGCCTTGACTTCAGCCCGCGTTTCGACTTTCAGTTCGGAGCCAAAAACACCCTGAGCGTCCGCTATATGTACGACCGTCAGGTTGAGACCAACAGCGGAGTCTCGTTGTTCGCTCTTGAAAGCCAAGCCTACAACGTATCCAATCAGGAGAACACGCTGCAACTCAGCGATACCCAGGTTCTCAGCGACCATATCGTCAATGAGACTCGCTTTCAGTATGGCCGCGCCCGCGATAATCAGACTGCGCAGAACACTGACCCAACCGTCACCGTGCAGGGAGCCTTCACCGGCGGTGGAAACAGCATGGGTGTCAACCGCGACAACCAGGACCGTTACGAACTGCAGAACTTCACCTTGGTCAGCAAGGGTGCCCACGCCATCAACTTTGGCACGCGCCTCCGCTTCACGCGTGATGCGAGCGACTCAACCGCTGGCTTCAACGGCCAATACATCTATTCCTCTCTCGACGCCTACAAGGCCAACACGCCTACCCAGTACAGCGTCACCGCCGGAACCGCTGCGGCGAAAGTCAACTACTTTGACGCCGGCCTCTTTTTTCAAGACGACTTCAAGTTCCGTCCCAATCTCACGCTGAGCTATGGCCTTCGCTACGAATCGCAGAACGAAATCGGTGACCACGCCGACTGGGCACCCCGCTTCTCTTTCGCATGGGCCCCCGCAGGGCACGGAGCCAAACAGGCCAAAACAGTTATTCGCGGAGGCTACGGCTGGTTCTTTGATCGCTTTGGAGAAAACAATTTCCTTCAAACAGTCCGCCAAAATGGGGTCACTCAGCAGCAGTACGTCATCCAGAACCCCACCTTCTATCAGAACGCGCCCTCTCCCTCGCAGTTGGCCTCCAGCAGCACAGCCGCGCCAACCATCTACACGCTCGCGCCAGACCTCAAGGCATCCGTAAATATGCAGGCGGCCTTGGGCGTCGAACACCAGTTCGGCAAAGTCGCTACTCTCGCCGCCACCTACATCAACTCACACGGCGTGCATCAGGACTACAGCGATAACATCAACGCATTTATACCTTCAACCTACGATGCAGCCACTGGAATCGGCACTCGCCCGAACGGAATCAACGAGAACATCTATCAGTTCCAGTCCGGCGGTGTGTACAACCAGAACCAGGTCATGCTCAACTACTCCGTCCGCGCAAAGCGCATCTCGCTCTTCGGCTTCTATATGATCAACTTCGCCAATGCGGATACCGCAGGCGCCAACTATTTCCCCTCCAACCAGTCCGACCCTCACGCCGACTACGGCCGCGCCAACTTCGACGTACACAACCGCTTCCTGCTTGGCGGCAATCTGCAGGCGCCCTTCGGTGTCTCAATAAGTCCCATGATGGTTGCAAACTCTGGAGCACCCTTCAACATCACCATCGGTCAGGACCTGAACGGCGATAGCCAGTTCAACGACCGCCCAGCTTTTGCAACCGCCGCCAGCACCCAAACGATGCAAACCACCTACGGCACATTCGACCTTGACCCCGCATGGAACCAGAGCCGCATTGCGTATAACTCCGGAACAGGCCCCAGCCAATTCAGCATGAACATGCGAGTGAGTAAGTCCATCGGTATCGGTCCAAAACTCACAGGTGCTACGGCTGCAGGACCAGGAGGTCCCGGTGGAGGCGGCCCGCCTCCCGGTGGACCCCGCGGGGGTGGCCCCGGCGGCGGACCTGGCGGCGGCCTAGGCCCCGGCGGTCTCAGCGGAAGCGGCGGTCCGCCTCGCTTCGATCAGGCTGCCTCGCGCCGCTACTCCCTTAACTTCTCGGCAATGGCGCGGAACGTCTTCAACACTGTCAATCTCGCCCAACCGGTCGGCGTTCTTCAATCCCCCCTCTTCGGCAAGTCGAATGCGCTCGCCGGAGGCTTCTTCTCCTCGCCCGCATCCAACCGCAGCATCGATCTGCAAGTCTCTTTCAATTTCTAACCTGCCACTTTACGGCAATAGCCACGTGTGCCCAGGTTCCGTCCACCGCGGCGGATGGAACCTGGGAATGCATCACACTCGATCGCAACGCAAACCATCATCCAGACAAAGCCTGCAGAGCGCCATCGCCCACCGGCTATAATTGTGCATAATTATCCTCGTCGCCCGCGTCCCCAATCTCGTGGTTCGCCGGCCTTCGAGTTATGCGCAATCTGAGGTCGGCTTCCGAATGAACAACGACGAACTGATTTTCGTCACCGGCGCAACCGGCTTTCTCGGCGTGCGATTGGTGCGCGAACTTCTCGACCGCAATCCCCACGCCACACTCGCACTCCTCGTTCGCTCCAGACCCGGCCAATCCGCCCAGCAGCGTGCCGATTTGTTCGTGCCGCCTTCAGAGCGATCGCGTGTCCACGCCTATTCCGGAGACGTCAGCCAGCCCAATTGCGGCCTGGATCCGTCAACCTGGCAGCGCCTCACCGCATCAACAACCCGCGTCATTCATTCCGCCGCAACCGTCCGTTTCGACCACTCGCTCGACGAAGCCCGCCGCATCAACGTCGAAGGCACCCGTCGCGTGCTCGACTTTGCCGACGCCGCGCCGCAACTCCAAAGCCTGGCCTACGTCGGCACAGCCTACGTAGCTGGCGAGCGCTCGGACCTGGTGCGCGAGAATGAACTCGCCATAGGCCAGGGCTACCGCAACACCTACGAGCAAACCAAAGCAGAGGCCGAGGCGCTGGTTCGCTCCCGTCTCGGTTCCCTGCCCGGAGTCATCCTGCGCCCCAGCATCATCGTCGGCGATTCCCAGACCGGCGTCACCTCCAGTTTCAAAATGATGTATTGGCCGCTCAAGATCTACGCGCGCGGCCTATGGCGCACCGTTCCCGGCTATCCCGACGCCGTACTCGACATCGTACCCGTCGATTTCGTCGCTGCCGCAGTTGCGCGCATCGCCTTTGACCCGGCAGCCCTCGGCAGCACGCTCCACCTTTGCGCCGGGCCGCGCGCCAGTGCCACCATCCAGCAAATAGCCGGCCGCGCCATGGAATACTTCCATGCTCCCGAGCCTCGCTATGTCGACCCCGGGCTCTTTTTCTCCGTTGTGCGTCCATTGCTCTTCATGGCGCTGTGGGGTCGCAAACGCCGCGTACTCCGAGACGGCCACGCCTATCGCGACTACTTCAACATGCGCATGCAGTTTGATACCACCAACGCCGAGCGCCTGCTCGAACCCTCCGGCGTCCGCCCACCGCATGTGCTCGACTACCTCGACCGCCTATTCAACTACTGCGTCGAAAGTGAATGGGGGCGCAAGCCGGTTCCCGTCCAATGAACATTATTCAGTCCTTTCAGCTCTCGCGCGACAGCACAGTTACCGTCTCCAACCTCCTCGACGAACTGCTGCGCCGAAGCGGCGACAGCCAGGTTTCCATTGAGGATGGCGCACCGTATCGTCTCTCCGAACTTCACGCCGAAGTCTGCGCGATGCATGCATTCCTCCATGGCACTGTCGCGCTCAAGCCCGGCCAGCCCGTCGCCATCTATCGCACCAACGACCGCCGTTGCTTCCGCTGGTTTCTCGCCATCATTCGCGCCGGCGGCATCGCTGTTCCGCTCAATCCCATGCTTTCCCTCACAGAAATCGAGCGCATCCTCACCAATAGCGGTACAGAAATCCTGGTCACCGATAAAGCCGTCTTCGAGCGCAATATCTTCGCGCGCGATGCGCTGAATGTCCGCACATGGATACAGTCCGACGATGAAACCGAAACGCTCCATGGCTTCCTGCGCGCGCCCAGCAACATCACGGGCGCCGAATCCAAGCTTCCGCCCACAGCCATCGATCCCGTCGCGACCATAGCCGTCTTCCACACCTCCGGCACCAGCGGCTTTCCAAAAGGTGCGGCCCTTTCCAGCCGCGCGCTGCTCGGCGGACGCGCGTCCACTGCGCTGGCGCGGCTATTCCTCTCGCACCGCGATCTCGCCCTCATCGCTCTGCCCTGGTCTCACATCATGGCCGTCAGCATCGCGCTCTACGGGCTCATGGCTGGCATTCGCGGCTGCTTCCTCAACCGCTTCGACGTTGCGCCGGCGCTGGACATGATCGAACGCTATGGCGTCACTTCCGTCGTCGGTGTACCGGCGATGTTTGCCCGCCTCGTCAATAGCAAGCCAGACCCTGCACGGCTTAGAAGCGTGCGCGTGTGGCTCTCGGCCAGCGACAATCTTCCCTCTGATATCCGGCAGCGCCTGCGCCAGTACGGCGCATTGCGCAGGCTCCCCGGCGGCCGCCGCATTCCGCCGGTGCTTCTCAACGGTTACGGTATGGTCGAACTTGGCGGCCTCGCCATGATGGGAATCGAATTTTCGTTCCTGCCCGGTAGCGGCGACCTGTGCTTCCCGATCCCGCCCTTTCGTATCCGCATTGCGGACCAGGCCGGTCAACCCGTGCGCTCTGGAGTTACCGGCGAGTGCCAGATCCGCCGCCGCGGTCTCTCTCCTCACTACTGGAAAGACAAAGGGCGTGATCTGCAATTGTTCACCGCCGACGGTTGGCTGCGCACCGGCGATCTAGCCACGCGCAATCGCTTCGGCATGATCCGCCTGGTGGGTCGCATGAAAGACGTGATCAAATCAGGTGGCTACTCAGTCTACGTTCGCGAGCTGGAAGAGTCCATCGGGTCGCATCCTGCAGTCGCTCGCGCAGCCGCCTTCGGTCTGCCCCACAAAGAGAAAGGGGAAATCCCCGTCGCGGCAGTCGAGCTGCACGCCGATTCATTGGTCACCGAAAATGAGTTGCTCGACTGGTGCCGGCAGCGCCTCGCCGCCTATAAAGCGCCTCGCCGCATCTGGATTCTGGAACCCGGCGGCCTTCCTCACAACCACACCGGCAAACTACTCCGCCGATCCCTGCAGGAGCGCTTTATCGGAGAATTCAACCAGGCCTATGACAGCCCAAAGACTTCCGAAACCCCAATGTCGAGTACAAATCGCTAACCTTCTACATCGTGAACTCCCCGCATTCACTTGCCACCGATTGCCCCGAGTGCCCCCCCAAGCCCCTCCGGCGTAAAC
>Ga0307377_10008066_pt1 | contig 10739 bp, 8 predicted proteins | sample TR3MG_FD_202535 | JGI IMG/M metagenome (GOLD analysis project Ga0307377, IMG submission 202535) | Soil microbial communities from Risofladan, Vaasa, Finland - TR-3 | ecosystem: Environmental > Terrestrial > Soil > Coastal area > Acid sulfate soil | place: Finland: Risofladan, Vaasa | collected... | reverse complement strand
TCTCAATCCCGTGACCAAGGTGAAAGAGACCTACCGGGATTTTATCGGCAGCCACACGAGTGGCCAGATCGCCAAAGAGGAAGCCTTCGAGCTCGCCAAAGAACAAATTACAGAGTTGGGACTGCCGTCCAAGATATTGGATGCGTATCCACACCAGTTGTCGGGTGGGATGAGACAACGGGTTACGATCGCCCTGGCAGCGCTTCTCAAGCCCCGGATTATTGTCTGTGATGAACCAACCACAGCACTCGACGTCGTCGTCCAAAGGGGGGTCGTGCAGCTTTTAAAGGATGTTCAAGCGAAACTGAAAAACACGATCATCGTGGTGACCCACGATATGGGCATTCAGGCGAACATCGCCGACCGGGTCGGCATCATGTACGCCGGAAAGATCGTCGAGGAGTCGACGACCGAGACGATCTTTGGCAATCCGGCCCATCCATACACCAGGTACTTGATCGACTCGCTGCCGAGGTTTGGGGACAAGACGACGCGAGAGAGCGTGCCCGGAAGCCCGCCTTCTCTTGCAGACCTGCCCAGCGGTTGCCCCTTCCACCCCAGGTGCCCCTACGCCCTAGACATCTGTGTCCAACAGATGCCAGGCTTTACGAGACTGGAACCAAACCACAGAGTTGCCTGCTGGCTGGTCGGAGAAGGAAAAGATGGATAAACTTCTTGAAATCGATCATCTGACTAAAGTCTTTACCTTGGGGAGCATGCTCTCGAGGGTCAGGATAACGGCGGTGGACAATGTGTCCTTCTACATCAAACCCGCCGAGATCTTTGCCCTGGCCGGTGAGAGCGGATGTGGAAAAACGACTGCCGCCAGAATGATCCTGGGCTTTGAGGAGCCAACCTCGGGCGAGATCGTGCACAAGGGCAAGAGGGACGAAAAGTCGAAGGACAAAAAGGTCTGGTTCACAGAGGGCGTGCAGGCGATCTTCCAGGACCCGTTTGGGACGTTCAACCCGCTTCGAAAAGTCGAACGGTACTTCTTTGAGACGATCCGGAACTATGGGCTGGCGAGCGACGATGGAGAGGCAGTAGAACTGATCAAGGAGAAGCTGAATGCCGTAGGCCTCAACTATGAGGAATTCTCTGGCAGGTATCCGAGCGAGTTCTCTGGAGGGCAACTACAGAGGGTTTCCATAGCCAGGGCCTTGCTCACAGAGCCAACGCTCCTGATCGCGGATGAGCCCGTTTCGATGGTCGATGCTTCCTTGAGAATGTCAATCGTGAACCTGTTCAAGAAGCTCAAGGAGGAATCTGGCGTGAGTGTGCTGTACATTACACACGATCTGGCAACCGCCTACTATGTGAGCGATCGCATCGCCATCATGTTCAGAGGGCACATCGTCGAAATGGGGCCTGTAGAGGAAGTGTTGATGAACCCCAAACATTCATACACGAAACTTCTTCGAGAATCGGTCCCCGAGGCGGACCCCACCAAGCGCTGGTCCGAGAGGATCTCGCTCACAGAGTTGGAACACGAGGAATACCTGAGACAAGGCTGCAAATTCGCAGGAAGATGTCCTGGTGCAATGGATATATGCAAAAGCGAAGAGCCCAAGGATGTTTATGTTGGCAACGTGTTCGTCAAGTGTCACAAGTACACCGGGAACGGGGACACATGAATCCCAATCACACCCCCATATACAAAACCATACAAGATCGGGTGGACAACCTGGTTTCTCAAATGACATTGGCGGAAAAGATCTCGCAGATGGTCTTTGACGCCCCTGCCATCGAGCGCCTGGACATTCCCAAGTACAACTGGTGGAACGAGTGCCTGCACGGCGTGGGGCGGGCAGGCGTGGCCACCCTCTTTCCCCAGGCCATCGGGTTGGCCGCCACCTGGAACCCCGACCTGATGCACCGGATCGCGACGGCGACCTCTGACGAGGCCCGGGCCAAGCACCACGAAGCGGCCCGGCGCGGCATCCGGGAAATCTATACCGGCTTGACCTTTTGGTCGCCGAACGTCAACATCTTTCGCGACCCCCGTTGGGGACGGGGCCAGGAAACCTACGGGGAAGATCCCTACCTCACGGCCTCGATGGGCGTGCCCTTTATCAAGGGACTCCAGGGGGACGATCCGCGCTATCTCAAGGTGGTCGCCACCCCCAAGCATTACGCCGTGCACAGCGGGCCAGAGTCTGACCGCCATCACTTTGACGCGCGGGTGGGCGAGCAAGATCTGTGGGAGACCTACCTCCCTGCCTTCGAGGCCTGCGTCAGAGAAGCCAAGGCCGCCTCTGTGATGGGCGCCTACAACCGGGTCAATGGCGAGCCCTGCTGTGCCAGCCCGACGTTGCTGGAGAAAATCCTGCGCCAGGAGTGGGGGTTCGATGGGTACGTGGTTTCCGACTGTGGCGCGATCCTCGACATCTATGCGCATCACAAGGTGGTCAGAACGGCGGAAGAGGCCGCCGCCCTGGCTGTCCAGAACGGCTGTGAACTCAACTGCGGCGAGGTGTACCCAGCCTTGCTCGATGCCGTCAAACAAGGCCTCATCTCCGAACGCGCCATCGACCGCGCCGTCACACGGCTTTTCACCGCCCGCTTCCGCTTGGGGATGTTTGACCCGCCCGAGCAGGTCCCCTATGCCCAGATTCCTTACGCGGTCATCGACTCCCCGGAACATCGCGCCCTGGCCCTGCGGGCGGCGCGGGAGTCGATCGTACTGCTCAAGAATGAAGGTAACCTGCTCCCGCTGCGCAAGGACGTCGCGTCGATCTCCGTCATCGGACCCAACGCCGACGACCTCCAGGTACTGCTGGGCAACTATAACGGCACACCGGCAGAGGCCGTCACCCCACTCGAAGGTATCCGCAAAAAGCTCTCTCCCTCCACGAGACTCTATTACGCGCAGGGCTGTGGCATCGCCGATGGCGTTCCGCCGCTGCACGTGATTCCGTCCGCCCACCTGCGCCCGGTCAACGCCAACGCAAATGAAAAGGGGCTGACGGCTGCCTATTACGACAATCACAGGTTCGAGGGGGAGCCTGTGGCCAGCCGGATTGACCGCGCCGTTGACTTTATCTGGAAAGACACCTCTCCGCTGACGGGACAGTGGGGGGATCGCTTTGCCGTGCGGTGGACCGGTTTTCTGGTTCCCCCCAAGAGTGGCACGTACAGACTCGGCGTCAACGGCTTCAGCGCGTACAGCCTCTACCTGGACGGCGAGCTCGTCGCACAATATAAGGGGATTCATCATCCCGTGCTTCAGACGAAAGAGGTTGAATTGGAGGCCGGCCGGCTCTACGACATTCAGCTTGACTATGTGAGCCGGGGCCTTGATCCTCAGGTCAGGCTCGTCTGGTCCGTTCCTGGCATCGATTATGCTGCCAAGGCGGTGGAGGTTGCCCAAAAGGCCGAGGTCGTCGTCGTCGTGATGGGACTTTCCCCCGCCCTGGAAGGGGAGGAGATGCCCGTCGACGTGGAGGGCTTTGCCGGTGGCGACCGCACCGACATCAGGCTGCCGCGGCCTCAAGAGGAGCTTCTTCGGCAAATCCACGCTCTGGGCAAGCCGGTGGTGCTGGTGTTGCTGAACGGCAGCGCGCTGGGGGTGAGCTGGGCGGCCGAACACGTCCCGGCGATTGTGGAAGCCTGGTACCCCGGACAGGCGGGGGGGGAGGCGCTCGCGGACGTTCTGTTCGGCGACTATAACCCTGCCGGACGGCTGCCGGTCACGTTCTACAGGTCGATGGAGGACCTGCCCCCCTTTGAGGACTACCGGATGGAGGGCCGCACCTATCGCTACTTCCGCGGCGAGCCCCTGTTCCCCTTTGGCCATGGGTTGAGCTATACCACGTTCGAGCTCGACAACCTGCGCATTGACCAGGCAGAGGTTGGAGTGGGAGGCAAGGTCGCTATCAGCGTCGACGTGGCCAACACCGGTGACCGCGCCGGCGATGAGGTGGTTCAGCTTTACGTGCGCCAGCGTGGCACCACCGTTCCCCGCCCCATCAAGGAGCTGAAAGGGTTCAAACGCATCACCTTGCAGCCGGGAGAACGTGGGACGGTGATCTTTACGTTGTATACCAATCAACTTGGTTTGGTTGATGAGGAAATGGCCTTTGTGATTCAGCCAGGAGCGGTCGAGGTGATGGTCGGCAATTCGTCGCGACACCTGCCGCTCACCGGCACGTTTGAGATCGTTGGCCAGAGTGCCAACGTCGGCAAGGACAAGGTCTTTTTCAGCGATGTGAAAATCGGTAGTCCCCCTGTAGAGTGTTGTTGAACTGCAGGGTCCCACCTCTGCCGCTCTGCTCGCGCCGGATAGCCATATCCGGTGCTCTGGACGGGATCTGACGATCCCTTGTGAGCAAAAACAACCTAACAACACCCAAGAGGGGGACCACCTGAAAATCGATTAGGCGTGAATCCCCTGGGCGTGCGCTGATAGGAGACACCTTCCCGAAAGCTGCACAGGACGAGGTTGAGTCAAACGTCTGTCTGGGATGACTCGCGACACTGCCTGTACACCGCTGAAGCTTTCGGGAAGGTTGTGTTTCAAAACCAGGCAGCTTGACGAAAGCCGGGGACTGTGGTATGATTTCGTCACTTGGGGGCGTAGTGTAGCGGTTTAACATGCCGGCCTGTCAAGCCGGAGATCGCGGGTTCAAATCCCGTCGCTCCCGCAGATGACATCATCATCTTATCCCTGGGGCCGAGTTGGCCGATTGGTGGGGCTGAGGCCCCGGCCGGCTCCCCCAACGTCAGTACGGCCCCGCCCCATTGGGTGGGGCTTTTTGTTTGTAGCGCACAGGAAAACAAGTATGCAAGGAGCAACACTTTCAGATTACTACTGTGAGCATGACATTGCTGGCGATGCTGTATCGGGTCACGCTACCAACTGCACCTGGTTTTTTGAGGTATCGCGTGACAGTCAAGAAGTGTTCACTCTTGAGACTGCGTTTGCTTGTACCGATCTTGTTAGCAGAGGACTAGACCGAGTTCAGGCAATTGGAGAGGTAGGGCAAGAAGGACTGCATCGCGTCAAGGGTCGTTTGAGTCTGGGATGGTTCGAAGCAGGGAAACGTTACGAACATACTATAGCAGGGGGGGCGGAACGGGTTAATCCACCTTTCCCTGAGCCTGAATGCTCGCGGTTTGCTTCACACGAAGAACGAGCAGAGTATTGGTTGTTACGGTCATTGCATCACATTCGTACCGAGTACCCTGAGGCGTTTAAGAATGTGAGCTTTGACTGGAGAGGGGTTTGCATAGTAGCGCAGGTTCCGATTAGAGCGGGGAGGGTAGCTCTGGACTTGCTGATCGAGAAAGGGCTCATCAGTGGAGTGCGCTACGACCCCACAACACAGGCAGGCCAGTTTGAGCCGGTTGGGTATATGTACATCAGCGCGGGGGGAGTGGATTATTATAGGGGCCTTGTAACTACTCAGCCCACAGCTTCTACCCGACCTGCATTGCCTCCGCCCCAGACGACTTCCCCATCAAGCAACACGCCAAACACCCAGTCTGGCAGTATTTTGATCGTCACAATTACAAAAGTAGAAACTCAAGCGGTTCTGGAAACGTTCTCCCAGGCGGCGGGCAAGAAATGGACCCGGCAGGTAATCGGAGATAAGATATACTACGACTTAGGTGTCCATGGTGGTGCCCCCGTGTTTATGGTACAGTCCGAAATGGGTACCGCCACACCGGCCGGAGCATTACTAACAGTGCGCCAAGCCATCCAGGACTTGCATCCTCAGGCAGTGATTATGTGCGGGATCGCTTTCGGTTTGCGTCCAAACAAGCAAAAGCTGGGGGACGTTCTAGTTGCAAGGCAACTGGGATACTATGAGCCGCAGAAAGTGGATCTCCAGAAGGGTCAGATGCTGTGTGGAGATCGCACTACGGCATCAGAACGCCTGCTGAGACGATTCCGTAGCGGTGAAATTGATTGGGAAGGGCCTTCAATACACTTTGGACTGGTCTTGTCCGGTGAGAAATTGGTCAACGATCCTGCCTTTCGGGATTGGCTTCTAAACACTGAGCCGGAAGCCGTCGGCGGTGAGATGGAAGGAGCCGGATTATATGCCGCTGCCCGCGAGGCCAAGGTAGATTGGATCCTAGTCAAGGCAATCTGCGACTGGGCAGATGGCACAAAAAACGATGACGCTCAACCACTAGCGGCACGCAATGCAGCACAATTCGTATTGCATGTACTGCAACTAGGCGGCTGGGGTGGGACTGAGCAGTCACGATTTGGCTACGATAGTCGGGTTACTTTCATCACGAAGTAGACTCATAAAGTTCAGTCCAAAGCAAACGGTAAGACTGAGAACAGGGCTTATCAGAATGGGTAGGTCAGACAGGCCAGGATGGAGAGGGAAGCGTAGCATCTTGCTATGCCGCTACGGTGCTACGCTTGCTACCTATCGTGCTTCATAATATGGGAGGAGTGATGATGATCTGTACTACCCCACGCCGCCTTGCCGCTCTGCTCGGTGCCGTCGTGCTCGCCTGGCTTCTATTCTTCATTGGTGTGCTTCCCGCTGGTGTTGCAATGAGTATCAGCCTCATTGCTATCTTGAACGCCCTTGCGCCGATGAGCAGACCGCTCAGGTGGAACCAGGATCGACGCGACAAGAGCGTCGGCTAGCAGCTTGTCGGAGAGGACGCATTTTGCTGAGAAAAGCCCCACTCAAGCGCGATTTTAAGCCCGAACTCGGGTCTCGCCCCCCCCACTTTCACTGCAAAAAGCCGCGAATTTAGGGATGGCATTTTTCGCTCCGACAGACTGCTAGCGCCGTCAGAGGTGAGTCTGGAACACCAGCCGTCCAGTATCGATAACCGAAATTGGGCCACACAGTAAGTCACGCAAGGAGGTGCCACAATGATTCTCAGAAATTTCTTATTCTTGGACACGGCCACAATGGAAGATTACCTTGCTACCCTTGAGGGTTACGTCGTTGAGGGTACCATAGACCAAACTGAAGTCGAGAAGAAAGACAAGAGTGGCAAGGCCGGATACAAGGTTGTCGAGGGAGAAATCGCATCAGAGAAGTCAAAGGAGACCAAACAGAAACTGGCTATCACCGATGGTGCCAAGTTTCAGCAGCTCTATGAGATTCTAGAGGAGCAGGATTTACTACAGTTCCTTGATGCTTTTGATGAAGAAATCTGGAATCAACTGCATCGAGGCGAACTGCTGGAAGTTGATGCCATTATCCGGTTTCCCAAACCCTTTGCGCTAACACAGGCTATGGATGATCTCTCTCCTCTGCTGGGCATTATGGCTGCCTTCGGTGAAGACTCACTTGCTGACCCGAAAGACCGAGCCGCTTTTGAGGGTATGAGCGCAATCGTCAAGCTCGTGGAAGGGAAGCCCGTCCCCATACTCTTTGAGGCAGCATCTACTCCTGGTTTTACCTTTGTAGCTCATCTACCGAGAAGACACCTGCGCTGTCAGCTGTCAGATCTTGAAGGGGAAGCAACCCTGGTAGGCAAAGTGCAGCGTATCTTGACCAAAGGGAGAAAAGTCGAGGTTTTTAGCCTATTTCCGGCCTTCACATCATCTCTGCCAAGTCTGAGTAGAGAGCAACGTAGACAGATGCAGCGGGAAATGGTCAAGAAGGAGCTTGCAGAGGTGGTTAGAGGTCCTACAGTTATTCTCACTCCGCTGGCTATTTATCGCTAGGTTGGCAAGGAGGTTCGCCGGCAGCGGCGTGGCAAAGTGGGGACTACCTCTCGTAAAGAGAGCCGCGTATATCCACTGACCGGGGTGGCGAAATGCGCCCGGTGTGGTGGTTAGGTGTGTGGAGCGAACTCCACCGCTATCGCTACTACCGTGATCCTGGCCGCGAGAAGGGCTTGCAATGTGATCAGTACACGGTCCCGGCGGACAGTGCCGAGGAGGCACTGGGCGGTTTTCTCCGTCGGCTTTCCCTGCCCCACGATTGGCAGAAGCGGGTGATCGAGATGATCCAGCAGAAAGCGGATGCGCAGCGGGACATAGGGCGGGAGAGATCACGGATTGAGGGACAACTGAAGCGACTGTTTGTGCTCAGTGACCTGGCAGAGACGGAATATAAGGTAGAACGGGACTAACTGCGAGCGTAACTGGTCGCCCTCACCCCGCCCACAATGCCGGATTTGGAATGGGCAGTGGAGTTACTGCAGAATTTCGGGCAGATTCGGGATGCAGCCACGTTGAGGGAACGCCGGCAGATCATCCACACTCTTCTGGAGACCGTCCACCTCGATGCCGAGCGTGGGTCGGTGGTGGCCATAGAACCCAAAGTCGGGTTCACTCCGCTGTCTGGAATGATGTCGGCTGGCGAGGCCGAGGACGATAGCTCGGCCGACAACATTATCATCCTCTCATCTGTGGACGAGAGCGCGTTCGAACCCCCGGTGCCACCGGGGTTAAGGACGCTGACGCCAGCGTTGGAGCGTTTCGTGGAGCTGTTCGACGTCGACGAGGATTTGATCCAGGTAGCGGCGGAACGAAGCAGCGAGCTGGGCGGAGAAATCTCTGACGACGACCTGCGTTGGGCAATTGGGCAGCTTTCCACAGAGGAGCGTGATACCTTCTTGCTGCGGCTGGCGAAGGGAGAGCCGCATCTCTCCCTGGCGCTGAACCGCCGGTTGGGTACATTCGGCGGCGCGTCCCAGAGCGAGACGGCCAGGCGCCGCACGGTGGGCGACTTGTTTGCGGCAACGGAGACCCTGCAGGAGCGCCGGCACAGGGAGCGTGTGGCGATGGCCGAAGCCAGGCGCATCGCGGAGTTGAAGGCGCTCGCCGAGCGGGAGGACGAGGCCTGGCGTGAAGCCGACGCGCTGATTCAGCAATCCCAGGCAAAGGCGTACGATGAAGCAGTGCGGCTGTTGAAGAGACTCGAGGATTTGGCCGAGCACCAGAATCGACGATCCGCCTTTGAAGGACACTTGGGCCAGATCCACGACCGATACAGCCGCCGCAGTGCGCTGATAAGGCGCTTGCGCGAAGCCGGCCTGATCCATCAGTGAGAGACAGACTTTTCTGGATCGATCCCCCCTCCTGGGTTTTCGAAGCAGGTCAATATCCAGTGCCAAGCAAACAGATGACGCAATACCCCCCGGCTTTTGGGGCACCGGTTCGCCTCCCTTGCTCCAAGTCCCCGTCTCGGGGACGGTTTATATCGATCACCGTCTTGCATGGGACGCCCCCGAGACGGGGGCTGCGAGCTTTACATGCGGAAATCGGTTTGCACACACGGTTGATTGATCTGCTTCGTTTTCCCCGCCCACAGGGCCCTGGTATGATTTGTCAAATGCTCCTATAATGGGAGCTCAATGGAATGGGCACACCTTCCACTGCTGGTACTCGGTATGCCCGCCATGGGATTGACGTCATCATGGATCCTTCAAGGAGAAAGGGCAATGAAAATCTCGATCTGTTCTTACACGTTCAACCATTTGACAAGTTCAGGCCGGATGAATGCGTTTGGCTATCTTGAGGCCAGCAAATACCGGTATGGCCTGCAGGCGGTGGAGATCTGGAACGAGACGCTTGAGAGTTTGGATGAGGCGTACCTGGCAGGGGTGAAGGACGGTTTGACGGAGCGGGAACTCGTCCTGGCGTGCATGTGCGTCGATGACGCGCACATCTGGGAGGATGACGCGGAGGCCCGCGAGGCCAACTATCGGAATGCGCTGGACCATTTGCGTGCGGCTGAGGCGTTGGGTGCCAGGTCGGTGCGCATCGATGCAGGAGGCGGGGGACAGGACCCGGCGTGGACGGATGAACAGTTCGACGAGATCGTGAAACGGTACAGAGAGTATGCTCAGCGAGCGTACGACAATGGGTACAGAGTGGGGCCTGAGAATCACTGGGGACCAGAAACGGTGCCAGCCAATATGAAGAGACTCTGCGAGGCGGTGGACAGCCCGGCCTTTGGGGTGCTGTTGCACGCAGGAAGGTGGAATGGGAACGACGCCGAGAAAGGTGATGAGACTATCGTGCCGTGGGTCATGCACACCCATTTGACGCCACGTCTGAGTGACGATGCACTGGCCAGGACCATGACCATGTTGCGGGAGGCGGGCTATGAGGGAACCTACAGTGTGGAGATGAACGCTGCTCGATACACGGAGGTGGCGGTTCTCCTGGCCAGAATTCGCGACGTTGGCGCGCAGTGGCGGCTCGCCGATCGGGCGAGCACACTGATGGCGTAAAGTCTTGGGAGGCGACGCCACACTGATTTTCGCTGGACCGCCGGCTGGCCGAATGGCAGTACGCTGAAGTAGACCCACAGAGGAGGGAATGCGATGGGAACGCTGAAACTGGGTATCGTTGGGGCAGGTTTCGTGGCCAAGTTCCACGCGCGGGCGCTCATGCAGGTCAGAGATGCAGAAATCGCCGGCGTAACCTCGCGGACGAGGGCGAGCGCGGCGGAATTCTCAAAGATGGTCAGGGAGAACAATCTGGGCGAGGGGATCGCGTACTCCAGCGTCTTTGAAATGGCGGACCACGTCGATGCAATAGCGATCTATGCCCCCAACTTTGCCCGCGTCGAGATCGTCGAGGATATCGTCGCTGCCGCGAGGAGAGGGGCCGAACTGAAGGGGGTGATATGCGAGAAACCGCTGGCGCGCAACGTGAAGGAAGCACGACGCCTGGTTGATCTGGTCGAGGGAGCCGGACTCAAGACAGCCTACTTTGAGAATCAGATCTTTATGAAGCCTATGCGCGCCCAGTTGGAGCAGCTTGAACCGCTGCAAAGAACGATGGGGCCGCTCGTGCT
>Ga0307377_10008065_pt1 | contig 10739 bp, 15 predicted proteins | sample TR3MG_FD_202535 | JGI IMG/M metagenome (GOLD analysis project Ga0307377, IMG submission 202535) | Soil microbial communities from Risofladan, Vaasa, Finland - TR-3 | ecosystem: Environmental > Terrestrial > Soil > Coastal area > Acid sulfate soil | place: Finland: Risofladan, Vaasa | collected... | reverse complement strand
ATTTTGAAAAACATAACATTCCCGAAAAAAAGATGAATGAATTGAAGATGAAAAAATTAAAATACGAAACAGAGTTAGAAGAAATACAATACACACAATAACAGAAATCGGGAGTTAGCTCCCGATTTTTTTTTCATATCTAAAAACAAAACCCCTATCCCTATCGTACTCCGTCACAGCAATAATATCCGCACAATATTTTTTATAATCACTTCTCCAAAACTCCACAAACTCGTCAATCATTTTTGGAATATCATCTTCTTTTTTTAATTTTCCCTTAAAATATTGATTTCTTACAATAACAACTGACCATGCCTTCCAATCAGCAGATAAATCTTTATGGCTTTGATTTATATAGTTAACACAAATGTTGATAACGTATGCGAGATACGGAATTTCTTTTTCGGGTTTGGTGTCTTGCAAAACAACTGAGAATTTATTTACGATACTCTGAATATAATTAACATCATCTTTAATTAACCTATCAACATTATTTATTAAATCTGTCATATGCTCTTGTCGTAATCTGGCAAATCTCTGTTTTGCCCACAAATTCACTCAGGTCTCTGGCATTACTATAACTCATTGCATTACGTAGATAATGCTCGAAATTCTCCACCCAGCCACTGAGATGATATTCTACCTTCCTGAACCTCACAACACCCTCAGAGGTCTTAAAACTGGTCTTTCCCATCGCTTTTTGAGCACCCTTAGTGCTCATTCCCCTGAAATACTTCTTAACAGGATATCCTTTATCGAATAACCGTCTTGCGAGTTTCTTATTTATCTTAATCCCATATAAATAGTTCTTGGCACAACTTTCAAACGCTTTGTTAAAAATGCTTCCAATCATTACATAATCCGCACCCAAGGCAAGTGATTTAATAATGTCTGAATGGTCTTTCATTCCACCGTCAGCAACAATTGCTGGTAAGTTGACTCGTTCACCCTTTTTAATTCTCTCAAGTCTTAGCTTATGTTTTACCCATGATGTTTCGCTGATTAAAGAAGCCATTGGATATCCAACACCACTTTGCTTTGTTGTTAGACATCCACCACCGTTTCCAATCCCAACTCTGATGTAGTCAACACAATTCCCTTTAGCATACCATTCATATGTTTTGGGATTTCCAATGTTTCCCACCATGATTGTGATATCGGGTCTCAGTCTTTTAATTTCTCTACAATAATCAAAAACTTTTTGCATGTGACCGTTCGCCACATCAATTACAATACTTAAATCTTGTGGTAGATTTCTAAGACTTGTTTTTAATTCAAAATTAATGTCTTCAAAACCCATACTAACAAAAACACCTTTAGGCACTAAATGATAATCATCTCGTTTAATTGTTCTGGGAAGCGTAACACCAATACCGTTCTCCATGAAGTCAAACATATTTTTGATATCCACAACGGTATCCATTGGTGCTGTGAATAACGGTAACTGTCTTGGTAAGATTATGTCTTTATATCGGCTTGAAATGTGAGTTTTTATTTTTGGTACGATGAGAACATCATCGAAATCGAATTGCGGTTTTAAGTCCTTCATGATTGTTTTAAATAAAAGAAGTGTGTGTCTTTCTTAAAGAAATAAAAGAAGTTAATGAGTCTTGAAATTTCATTCTTAATTTTTTATGGTATGAATACAGAACTCTTGAACATTCCAATCTCTATCATTTTCAGTACCATATGTAAATCAAATATCTCTAAATTACTTGACAACACACCTCAATATTATTATCCTTTATCCTGTGCTTTGTTATCAGCATCTTCTTGTGCTGCTACATTGGCTTCCAGTACTTCCAATTCTGCTTCGGTCATATCACCCCAAGGAATTTCAGTGCTGAAATTATATTCATCAAGTTCTTCTTGAATGGCATCAACTTTTACCTGAAATTTATTTACAAGACCGTTGCGTTTTTCTTCATCGAACTGAACCACGTAGCTCTGAACCTTATCACTATATCCAATCATCTGGCTTCCTTCTACAACACTCACTTCATTTAAGAATGATATAAGTGCCTTATATTCACCAAGTAAATATATTTGCGCCTGAATTTCACGATTGGCTTCATTGATAACGAATTTCAAACTGGTGAGTTCTTGTATTTTTGCAAGAAGTGTTTCGTATGCTTCTTCAACATTGAATTTTTCACCGTTCTTTGAGCCTTCAAGATAGGAATTTTTTTCTTTGATTTGTTGTTTTAATTTGGTGATTTCACCAACTAAATTCTTTCTAAGTTTTAATGCTTTGTATAATTTCATGTTATAATAATTTATCTGCAATATTATAAAAAATTTATTAGAAATGCAAGTGTTTTAAATATTAGTTTTGATTCTAAAATCAACCGACCAACCTATTGGCATGAACTTGGGTTTCAATGTTTCGATAAAATGTCTTCTCCACAACTTAACGAACTCTACCATCTTTTCTTCAGTGTCGAGTTTTTGAACAACGTGATAGCCGTGGTCATATGATATTCGATTGTTTTGTTTGAACTCATATTGTTCCTTTTGATGTTCATCTTTTAACAAAAGATACATCTTATAGAGTTGAATATATGTGTAATTACAAATGGTTTCAAATGGCAAACCAGTACCCTCAGAAATTGATATGAGTTTCTCAAGTTTTACTTCATCACTAATCTTTCCATATGTCTTAAACAATGAATGAAGTGTGCTTAATAGTATGGCATTCGGTTTTCCAATCTCACGTAATTTGGCTGTGTATTCGATATTGGATTCGCTTATGGTTTTCACATCAAACATTTTGGCAATCACGTCTTTATAACGTGTTGCAAGACGTTCGTATTCACTATGTTCTTCATGATGAATCAATACGACATCATGATGATTTTTCGATTTATATTGTTCTGGAAAATATGTGCGATAGCAATAAGGAACTATGTGGTGACGTTGCAGACTATCTGCAACGCCTGTTACCACACAGATTGCTTCCCTAACGCTCTTCCCAAAGATTTCATTATTTTCGAAACCATTTCCTTTGGGTTCAAATGTCAACATAATTTTACCGTCAGCAGTTCGCTTGGCTAAATCTCGTTCAAGATACCAAGCAGCCTTTTTCTCACCACAAGTAAACATATGTGTTCCATTGGGATGATAAACTTCCCAATTCTCTGCATTGAGATTCTTACTTCCGACCTTTAATATGTTGTTACGTTCTCTATTATTACTTAATTTGCTCATTATATGTATCCATAAATCGTTCTTGAATCGCATCGAAATTAGCGTTAAGAACGAATTTCCTGTACTCTTCATCATCCTCAAAAGATGCTTTGAAGCCAGTGATTGCATGTCCCAATTGCTTTCCCTGTAGGTCGGGCAACCAAGTCATCACAATATCACCATTGAACTTCTGGGAAAGAATCTTATTCTCAGTATCTTTCATTTTCAGTTCATACAATTGACCGAGCAAGTCCGCTTCAGGAAAGGCTTCATCAATCATCGGCAAATACAATTCCTTGTCTTTATGGAAATCATATCTGGTATTGATGTTATTATCCTTCAAGTATTTCAGGAAAACATGATATGAACCACGCTTACGATTTCTTTTCTTATCGATACTTTTGAGGTTGTCCATCTGGAAGATTTCTGCATCGAAGTATTTGCAATTAATTGCGAACTTCAAAATGTCTTCCAGAGTTTCGAATCCCTGAAGGTATCTCTGGTAATCGTAACCACCGAAATCATAAATTCTTTCGGCATCGTTGGTCAATAAAATGTTCTGTGCAAGTCTTCCATTGAAGTTCCTGAACTTGTAGAACAACCCATCCCATCCATAGGACAATCCAAACTTATGGAAAGTTTTCCCCATGATGTTTCCCAGAGGGTCATAAGAATAATAAACCTTTGCGGTTTCCCACTTATTTTCCTTAACAGGAATGAAATCAATCTGAAAATTCTGGTAGTCAAATGAATACACACCGCCATTGTTGTGAATGGCTTGTGGATTAAACCTCGTTTTGATAAATTCATTCCAGATGATAGAAATATCCTCATCCATTTTAATCAACAAATCCAAATCCCCGTGGTCTGCTTTTGTGTGATAACATGTAACAATAGCAGTACTAACAGGCAAATCGGTTTCAACCCTATTTTGGATTTCCTTGCCAATACGCTGGAATTCTTCAGTGTTTTTTCTCACGGTTGTTACACCGTATTTATTTAGTGCTTTTCCTCCCATTTGTTTTCTTTTTACAATTATACGAAAACAAATCGAGAATGTTACTGTTTTTCTTAGAAAATTTTGAAAACTATTACGTCATCAACAATTTCACTATCAGAGAATGTCCAATTATCTGTTTCTTCAATGCTGTCAAGAAACTGTTGTAGTTTCTCTAAATCATCTTGATAAACTTCTTGTAGGAGTTCTTCTGAACTACTGGCTTCAAAACTAAACGTTTCTTCTTCATCTTCTTCGAGATAAATTAGTTCTTCGCTGTCTGCTGTGAGATTATATGACCAAATAATGACGTTTCCATGTAATAAAAATTCTCCATTTATTTCTTCGGGAAGGAATTCATCTTGAATTGTTTCAAATAATTCATTGATATTCATATATTTATCTATTTATAATATTATAATTTTTACCATAAATAGGAAATTGTTTTCGAAAAGACTGATTTTAGTAGAAAAAATTGTCAAACAATGGACAGTAGAGTCGTTTTAATGGAAAATTTTAGCGATAGTCGCCCATCTTGTATCTTCCAGAAATAACACTTTGAGTGTCATAACCACCCGCTTCTTCATCAGGAACTTCATAACCGCTTAATTGGCTTAGTGCATTTGAACCACCTTGAACAAACCATGAAGCCATGTCGCTACGTTGGTGGACAACGTTTAGAATACTGTCAATTAACACAACCTTTTTTTCTGGAACTTGTTCCACATATAGTTTACTCGCTTGTGTCATTATTGCTGGTAAACCATAATCACTTAAATAAATATGTCCTGAATTGGGGTCTGTGAGATAATCAAAGAATTTTTCTATCATAGAATCCATTAACATACCTCTTGCATCTTCCTTATCCATGTTTTCTGGATTAAATTTTTCATCGATAACGCTCTGAGCAAATGGGTGTATTTGGACTTGACATGGTTCGACATTTACTGGTTCTTTTTGTTTGTTCCCAACAGCAGGATTGTCATAAGGTATTTCCAGTTGGTCGGTATTCACTTCTTCTTGTGGTAGAATACAACCCATTTGTTCATCAACCCAATGACCAATATTTTCTTCGATATCTTCTTCACTACTACCATATGAAGTGTGACCTGCGAGTTCAGTAATAACATTGATTTTCAATGCGTTTCTGATAGCTATTCTTTCGATGGCTTCCAGACCCTTTACGTCTCTAACCACACCCATTCTCATATAGTCTTCCCAAATCTTTTTTAATCTTGTGAATGGAATGAGTTGCCAACCAATGTTTTTTGTGAAGTCTTGATTGTTGTGCCAAAGAAAGTCGTTGAATATTTCTTCTTTGATACGGTCTTGTGCTTCGTATAATTCATACATTTGTTCATCATTCTCTTTAAGAAATGACCCAATTTCTTCAGTGATTATTTTATGAATTGATTTCATTAAATATAAATACAAAAAAAAGCCAGAAATTTCTGGCTTTTATATTTCAATAATTACAGGGTCGTTCACCGCCATATAGCTTCCATCGAGACAACTGGCATTAATGAACTTGATATTATCAATCTCCTTGATACCGTAACCCTCGTGAATATGTCCGAAACAATGAATCTTTGGTTTGATTCTTTCCACGATTTCTTTATAGAGACTTGGTGAACCGTGACATTTACCCTGCCAAGGCACTAAGTCTAATATTGAATATGGTGGACTGTGTGTTATTACAACATCAGTATCATCTGGAATCGCTGCCCAATGTTGTGCCATTTTAGACTCATCACGATTGAATGCCCAATTACAGAAGTGTTTCTGGACTGGTGTTCCATAAAACTTCATACCATCAATAACAATTTCTTCATCTTCGAGATATACCACGTTATCAGGCACAACTTCTCTGGCTCTAAGATTTGCTTTCTCGAATAACCAGTCATGGTTTCCTGCAATAAAAATCTTGTGTTTGAATTGCTCTAAACCACTAAACCATTTAGTAAATTCTGTAATTGCCTGAATTCCACCGTTACCTGAGATATCCCCACAGTGAATCAATACATCGGCTTCATATTTCTTGATGCCAATGAATTTATGTTTTGTATGTGTATCTGATATTATACAAATTTTCATTTTTTATTCTCCTTCTCTACTTCGAAGAAACCCTTCTCAATTAATTCACACGTTAAATAATTAATACTGACTTCAACGTCATTAAATACTTTTGAATTGAAAAGATATTCAACAAGTTCCTCAGAATAATAATTCAACTCGAAATTATAAAATGTGTCGGCAATGCTGAAAAAAGTTACATTGATGTATAAATCATAGTTGTGACCATCAATAATAATTCTTTCAGGCAACGCTACAAATTTACTAATAATTGTTTTACTAACATGATTTTTCTTAAGGAATTTTTCTAAAAATTTCTCTCGACTATACTCACTTGGATATATTCCCATTTTTATTTTTTTCTGCGATACGCTACATCGTATCTATCAGGGTATTTTGGACTTTCTGTCTGTGCCCCTATCTCATATTTATTTCTGTCGATACTATCGATATATTTTTGTGTCGCACCAGTTAAATTAAATATAGTGTCATTGGTTTCGACTTCAATGAAATATACTTCACTATAATATTCTGGTGTGAATTTCTGCACACTAATTGTCGGTTGATATGTTGAGGTTGGTTCGTTTCTCGCTTGATTCATTTGATTCTCATCACTCTTTTGTTTTTCCTGCATATTGATTTCAAGCATTTCTTTCAGCATTTCTTTATTGGTTTGACCGTAATCCAAAACCAATATCAATTGTCTTTTATTAAATTCTTGATAATCTTGTAATGCCTCAAAACCATCACTGTACCCCTTATCGATTCTCGTATTAACCTCAACGAAATTTTTACTCATATCGGTTTGCATACTTTCAATTGATGCGGTGTTTTTATTTAATGCTTCTTCAAATTTATCCATTCTATTAAAGAAGGACGATTTGAATTGACCCAATATAAATGCAGCAGCAATTAAACTACCAGCAATACTGATAACCCATTTCAACACCAGTTTATTCTTATTTGGTTTTATATTAACTTCTTCAACGATATCGTTTATGATATTTCCCATTACTTTTCTCCTTTAGTTTTGCTATTATTCCATTATAAATAGTCGGGGTAGACCATTTAGTCAGGAAATACAACAAATATTAAACCTAATTAATGTTGTAGTAATGGCAAGTCTTTCAGTGAGTTAAGTCTCATATGACCGACATCATACCTTGCATTCCAAGGTGCTGAATATAAATATGTGAAGATACCTGCTTTATTTAGTTCCACGAAATTCTCGTAGTAATCATCGATAAAGATTTCAATGCCAGCCTCTTTCATTATATCGACTTTACTCGTACCCGTTGGAACTGTAAGCACTTTTTTATTTGGGAAGCCAAGTTTCTCAAGCCATTGCTCTGTGATTTTCGTATCAACGGGTCTTGCCGTAACATAACACTTGGGTTCAAACGGCAAGTCTTCTGGTTTGATAAGTGGTTCGATGCCCAGATAGAAATCATCCAGAGTTCCAGCATCTCTCATATCATCAAACCTCTGCATGATTTGTCTGTCAAAATAATATGAGTTCGGGTCTACAACGATTTCGGGATACACAGCATTCCATGCCTTTGTGAAGTTTGCAATGACTCCATCGATATCCAAACCGATTGCAGGTTGATTAAGAAATCTTTTGGGTCTGTCGTCTCCCTGTGGGAATGTGTAATAAAACGTGTTGAGGAAATGTACGTTACATGCAACATGTGCGATATGAAGTTTCCCTGTTTCTTTGTCGTAATCTTCTCCACTCTCAATTGCGTCAAGATGTCTTTTAAGACTTGCCAACACACTTGTCCAACTTAAACCGTTTTCCCAATTTCTGTCAAAATATTTATTTGCACCCATTGTTAGGATTTCAACCATATCACGATGAGCACGTGGTTCGACCAAATCGAATCTGAGTTTACCCTGATTAAATCTGAGTCCACCACCTTTTCCAGTCGTTGCTGTGGTGTCTTTACCTTCCTTCTTTAACCTTTCAAGGTCTTCGGCTTTACCGCTTTGTTTCTTTTTTCTTTCTTGTTTTTCCATGATTACTTCTTCAACTAAATCTTTTTCTTTTCCCATTTTCTTGTTTTTTTCTTACAGTTATTTTTTTTTCCAGACCCAGATTGGTTCTCCGTAAATACCAATTGTGCCAGATGATTTACTCATTGGACGTTTGGGCATTCTAAGTCCAATTGCACCCTTATATTCAAATCTACCTGTGCTGACAATATAATCATTCATACCGTCACAGATTTGAAAATGCGTTTTTCTCGTATAAATGTCACTGATGTTAATGACAAGATGTCCACCAGATTTGAGATTCTCGGTTCTGAGTTCAATTGATTTGAATAGGAAATTCTGCATCCAAGATTCAAACCCTTTATATTTTATATATGATTGTTGGTCGCTTTGGTCATATTTCTCCTTATCAAAATATGGTGGAGACGTGAATACCAAATCAAATTCATCTTGTAATTGAATATTAGGATTCTCAGCACACCAAGGATGTAGTTTGAATTTCATTGGTGTTCCGATTTGCTGGTATTGTGTTATTTGTTTTACATATCCCTCAATCAAACTGAGATTTGGGTCGAACCCCACATATTTTTTCACGTATTCACTGGTGTGTGCACCCAAAATTCTATCGCCCCAACCCATACTGAAATCCAGCACGGTTTCGGCTTGGAAATAATCGTAGATATACTTGGCAGCACTTGGTCTGAATTGTGCAGCAATATACTTTCTAAGAGATATTAGATTACGAAGGACTGTTGGGTTAATCTCCGTGACTTTGAGGCTAAATAACGCTTTAAACAGCGTTAGACGGAATCTTTCAGTCTCCCACGTCTTTTGTGGACTTGGATATCCTGTTGCATCACATTTCCAACGCTGAACCTGATGAAAATAGTCACTGGCTTTGTTACCAGCATTTACGTTTTCGACATAATGATTATTAAAATCATATTTGTAATCGAATTTACTACCCCAAGCACCAACACTACTTAATTTTTTTGTTGATTGTTTTAATAACCTATTGTAATCAGCAACCATATCATCGTAACTTATTTCACGATAAGGTAGTTGGATTTTAAATTCCACGATTGCATCACTGATTTGTTGAATTATATGCTGTTGCTCGTATTTGCCCTTTAGGACCTCCCAATTCGTTGCATCTACATATAATTCGTTGTCAATTACGAATGGTTTAAATATGTTTTCCATTATTCAAATACTTTTACATCAAACAATTCCTCAAGTTCTTTATAGGGTTGTTCGTATTTCTTGGTTTCGGTTTGTATGTCATCATGAACAGAATAAACTTCAAGTTCTTCGAGTTCCATTTGATAATCTTCGATGGTCTGAAGTTTTTCTTCTTTGGTTTTTTCACGAATGCTTGTCATGAAGGTGAAGTGTGCACGAAGAAACCCGGGTGGTAGGTCTGGATGACTCACAATCCTCAGTGACCCCAATGGGTTCTCGGTTTCATTTTCTCTCAGCACCCAACGTGCATCGACTCGGTGTTCACTTACGAATCCCCTGAGTCTATCCCAATACGTTTCGTTTAAATCTATGTCCATTACTCTTCGTTAAGCAGTTCCTCTGGAATTACTCTTTCGGGACAGCCATGTAATTCAAGACATCTTACTGCCAGCGCAGCGACCTTACGAACCTGTGCAAGTGCTTCTTCATCGTTAAGATGATAAACAGCATTTTTGGCTTCTGTGAGATGAAATTCCATATAATTTATCCACTCGGCAGGTGGTTTCTCGTTATCGGCAACTCCGTTTGCTGCTCTGCGGGGAGTCCAACGCAGGTCTTGATACTGTCTTTCGGTATCAATACGGTCATAAACTTCTGTTCTTTCCATTTTTCTTTCACATTTTAAATAATATCCGTTATTTTTGGTCGCTTTAATGAGTTGAAGAGTAAAATTAGGACTCCAAACACCATCTTCAAGATGTGCAATTATATTTTTTACACAATTACAATAAAATTGGGTTTTGGTCTCAGTTTTACCATCGTACATCAACTCATAGCCATTCTTTAAAGTGTTTTCTAAGCCAGTGATTAAATACTCCACAGTTAGCGGTTCGTACATGTCAACAATTGAATGTTCGGCATCACCTATTCGTTCTCCACGTTGTTCTTTTGTTTCATACCAATCAATATCAAACTCCAGTGTTTGGATTAACATATCCAAATCAGTCCAGAAATGGCTGTTTGGAACTATTTGCATGTAATGTGCTTGTTCCATTATTTTTCTTCTTTTAATTTGATAGTTCCATCAGGGTCTTTCTTGAACTTTTTAGCGATGTTGCGAACATAATCTTCGATTTCGTCTTCAGGTATATTACCAACAGGTATATAAAAAGTTTTCTTTTCCATTATCTATTTGCTTTACGACTGGCTTTTGCCAATTTATTTCTACGCTTACGCTTTTGTTTGTAAGCGGTATCGAATTGATTTTTCGTTACGTTTGTTTGATATTCTTTGGTTTTGACCTTGC
>Ga0307377_10008064_pt1 | contig 10740 bp, 19 predicted proteins | sample TR3MG_FD_202535 | JGI IMG/M metagenome (GOLD analysis project Ga0307377, IMG submission 202535) | Soil microbial communities from Risofladan, Vaasa, Finland - TR-3 | ecosystem: Environmental > Terrestrial > Soil > Coastal area > Acid sulfate soil | place: Finland: Risofladan, Vaasa | collected... | reverse complement strand
ACGAAAGAATACCTGGAGCTGGAGCTGACCCGCCACCCGGAGAACACGATAAGACAACAATACTTCTGTGAGTTCCAGGACGTACAAGGTGCGGTGTTCTCGGATGAGTGGATCACGGCCGCCTTCACATCGGCGGTGAAGCCGCTACATGATAAAGCGGCTCCGATCGACAAGACCGTAAAGAAATTGGGGGTGCTGGATGCGTTCAAATAAAGTCAAGGTAAAAATTGTGGATCTCATTCGCAAGGAAGGTCGGGAACCCGGAGGTTATGAACCCGGCAAATCTCATGGGGTTCGGTCTTTGCCGCACGGCGGAATTGAAGTCTTGCCTGGTGGCGTTTGGAATGGTGGTGCTATGTGTGTTTGTGATGGTCATGGATTTACAGGGGAAGGACTAGCTTGTCCTGTCCATCCTATCCGTGGGAATTCGGTGGTAGCTGGGAAACGGTATGTCTTAGCAGACTAAATGAAGTAATTGACACCGTGAATGAGTTGAGGAATGCACTTAATCGGAGTTGACCTAGGCCGGCAGAATGATTTTGCAGCGCCTGTGATCTTCGAGGATCAGCTGATCCTGGAACCTGTGACCATCATGCCCGATGGAGTTCCGGCCCGGTATCGGGATCTGCCGACTTCGCTCATGCGTATCTACAATTTGGTTGACATGTGCCAATGGCGCGGGGTGAGTTATCCGATGATCGCCCGAAGAGTCAAGGATATCACAATCAGTCCGCTCATCAGCCGAGACTATATTCTCGTGGTGGACGCAACGGGTGTTGGTATCCCGGTCATCGATATGCTGCGGGAGCATGATCTTTTCCCGATCGGTATCACAATCACCGGGGGAAACGTCGTGACCCTGAGCGAATTCGGATACAACGTGCCTAAGCGGGACATCGTGGTCAACATGCAGGTGGTATTCCAGTGTGAACGTATACGCATCGCCGAGGAGTTGGAGTTGGCCGGCACGTTCCGGGATCAGTTGAAGCATTACACTACACCCGACAAGCTCACGGCTCGAGGGAAGCAGACCTTCGGTAACGATGCGGAGGTAGGAAACGATGACCTTGTGACCGCCGCCGGTATCGTGTTGTGGTACGCCGAGAAGGTCTTGGGCTCCATGGTGCAGCTACCAACTGGGCAGGAAAAAGAGTTCAACCCGGCTAAGGCTGGACTTAGTTGACAAACACAATGAAATAGACAGACAATATAAATAACCTGGGAGGGGAAAGATGCCTATCGATAGTAAACAGGAAACTCGACTATGCAGAAATTGTGGAAAAGAAATTATCCTGAAAATAAAAAGGGATTTAATCCGCAAATTGTTTTGTAGCCGGTCTTGTAGCTCAAAATACTACAGCAAGAAAGTAATACCTCTTATGTTATCAAAGTTAGGGAAAGAGGCACGTAGAAAGCAGGCAAGATCGATAAAAGTATATTTCGCAGAATACGGGCATCCCGCGCAGGGTATACATCCTTCAGAAGAAACAAGAAAAAAGATAAAAGAATCTCAAGAGCAGCGATTCCATGTCAATCCAGAATCTTTTGTCAGGGGAGAAAATCATCCTAATTGGAAAGGCGGAAGACGCTGTAATAGTGCAGGATATGTCTATATACGTAATAGAGTTGGGAAACGGATTCGTCTGGAACATAGATATATTATGGAGAAACATTTAGGGCGAAAACTTCTTATAGATGAAATTATCCATCACGTAAACGGAGACAAGCGAGATAATTCTATTGGAAACCTGCGATTGATGAAGCGGAAGGAACACGCATCGTTCCATAATAGGAAAAGATGGGAGAAAAAATATGCCTAAAAATTCGTCTGTACACAAAATGTATGAAGACCTTCTGAAAGAGGGTCATTCCAAATCCTCGGCGGCGCGGATCGCCCAAAAGAAAACCGGGAAATCCTTAGCCACCGGCAAGACACCGAAACACAAGAAATGACAGTCATGTGCGCCCCACCTTCCGGTGTAAGGCGACGTGAGGTTAACCGGTGTTTTGGTTCGAGTCTGACTGCGGGGTTGCGGAATCACAAGAATAAATAGGAGATCACGGTAGATGGCTACTGAAGATTTTACTACATATACCGAAGTCGAGGGCGCAAATGCGGTAATCACTATTGATGCCAATACTATTGACTGCGATGATATTAGGAACGATGAAATTAGCCATGTATCCAAGGATTTTACTGCGGATTATTTTGCTGGCGATTTTGAGTTTCTTGTAAATATCTTTGCAGATGCTTCGGGGCATATTGGAATCTATAGCTATCACGGAGTTTGGGCATTAGCCAATGCTGTCGCTGACTTGGATGCGCTTGGTGTTGCAAATGCAAATTACCTTGCTGTTGGATGGCTACGTGAAGGAGCGGCAGACAAGTATATTCGACTTCAAGAATCCGATGGGGGTGACGGTGGTACTATCTATTCAGATGCTTCGGCTGCGATTACTGAGGGAATATGGTACTACTTGAGAATTAAACGGGATGAGGCTGTTGGGGATTTCGGAACGCTTACGTGTGATATTTATACTTCTGTGGCAGATAGAACCAATGAAGAAAATGCTTTTGACAATTTAACCATTCCTGGTGGTCTCCACACGGCAAAACGTGACTGGCGGTATTTGTACGGTATGTTAAGTTTTACGCACAGTGTCAATAGTATTGGAAGTTGGTTTACTGTAGAAGATTTGGAGATTGTTTCTGGGGGAGGAGAACCCCCCGGGGGTTCCATAGTCCCGATACTCTTGGACCCGACACGCAGGAGAAGAGTCTGAAAAAGTTAATTAGTATTTTATTTTTTATTTTCATCTCCTTCGTTTTGTGGGGAACAGAATGGTGTGTTCGTGACAATGCCGCTGGTGCAAGCAACGGCACGGATTGGACTAATGCCTGGGAGGATATGAGTGATATCACCTGGGGCGTTGGTGGCGTAGCCCGAGGTGACGCTATCTATGTAGCTGATGGTACGTACTCGGGTGACACTTTTGATTTGGTGACGGACGGAACAACCGTAGTCACAATTCTAAAAGCAACGGAATCGGCTCATGGAGCCGAAACGGGTTGGGATTCTGCTTATGGTGACGGTCTGGCAGATTTTGGTGGTAGCATTCAATTCTCTACGCCCTATTGGGTGTTTGACGGTGTTACCGGCGGTGGCCCCAGTAGTTGGGAAACTGGGTTTGGTTTTCGTGTATGGTTAGATTATGTCAGTAATAATAACTTTTTTATTTTTCAGACATCGGGGTCAAATGTTACGGTTTCCCACACAGAGATAGGTAATTCAGAACCTCCTGGAGCGGGATGCGACAGGGCGGCATATTCCGCGCAGGGAGCTGACAATATCACATTTTCTTATTGCTACGTCCATTATATCGGGGATGTTGGGATGACCATTCTAAATAGTAGTGGATGGGCAATCGAGTATTCTCGCCTAACAAATCTGTGTGAAACAGGTGCGGTTCCAGAAGAATGCGGCGGTGGGGAGAGTCATGGTGCGGGGATTGAGCTTTCTGGGACAACGTTAAACTTTACAATTCGATATAATAAAATCTCTAACTGCACTGGCACGGGATGGATCGGGATTTACGACACCGGGAGCGGCTATGTAGATGGACTGTATATTTACGGAAATCTGTTTCTTTGTACCTCGGGCTACACGGAAGTTTGGGGTAACGGAGTTGTTTATAACGTCAGCGGCACTACTGAACCGATAAAGAACATTAAGATTTACAACAATACATTTGTAAATCTTACTTGTGCGCCACTCCTCGGTCTCACAAAAGATACGGGAATGCCCCGAGAGCACGAAGATAGCGAGGGGAATGAGTTTATTAATAATATTGTCTATAACACTGCTGTCGCCCCTTATTATGTTATCAGTACCTTAGATTATAATGCTTCGGATGATTCAATCTCCGGGGATAGTCATTTTCAAACATTAACATCCGATCCCTTTGTAAACTCGGTGACTGAGGATTATCATTTAGCTGGGGCCACAGATGCGGGGGTGGATTTGGGTAGCCCCTATAATATAGATATGGACGGAGAAACACGCGGCGCGGTAGGAGTTTGGGATCGCGGAACGTATGATTATATTGGTGGTGGTGCTCCTCCGGGTGCTCCGTTTGCTTCTGATCTGGTGATGATACTTTCTGTGTCGATAACAATTATTTTGTCTGGATGGCTGTATGCCCTCGTTACAATAACAAATAGATTTTTTGGAGGATAATTATGGCAGCTAAAGATGCAAGGATTCAGCCGATATACAACTGCAAGCACAGAGAAATCATCGAGCTTGTCGATTCAGATGGAACCCCGATTGCACTTGCCAGCGCAGACACCGAAATTATTAAAGATGGTGCTGCCCCTGTCGATAGTGCGGCGGAGATGTCAGAGATTGCAACTGGCTACTGCGCTATTGACATTCCCTACTCTGAGACGGCGTACAAATCAATTCAGATGATCCCCAAGAGTACGGGGGCGCTGACAAGAATGATAAAGCTCTATCCCGTGCGACTTCCGGTGTTACGTTCAGGGACAGCCCAAGCCGGAGCAGCGGCAACTATAACGCTCGACTCTGGTGCGTCCGCTAAAGATGGTGCTTATGTCGGGTGCCTGCTCAGAGCATCGAATAACACCCCGGCTGGGATACAGGGTGACTGCCCTAAGATCATCGGCTATGTGGGAGCCACGAAAGTAGCAACGGTGGATGATGCTTGGACCGACACGCCAACCAGCGGGACGACCTTCGAGATCCTGGTGCCGAGTGATATGTCACTCGCCACGCTGATGGCCACGGCTGCGGAGACCGCAACGCAGGTAAGTACTCAGATGGCGATTTTGAAAAACTCTGCAACCCGGGATCTGTTTTTTACGATGCGCGACTCTACGAATCACAATCTGGCAACGGGCAAAACTGTTAGTGGACAGGTCAATATAGATGGGGCTGGCTTTGGTGCAGTTACCGGGGTGATAACGGAAGTTGCTTTTGGATGGTACAAGCTGGCCGCAAACGCAACTGACCGGAATGGCAATATGCTTATGTTCCATTTCACGGCTACTGGCTGTGATCCGACACCCATCCTGATGGTGACAGGTAACTAAATGATCGTCAACTTTGGGTACGGAGCAAACTCGCACAACGAAGCCTCCATAGGTCAGGGATTCCTTGCTCCCGATGCGGGGGTGCGGGAGAGTGCCGGTGGCGGTGGTGGCGGTGATGATGATACGGCGGTCATGGTGACTCGAGAAGGCATGACCGATCACTCTTGGTTCGATCTGATAAAAAAATAGAAGGAGAAAACGATGTCAGTAACACAATCAGCAAATGGGGCCGTTATTATGGCAACGGAAGAAAATGACGTGATCCCGGGAAGGCGCTGGAAGGCTTGGTTCTGGGTGCTCTCAGGAGCCACGTTAAATACAAGCAAGTTGGAGTTCAAAGAAAACAACGCGGCAGCTCATATCATCTATGCCGATGCAGCTCCGAAAACTGACGGAGCTGTAGCCATACCAACGCCGGACAAACCGGTGGAAGGGGTGAAGATCACAGATCTGGATAACGGCTTCATCCTCGCTTATATTAGTCGGTACTGAGATGATCCATTTCTGTCTGCTTCTTGGAGGTCGTATCTCTGCCGGGTTTGTGGTGAGTCTGTTAAAACTCAGTTCTTACCTGGACCGGAAAAAAATCCCATCAAGAGTTTTTGATTCCCAAGGTGCGGACATTTACCTCGGCCGAAACCTATGCGTAGCGCCGATGCTGCAAGGAAATTATCCTCCCGCTTTCGAGGACCGCAAGCCCTACAATGGCGAGCTGGACTATGACTTCATCTTCTGGATCGATAGCGATGTGGTGTTTGAACCCGAACAAGTAATGATGCTCACCGAACACAAGGTGGACATGGTAACGGGTATGGTCATGAAAGATCCTAAGACTCTGACCATGGGATATCTTGGTAAGACGCAAGACGGGGATTACTACCACTCGGACCTGCCGGTAATGAAGATCGACTCCGAGAATCGTGCCATCGATACCCTCGGGATGTGGGTCAAGGAGAAGCAGGAGGAAAGCGGCTTATGTCCTATCGATCTGTGCGGTTCTGCTTTTCTGTGCATCCGCAAGGGTGTGTATGAGGCGATGCCCTACCCGTGGTATCGAACTACGATCATCGAGCACGGTCCCAATCCGATCCTGGCATCCGAGGATACGGGATTCATCTGGAGGGCGACGCAGACTGGATTTAAGGCATGGGCCGATCCACTGTGCATCGTCGGACACGAGAAGGTCACGGAACTGAGGGGATAGTGATGACAGAAATAGAAATCAACGATAAATTGGACGAAGAGGGCGAGAGGATATTGAAGTCATCAGAAAAGACACTTCAATGGAGTCTTGAGCATATGGACCCGAAGCCATCCAACGACTACCTGAACGGAGTTAATGCTGGTTTTTCGTGCGTGAGTTGCAACATACATGCGTCTTTTATGAAACGGTGGATGGGGAGAAAATGATAATGGAGCGTCAAACTTAATGGCTACTGAAACGTTGCACAAAGAAATCACCGACGAATACAAAGCAGCCAAAGCCTATCGAGAAAAATACGTCGAGCCGCGCTGGAAAGAGACTGTCGAGCTGGTGGTTCCCAAGTATGGTGTTTTCGGCACCGACCCGAAATGGGAGGATGCGCGCTACGATACCATCGGTTCGGAGTGTTCGGCGCTTCTTGGAGATGGGATGTTCGGGAATCTATCGCCGGCCAACTCGCCCTGGTTCCGTTATCAGTTTGAACGCTCTGAGTTCAACGAGGAGAAGAGTGCGGCGGGATACCTGGAAGAACTCACCGAACACATGACTCAGGTATTCAACCGCAGCACCTATTATGATGTCGGGCCGGAGTTCCTACAGATCGGAAATTCTCTCGCTACCGGGACGATGGATATTCGGGAACAAAAGGGTGAGGCAAGGATCATCTGTTCCATCGAGCATCCCAGGGCCGTGTACTGCAAGGTCGATGCCACGGGGAAAGTGACGACTTCCTACACCCGCAGATTCTGGACCGCAGAACAGGCTGCAGAACAGTTCGGAGAGGACAATCTGGATGAGCCACTCCGTAAAGCACTTGCCGAGAATGATGTCCAAGAGTATGAGTTCATCGAGTGCATCCGACCGCGGAAGAAATGGAACCCCAAGAGTCTACTTGCTAAGGAATGGCAATATGGTGAGTACATCTTTCGAATCGGCGACACTCGGGAAACCTTTATATCCGAAGGCGGGTTCAGGCAGTTTCCGAAACCTATCTGGCGATGGAGTGTGCGCGGGAACGAGCCCTACGGTTGGGGTCTGGTGGATGAGACCATGCCTGATATCCGTACCTGCAATCAGATGGTCAAGACCATGCTCCTGGCCGCGCACCGCACCGCAGATCCCGCCACCTGGATGCCGGATGAGGGTAGAACCTGGAGTACGAACCCCGGAGCTCGAAACTACTACCGCGATCCAAACCGCAAGCCGTTTACGATCGACGTGGGAAGCGGGTTCCGGTTTGATGGGGAACTGCTGGAGATGTTTCAGGGGAGAGTGCGCAAAGCTCTGAAGGTCGATCATTTCCTTATGCTCATGCTGCAAGAACAGGAGATGACTGCCCGTGAGGTAGTGGAACGCAAACGCGAGGGGTTGACCGTGGTGAGCGCCACGGTGGGGAAGTTCGAGACCGAAGCGCTGGACCGGATTCATCAACGTTTCTTGCAGATAGAGGCGGATGGTAAGAGACTTCCGGGTTATCGGGAAGGGGAAAGCGTGCCGGAGGAGTTGGTCGCTGAGGCTATCAAGGTCGAATATCTGGGACCGATCCCGCAGCAGCAGAAGCTGGTCATGCTGGAGCAGGGAATCATTTCCGCTTTGGAATCCAGCTTGCCGATCTTCAAGCTTTGGCCGCAGACCCTGGACAAAGTGAAACCTCAGATCCTGGTAGACCGCATTTGGCGGGCTAATGCAGCCACGGAGGAAGCACTGCACGACAATACGGAATGGACCGCGCTCCAGGAGCAGAAAGCAAAGCAAGCGGAGGAAGCCCGGGAGGCAGCGGTCCAGGCGCAGGTGGCCGGCCAGGTGGACCCGAACAAGGTGGCGGCTCCTGGAAGCCCCGCCGAGAATATGATGGGAGGTGTGAAATGAAATATCGAAAAAAGCCTGTAGTAATTGAGGCCGTACAATTGCGGTGGGATACGTGGAATGAAATGTGTGAGTTTGCAGGAGTTGGCAAACTGGTAGACGGAAAACCAGAGGGCCGTCAAGACGGAGAGAAGATCGGTTTGGATATCCCCACACTCGAAGGTCTTGTACACGCATCCGAAAACGATTGGATCATCAAGGGTATCGCTGATGAATTTTATCCCTGCAAACCAGATATATTTACGGCAACTTATGAATTGGTAGGTGATCAGTGAGCGATAATTACGACAAGGTTCCGACAGCGGAGGAGATCGCCGACCGCATACAGACGCGGCAGGGTTTTGTTGCCGTGTTCCAACTGCATCCCCAGGGGAGGCAGGTATTGGTGGAAATCGGCGCTATCCTCCATGCTTTCGAGGCAGCCCGGACACCTGAGGATATGGCGTTACAGAATGCATTCAAGAGTATTCTGCATCGTATCGGAGTGTGGGGAGATTCACGCGGGGATGCGGAGGAGATCGTGAGGAAACTGCTGGCATGAATAAAGAGATTTTAAGTAAAGTTTCTCAATATGAAGATATGGGAATACAATCAGTTGAAAATAAACCTGTCTATCAATCCCGCATAAGCATCGCAAAAGCAGAAAGTATGATTGTATTTAATGTAAACGTCGATTGGCAATTTCTACAAGATCATTGGGGAATTGTCGATGAAATACGAACGGCTTGTGATGAGGCAGCATTAAAGGCTGTAATACAAGTTATGCGACAAATGGAAGAACCGGTATGAAGGATAAAATTTTCAATAACATGGTAATTCACGAAGATCATTGTCCTCGGTGTGATGGTGAACTTTGGCATCATTTTCAGGGCATGGTCGAATGCATGAAATGTTTTTGGTGGGGTTGGCTCCAAAAATATGATGATAATCGTGGCGGAACTTGGGTGAAGATAGCATGAATCGAATCATGGTGGACCCCATTCACGGACGCGGTGTATCCAGTCCGGAAGTACGGGCTTGGGTGTGCGGGTATATCGCCAAGATAATACAACCCAAGACCGTGTTTGACTTGGGATGCGGGATCGGAATCTATGGGGCGCAACTGCATCAGCTCGCCTCCAATATCCGCTTGATTGGTCTGGATGGCTTCCTGCCTTACCTGCTGCAAGATTTGGTGAGAGAACATTATGCGATACAGATCCATGCGCCCATCGAATCGGTGATGAATGGGGAAATCAGCATCAATGCCGACCTGATGATCTGCATGGACGTAATCGAGCATTTTGTAAAGGCTGATGCTGTGCGCCTATTATCGAACCGTGGGAGAATGATCATCTCCACGCCGCTGTTCCATTATGTGCAGCCGTCTGTGGGTGGGAATGCCTACGAAGAGCATAAATGTTGGTTCACGGAAAAAGAACTGAACAAGGAATACGGGTTTACGACGCTGTGCTCGTTCAACCATGTAAGCGAGGACGGCCAGCGCGGAACCATCGGAGCGTTTGAAAAGAAGGGAGAACTATGTCCGACGTAATGGAATCGTATGTCAAAATGGGCGAGGACATCGGGAAGCCGGAACACGAAGTCCGGGATCTGGCCCGACAACTACGGGCTGTATATCCCGATACCTGGGAGGATCTTCTTGCTGAAAAACTCAAGAGCAACAAAGAAGAAGTAGAAAAGACTCGGAGGATTGAGGAGAAACGGCAGAAGATCCGGGCACTGGAGATCCAGCTTCAAAGCCGCGACCATGCGGAGCTGGAACACAATCTCGATCGGCGTATCGTGGAGCTGGAGAAGGCGAACACGGAAGGAGCAGAAGATGAAGTCAAAGCGCGGAAAGAAGATCTCGGTACAATGGGTAAACGACCCAGAAAGTTTGGAACACGTAAGAGCGCTGTTCCCCGGAATCCAGGTCGAGGCAAATAAATACGGGGAGCTCGCGATCAGTACCGCCGATGGGGTGGTACGGGCGCACACGGGAGATCGAATCGGCCGGGGTATAACCGGCGAACCATACATCATCAAGAGTAGGAAGGAGTAGGAAATGGTCGAAACGAATGCGGTTGCTGTAAAATGCAGCGAGGCGAACGGGCTCATCGACAAGCTCGAATTGTCCACCGGCGTCTTCGGTGCCGAGGACAGGAAGTTCCTGGCAAAGTACCAGGTGCAGCTGGCGGCGGGAAGAACGAGGGTCAGCAATGACATCTACTTCATGAACCTGTTCGTGAAGTTCTGGACGATGAAAGCGAATAGCAAGGCATGAGCGACATAACTGTTACTCCTCCGCTGGAGGAGCGGGCGCCGTGGACAGCGCAAGTGCTGAAAGAACTGCGCGGGGAGGATTTGGCCGGCCTGGGCACGAATCTGAATGATGTGGTGAAGAACGTCCGGGCTGTGGTCCAGGAGCGTGATGATCTGAAAGCCAAGCCCTTGCTTCCCGGCGAAGGCGCAAAACCCGAAGAGATTGCAGCGTTCCACAAAGCCATGGGAGTGCCGGATACACCGGACGGCTACACGCTGGAACTGCCTGCCGGCATCCCGGAAGATACGATCA
>Ga0307377_10008063_pt1 | contig 10740 bp, 7 predicted proteins | sample TR3MG_FD_202535 | JGI IMG/M metagenome (GOLD analysis project Ga0307377, IMG submission 202535) | Soil microbial communities from Risofladan, Vaasa, Finland - TR-3 | ecosystem: Environmental > Terrestrial > Soil > Coastal area > Acid sulfate soil | place: Finland: Risofladan, Vaasa | collected... | reverse complement strand
TGTTGATGAGTTAAAAGAATACTTTGGGGATGATGGCGTCTGTGATTTGTGCGAAGAGGTATGGACACTCTTCGAAGCGTCCTCTTGACACCTGCCCCAATCCACCCTATAATACTGGGGTAATCAACGGAACACCCAATGGGCACCGCACAAGAATCTGTTCTCGGCATCGTTATCGACGTTTGCACCCGCTCCTTCCTTCTGCTCAGCGATGAAGGCAACGAAAAGATGGTAAACTGTGATACCGTCCAAGAGTTTATGAATGTCCTGGAAGTGGTAACTGCTAACTTGTCCGAAGATCAGATTGAGTATGCCGATCTTGCTATTCAAGGGGAAGAGTATTGATGGAAGTATTTACGGTTAAGGAATGGGAAGAGAACTTTGATTCTCTTCTCGAAAGGGTAGAAAATGGAGAGCATATTGGAGTTATAGGAGATGATGGCACTGCTGCTGTTATGATGCCCATAGATGATGAACTTTACCGAATATACACTGAGAACAATAACGAAGCTCAGTAGTTCATCATCTGGGAAGTGAGACTTGGTAGTCAGAGAGGTCTTATAAACCTTTTCCGCCAGATTAGCGGCTTTGAGATGGTTCGAATCCATCCACTTCTACTTGCTCGTTTAGCTATCTGGTGAAAGCACCGATCTCATAAATCGGCACAGGTCGGATCGTAACCGACAACGAGCACCAGCCCGCATAATCCAACAGGCAGAGATAGGGAGCTTAAAACTCCTCCAGTGTCGGTTCAAATCCGACTGCGGGTATAAAAATAAATAAGACAAAAGCATCCACTATGTCTTATAGAATCGATACTGCTTACTGTTGGTATGATAACGGCAGTATGATAGTAAAGATGTATTTCATTAATCAGGTTCCATTCACCTTTGATGAGTTACCTGATGTACATTTAATGGATAAGGATTTAATAGAACTTGCTAATAACGAAACATCCTTTGAACCAGAAGACTTATACAGAAGTTCTTTCTATCTGATAGATGAGGAAGTGCATCCTTGTTTATTCCCAGTGGAGTTGGAAAATCCAGAGGATATGCCAGAAGACGAGTATTATATTTACGATGAGGAGGATTTGATGGGTTGATAAATAAAACATAGAAATATCATAGAAGTCATAATACAATGCCTCTGAATAAGTTAGACAACTTTATTAAGAACACTGAGGGTCGAATTCTATATGTAAGTCCAGCGGACTTAGATTCAACTGATAGTATTTTAAACACAGGTAACTCACTTGCTCGTCCGTTTAAAACTATTCAGAGAGCACTGATTGAAGCGGCAAGATTTTCGTATGTTAAAGGAAATAGCAATGATCAGGTAGAAAAAACTACCATCCTTTTGATGCCTGGTGTTCACGAAGTTGACAACCGCCCAGGTTATCAAATCTATAATGATAGTGGAGCAAAGGTAACCGCAGCCGATAATAGTGTTACTGCTGTAAGTGCCACAGATAATTTACCACTAACACTTGATTCTAATTTTGATTTAACACAATCTGGCAATGAACTAATCAAGTTCAACAGTATCTACGGTGGTGTTATTGTCCCCAGGGGAACATCAATCGTAGGTCTTGACTTAAGAAAGACAAAGATTCGCCCCAAATATGTTCCAAACCCAACAGATACTGACGTAGCAAACTCTGCTATCTTCAGATTGACTGGTGCCTGCTACATGTGGCAGTTCTGCATCTTTGATGGCGATGAATTTGGACTTGTTTATACACAGCCAGACGACTTCACACTTCAATCAACACCAAGATTCTCTCACCACAAACTGACAGGATTTGAATATGCCGATGGTGTTAATGAAGTAGGCACCACTGGACTGACTGATCTTCAGATGTATTATGCGAAGTTGTCACTCGCATTTGGAACTGGAACAAGTAGAGACATTGATGATAAGTTCCCATCAAGTCTCAAAGGATTTGAACCACAAAGACCAGAATATGAAATTGTTGGTGCATTTGCCTCAGATTCATTAAAAATTACATCTATTGAGGCAGGATCTGGCGGAACACCAACCAATAGAGTTACGGTAACAACAGAACTTCCTCATGGATTGAGTGAGGGAACACCCGTTCGTATCAGTGGTGTATCTCCATTTAATTATAATATTTCGACTAAAGTATCTGAAGTTGATGCCACCAATACTAGAGTATTTTACTATAATCTAGAGTCTTTCCCCGTAACACTGCAGACACCAGGAACTATATCTGGTGATGAATTAGTTACTGTAGACACAGATAGCGTATCTGGAGCTTCTCCTTATATCTTTAACATCTCCATGCGTTCCGTTTATGGTATGAACGGACTTCATGCCGATGGTTCAAAGGCAGATGGATTCCGTTCCATGGTTGTCGCTCAGTTTACTGGCGTATCTCTGCAGAAAGATGATAGAGCATTTGTTCAGTATATTCCTTCAAATAGAGCTTATTCCAGCACATTAAGTATTTCAAAGGTAACTGGTGCTAACTTATCTGCTGGTGCCTCTTCTAGTGGAAGAGTTTATCACCTGGAATCCGATTCTGTTTATAGATCTGGATGGGAATCTTCTCACATCAAGATAACTAATGATGCCTTCATTCAGGTTGTTTCTGTATTCGCAATCGGATTTAATAAGCACTTTGAATGTCAAAGTGGTGGTGATGCTTCTATCACAAACTCAAACTCCAACTTTGGACAAATTTCTTTGTCTTCTGATGGATTCAAGAAAGAAGCATTTAATAAAGATGATAAGGCATTTATCACGCACGTTATTCCACCAAGAGCGGTTACAACCAGCGAGGATAATATTGATTGGTTAACAATCGATCTTAGCAAGACATCATCGGTTGGTATTTCAAGTCACTTATATCTGTTTGGATTTGAAGATGAATCTGTAGAACCAACAGTTGTAACACAGGGTTATCGTGTCGGTGCCAGAGTAAAAGACAAACTGTATTTGACTATCGGTTCAAATACACACTCTGCAGACATCTTGATGGCAGATGGATCTAGCTCTTTCACAGAGTATTCTGTCGGAGCACCATCATCAAACGTATTCACCCTTTCTTCAGGAACACATGCACTAGAGACTGGTGAGAAAGTCATCATTGTCAGTGATGATGGCGATATGCCAGAGAACCTGAAAGTTGGAACTGTTTATTATGCAATCAGAGAATCTAGCACGGAGATTAAGTTAGCAGTATCAGAGTCCGATGCTAGCAATAACGATCCAATCACAGTTTATGGTGGAACAAATCTCAAGATTATAACAAGAGTTTCTGATAAGAATGCTGGTGATGTAGGACATCCCGTGCAGTATGATTCTACCAATAGTCACTGGTATATTCAAACAAATACTGGTAGTGATATTTTCACTAATATTACTGGTTCTGGCGCATCGAATGCATCGTTCATTAAGAGAGTCGCAGATAATAGAAGTTTAGACGAGAAGATTTACAAGTACAGAGTTGTAGTTCCTAAACAACTTTCTAATGCCAAGATACCAGAACCTGGATTCGTTATTCAAGAATCTAGCACAACTGGACTTGGAACTGACGGCGATTTCAGTAGAACAAGTCTTACGGCATCAAACTACGATTATGCCAGAAATCCAAGATTTATCAGCACATGTTCATTTGATAATCCATCGGATACGGTAACTGTCATATCCGAACTGCCACACAATCTTAATCTTGGCGATTCTATAATTGTTAGAAACGTCACAGACTCCTTACTTAACAGTGCAGGTGACTTTAACAAGGGATACAACGGAACATTTACAGTTAGTGAAGTTACTGATGACTTGACATTTAAGTATGTTATTACTGACAGAACACCAGGAACATTCACAAATGATACATCAATAAGAACGACATCTCTTCCAAGATTTGAAAGAAATGATTTACGTTCCAACTTCTACATTTATAGAAACGAAGTAGTTTCAGAGTATGATGAGGGCGAACAAAACGGCATCTATCACTTACATGTTCTAAAATCTGATAGTGCCATTGCAAGTGAATTCACTGGACTGAAGTACAGTCAGAATGTAACTGACTTGTATCCACAACTTGACAGAGATAATGTCAATGATAACCCAAGAGCATCTAAAACATATGCTCTGAGATATCCGATTGGCGATGTTACTTCTAACGATCTTAAAAATAGTATTACTAGAGAAGCATCCGATACTGTCTTTACAAAGTTAGGAATTGGTTTAACCATTTCTTCTGTTAATAATGTTACTGCTGGCATCAGCACAATTACTTTTGGCAGAAGACACGGACTGAACGGTATTGTTGCCGCAACTGTTTCTAATGCTGGTAGTGGATTTGCGAATGGTACACATCATAACGTAAAATTACTGAATGATGGAACATCAACCTGGGATGGTGCCACAGCAAATATTACTGTTTCTGGAGGTGCTGTTGGTGTAGTTACGATTACATCTTCTGGTTCTGGATATGTCGCTGGCGAAGTACTAGATATTGATGGATTCTCTGGTGCAGAGGTTACCGTTTCTACTGGTGGTATTTCTACAGCGGTTGGACAGGTAGTTCAGTTTACTGGTGCGGGAACCACATCAGACTCATACTATCGTATTGCGACTGTACCTTCATCTAATCAGATTTCTATTGCGAGAACAAGTGGTGATGCCACGATTACCGCAGATCAATATGCATTTGTAATCGCTCCTTCAGTATCATTTACCGCAACATCTTCAGGTATCACAACATTTGTAACTGCGGATCCTCACGGATTGGCGATTGGTAATAAGTTCAGAGTAATTGACACTAACAATAATAATATTGGCGACTTTATCGTTGCATCTAGAGTCGGTGTTTCGTCATTCACGATTAGTTCGGGAATCAACACAACTTCTGGTTTCATTCTGAAACACGGACTGTCCTCTAATGGTGGTGTTTCTAATACTGATAATGAAAACCTTGCGGGAAGAGCAATCACTATCTTTGATAGTGAGGTATTAACTCTCAACACTGGAATCACAACAACAACTACATCTTTCTCAGTAAGTGTTCCTAACTCTGGTATTGGAACAGTGGCAAGATTCCCACTTGGTTCATATATCCAGATTGATAATGAAATCATGAGAGTTGCCAGCAGCACTCTTGGTGGATTAAGCAATGATGAAATTACTGTGGTTCGTGGAGCACTTGCTTCTAGACAGGCATCACACTCTGATGGTTCCTTAATTAAGAAGATTAGAGTTCCATCTATTGAGTTCCGTAGACCTTCGATTATTCGCGCATCAGGACACACATTTGAATATCTTGGTTTCGGTCCTGGTAACTACTCTACTGGATTGCCACAAGTCCAGGATAAGACACCAACAGAAAAAGAAGAGTTCCTGTCACAGGCACAAGAAAGAAGTGCTGGTGTAGTTGTCTACACTGGTATGAACAATAAGGGTGACTTCTACATTGGTAACCAGAAGAAATCATCTTCCACTGGTGAAGAAGTTACATTCGATACTCCAATCCCAACAGTTACCGGACAAGATCCTTCAAAACTGAGTGTAGTATTTGATGAAGTAACCATTAAAGAGAGACTGGTTGTTGAAGGAGGAAACTCTGCACAACTTCTGTCTCAGTTTGACGGTCCAGTCACATTCAATGGTGATACCAAAGTAACTAATAAACTTACAATCTCTGGTGAGTTGGTTACTACTGGCACGGTTGTTTCCGAATCAAGTTTGACTTCTAAGACTCTAACTGCTACAGAATCTCTTACTGTAGGAAACATTAGAATTAATAATTCACCTAATCAAATCACCACAATATCTGGTGATTTGCATCTTTGTGCCGCAACTGGTTCTGTTGTTGCTATCTGCACCAATACCACAATCAGTGGTATGTTGAGTGTAACCGATGATATTACTGCCTTCTGGACATCAGACGAAAGACTGAAGGATAACATCACTCCTATTGATGATCCTCTTGCCAAGGTTCTCACAATCAGTGGTAATACATTTGATTGGAATGAGAAGTCGAACAAGAATGGACATGATGTTGGTTTGATTGCACAAGAGATTGAGCAAGTCCTACCAGAAGCGGTTACAACCAGAGACAATGGTTACCTTGCGGTTGATTATCATAAGGTTGTTCCACTTCTTGTTGAGGCAATCAAAGAGTTGTCTGCCAAGGTAGAATCCCTGGAGCAAAAGCTATCAGATAAATAACTAAAAAACTACGATGGCGAATATTCGTAAGTCATTTAACTTTAAGACTGGACTGCAAGTTGATAATGATAATTTTGTTATAAACTCAAACGGTCTTGTTGGAATCGGCACATCGGTTCCACAAGGCTATTTGTTTAATGTTTATGGTGATTCTAGAGTAACTGGACTTGTAACAACGGCAACTTTACATGCTGGTGTCGGTACAGTAACAACGCTGGTTGCGTCTAATTCAACTCTTGGTGTAACCACAGTAACCTCTCTTAAAGTTGGTACATCGGTAGCAGTTACTAATCTAATTGGATATGGATTTACCGCATGGACTACCAATGATGGTGGTGTTGGATTAACCACTAGCGCAAGAATTGGTATTGGAACTACGGCAACACCATCGGAACAATTAAAAGTATTTGGTGATGCTAATGTAACTGGTGTTATAACCGCCACAAGTTTCACCGGTAATGTTGCGGCAACAAATCTTACCGGAACAATTAATAATGCAAGACTTCCTTCTGCAATATCTGTTACTAGTGTAACCGCAAATTCATTTATTGGAACTGCAACAGCGGCATCATCAGTAGTTGGAACACCAGATATTAGTGTTGGTATTGTAACAGCAACAGATATTTCTGTAACTAGTGTTTCGGCAACTAACACAACAGTAAGTGGTGTCTCAACTGTAACTTCAGAGTTAAATGTTGGTGCTGGTGGAACTGCACTTACATCACTGAATACTGGAAGACTGGGTATTGGAACCGCAGTTCCAAGTTCAGAACTTCAGATTAGAAAAGCATCTGGTTCTTTACTAGAAGTTGTTTCTGATAGTGGTCAGGCAAGAGTTAGTGTTGGACAATCTGTTGGTGTAGGAAATAGCACTGGTGTCCTGAGATTTGGAACCAATGCAAATACATTTGACTTACTCAATAATGACACTGGTGATATTAGAAATATTATTCATGCTGGTTCTGCTGGTGTCAGCACTGGTAACTTTAAGTGGATTTATGGGCAGACAAATGCCGAGAGAATGACTCTCACGTGGGATGGAAATCTTGGCGTCAACCAGTCAACTCCAACCCATAGATTACATGTTGTTGGTACATCAACCGTAACTGGAAATGCATGGGTTGGTGGAAACTTAAATGTTGCTGGAAACATTACAGGAACAATCTCATATCCACTGGTTATCAACAATTCAAACTTAAATAACACCTCTGGTGTAACTACTTTAAGTCAACTTGTTGTCAGTGATGATGTCAACTTTAACACGGCAACTTTTGTTGGATTAGGAACTGTTGTTGGAATTAATACCACAAATGGTGCTCCTGGATTTGGACTTGATGTTCAAAATGGTATTCAGGCAGACAGACTTGATGTTACTGGTTCTGGTGGTATTAATGCCAACACTGGTATTGTTACGGCACAAACCTTCGTTGCCAGTGCTGGATTTAGAGTTTCTACTGGTTCTACACAACCAGTTCAGATTGAATATGCATCATCACCAGATAGGGTAATATTTACTGTCGTTGGTATAGGTTCAACCTCACTCCAGTTATTCTGATATGGCATTAACAGCAAGCACAGTCGGACCTTATTTTGCTTCTGGATCGATATCTTTTAGTCAGTTAAGAGCTAACTTTAAAGAAACATCTTCTGGGGAAGTAAAGGCATCAGAACTTCTAAGAGTTACTGACGTAACAAATACTGCTCCGATTGTGCCTGATGCCACAGAAAATGCAAGTATTGCAACATCAACCAATCTAAAAACATCACAGTTTAGAAACTCGATTAAGTATTATAATCTGAATCAAGGTTCTGGTGATACGGATGATAGATTAAACATTGCCGAATCTAGTTTGTGGAATGGAAACCTTGGTAAGACTATTGTCAAGACAGTAACATTAGCAGGTACATCTAAATCAGAAACGACGAGTCAACCTGCCGCTAGTTTAGATGCAGCTGTAGTATATAATGTTCTTCTGGTTATTACTGGAAGTTTACTTGGTGATGGTGGAGCAGCAGGAACCGAAACAACTGCTGGTGGTGATGGCGGACACGCCTTGTATATCGACACAAACGGCACCGGAACCGTCACTGTAAGGACTTCTGGTGCCTCTGCACAAGTCTACGGTGGTGGAGGTGGCGGAGGCGGTGGAGGTGATGGTGGAAACGGAGGAGGAGGAACCTGGACCGAATCTGGATCTTCCTATTGGGCAAATACTGTTTGTAGTGGAAATAGTATGCCTTGCTATACATTAAATCCGCCATTTGATTGTAATGGTGGTGGTGGATGTAGAAGTATTAGATCATGTGGTGATGGTATCAACTATACATTATGGGAAAGATATTGTACCAATGTATACAGTAACACTTATTATTCTGGTGGTGGAACAGGTGGAGATGGAAAAGATGGTGGATTAGGTCAAGGGTATCTGCAAACGAGAACATTTGCTACAAACGGAGATGCTGGCGGTGGTGGCGGTAGAAATGCTGGTAATGGTGGACAAGGTGGTACAAGTGGAGATGGTGGAGATTGGGGTGAAAATGGTACAGCAGGCGGCACTGGTGTTAATGGAACAAATGGTAATAATGGTAGTGGAACTGCTGGAGCATCTGGAACCGCTGGAGGAACCGCAGGAAGAGCAGTTTCTGGTTCTGGATATACCATTGATACTGCAAATGGTGTAGATGCCGCCTACAAGGGACTGAAATAGGTAATATATAAGTTACCTATTCCCATATTATGAAATATAAAATTAAGGAGATCATGCCTTCTCAAATTCTAGTTGAGTTTGAGGATGAGTCGAAGGCAATGGTTTATATCAATCCAGAAGCATCGCCAGAAGACATTGATGACGCCGTATCTTACTTCGATCCAGAATATTTTCCAGATCCAGAGACATTAATCAACAAGAATGTTGTTGTTGGTGAGGAAAGAGTATCGACTAGAAAAGAAAACTCACCTGGTCCTGCACATACAGTAACCGAAACTGTTCCTTGTGATAGAGATCCAGAAGACGTTCCTGATGTAGAACTTACGCCACTGGTTACAGAACTGTATGGTGGATTGCCTCTACCAACATTTCATAAAGATCAAATCATCATATCATATGTGATGTCTGATTATTACATTAAGCATCACAATGACTATAGACTCAAAGAAATGTTGGATGAGAAAATAGAAGAATATATTACGACGAATAATATCACGGTAGAAAAGGCAATAGAAAGTTTATTGTTTTCGAATGATGATTTAATCATTCATCTTGCAGAACAGGAGTTAGAAAATGAGCAACAATGATGAGATAACTAGAGAGGCAGTCGATAAGATGAAGATATGTCTGCAATGTGAACACTTCTTTAAACCCACAAAGCAGTGTAAGAAGTGTGGTTGCTTTATGCCTGTGAAAGTAAGAATACCAGGTATGCGATGTCCTGTTAGAAAGTGGTAGTTGACAGAATCACAGAATCCCTGTAGACTACCTTTGTCTGGGTTGGAGATGAGGATCTGAGCCAGTTTAAGAACCGTCCACTGAGTCGCATCAGGGGCGGTTTTCTGCTATAATAGTTTCATACGCGATGAGGAAGTGATGCAACTCCGACCCCACCAGCAAGATGCTCTGGATGCCATGCTGGCATTTGACAAGGGGCAGATTGTCATCCCCACTGGCGGTGGTAAAACCCCAGTTATGTTCCACGATATGATTGTCAACTGCAAGTATATCGACAACAGTATGACTACTGTTGTTGTTGCTCCTCGTATTCTGCTGGCAGAACAACTGTGCTCTGAGTTTCTGGAGCACATTGACACTACCAATACTCATATTCTTCACGTTCATAGTGGTGAGACTCATCACTTTTCTACCACTAACCCTAGTAAGATTAACCTGTTCGTCAACACTGCACGGACTGCTGGTGAGAATATAATCATCTTCACCACCTATCATTCTCTGCATCGTCTGCAACAGGCAGATGTTGAAGTCAATACCATTTATTTCGATGAAGCGCACAATTCGGTTCAACGTAACTTCTTTCCTGCTACGGAGCACTTCTCTACTAGCGCTGACCGCTGCTATTTCTTCACTGCTACTCCTAAGCATTCTCTCACTGTTACCAAACCTGGGATGAATGACGTAGAAGTCTACGGTAAAGTCATTTGCAATGTTCCTGCTCCTAAGTTGGTTCAGGAAGGTTACATCCTGCCGCCTAAGGTTGTTGTCAAGCAACTGGATATGGTTCAGGACAAGCAGATGATTGCTGACCGCGATAGTCAGAACCTGCTGGACACTATTGATGAGAACTCTCTGGATAAGATTCTTATCTGTGCTCGTTCTACCAAGCAGATTGTTAAACTGCTGGCTGAATCTGACTTCCGCAAAGAGTTGTCTGAGCGTGGTTACTCTTGTATGTACATCACTGCCAAGACTGGTGCTATCATCGACGGGCAGAAAGTCAACCGTGAGGTGTTCTTTGACACTCTGAATGCCTGGGGTAAAGATCCTAACAAGAAGTTTGTTGTTCTTCACCACAGCATCCTGTCTGAAG
>Ga0307377_10008060_pt1 | contig 10743 bp, 8 predicted proteins | sample TR3MG_FD_202535 | JGI IMG/M metagenome (GOLD analysis project Ga0307377, IMG submission 202535) | Soil microbial communities from Risofladan, Vaasa, Finland - TR-3 | ecosystem: Environmental > Terrestrial > Soil > Coastal area > Acid sulfate soil | place: Finland: Risofladan, Vaasa | collected... | reverse complement strand
CCCCCGGATGCGGCACGATTGCGCCATGCCGACGCCGCTTGTTCACCGCATAATCAACCCACCCAGCCGGCATAGCCCATGACCGCCACCCGCATCCGCCTGATCGCCCCTTCCGGTTATCCGCACGATCCCGCGGCGATGGCACGTGGGGTAGCGCGCTTGCGCGAGGCTGGCTGCACTTTGGAAGGGTTGGCAGTGCTGCAGCGCGCCGAGCTGCGTTTCGCCGGCAGCGATGCCGAACGTGCCGCGGACGTCAACGCCCTGGCCAGCACGGACGCGCTGCCGGATATCGCGCTGGTGACCCGTGGTGGCTACGGTGCGACACGGCTGCTGCCGCAGCTGCAGTACGACGCGCTGCGCGAACGGCTGCGGGATGCGCCGATCGCCCTGGTCGGCCACAGCGACTTCACCGCGTTGCAACTGGCGCTGTATGCGAAGAGCGGCCTGTGTACGTTCAGTGGGCCGCTGCTGGCGGACCTGGGGGCCGAGCCGCGCAGCGATTTCAGCTGGCGGCACTTCTGGTCCACGCTGACTTCGGCCACATCCGCAGCCACATGGTCCACCGACAGCGCGGTCGACCTCGACGTGCAGGGGCCGCTGTGGGGCGGCAATCTCGCGGTACTGTGCAGTCTGCTCGGCACGCCGTATTTTCCGCGCATCGACGGCGGCATCCTGTTCGTCGAGGACGTCGGCGAGGCGCCGTTCCGGATCGAGCGGATGCTCTATCAATTGCAGCTGTCCGGCGTGCTGGGCAGGCAGAAGGCGCTGCTGCTGGGCAGCTTCAGCCAGTGCCGCAGCGGCGCGCGCGACAACGGCTACGACCTCGCCGCGGCGTTCGCGCAGATCCGCGCGGTGGCGGGCATTGCGGTGGTCGATGGGCTGCCGCACGGCCACGCCGCCGACCAGCTCACCCTGCCGTTCGGTGCACCGGCGCGGCTGCGGGTCGCCGGTCGCGCCGTACAGCTGGAGGTCAGCGGCTACCCGCATTTATAAAATAAAACCGTGCGCGCAGCGCACGCTTTCGCCTCCTCCCCCTTGGGGGAGGATTGAGGAGGGGAGGTCAAGTTGCCGCCATGCCCCAAGAGCACCCCCACCCCAATCCTCCCTTGCAAGCAGGGGAGGGAGCAAGGCGAGCAGCTGGATCGGTAAACCCGTAAAATCACCAGCCAGCATGGGCCACTGTGTCCACCGAGGAATACGAATGAAGATCATCGAAGGCGATTTCGCCGCGCCCAAGGGCCGTTTTGCCATCGTCGCCGGCCGTTTCAACGGCTTCGTCGTGGAACCGCTGGTGGCCGGCGCGCGCGACGTGCTGGTGCGCCACGGCGTGAAGGACGACGCGATCGAACTGGTCCGCGTGCCGGGTGCGTGGGAAATCGCGCTGGTTGCGCACAAGCTGGCCCACTCCGGCCAATTCGTGGCGGTGATTGCGCTGGGTGCGGTGATCCGCGGCGCCACCCCGCACTTCGACTACGTGGCGGGCGAATGCGCCAAGGGCCTGGCGAAAGCCGCACTGGATTCCGGCGTGCCGGTGAGCTTCGGCGTGCTGACCACCGACAGCATCGAGCAGGCGATCGAGCGTGCGGGCACCAAGGCCGGCAACAAGGGCGCGGATGCGGCCATGGCTGCGCTCGAGATGGTCAACCTGTACGGGAAGCTCTGATGGCCGCACCGGCGCACGGCATCGACATGCAGGCGCGTTCGCGCGCCCGACGCCGCGCACTGCAGGCGCTGTATGCGTGGCAGATGAGCGGCAGCCACATGACCGCGGTGATCGAGCAGTTCCGGCACGAGCAGGACATGGAGGTGGCCGATCAGGACTACTTCGAGGATCTGCTGCATGGGGTCGAAAAGAACGTCGACGCGCTCGACGAAAGCCTGCGCCCGCACATCGACCGCGAGGTGGCGCAGATCGACCCGATCGAACGCGCCGCGCTGCGGCTGGCCGCCTACGAGCTGAAGTTCCGCCCCGACGTGCCGTACCGCGTGGTGATCAACGAGGCGATCGAGGTCACCAAGCGCTTCGGCGCCGACCACGGCCACAGCTACGTCAACGGCGTGCTGGACAAGCTGGCCGCCGAGCTGCGCGCGGTGGAGAAGCAAGGCTGATGTCCGCCGCGGTCGCCGGGTTCCCGTCCGTCGGGCCGGTGCCGGCGATCGAAACCGCGCGGCTCCTGCTGCGCGGCCATCGCGCCGACGATTACGCGACCTGCCAGGCGATCTGGACCGACCCGGAGGTGGTCCGCTACATCGGCGGTCGCCCGTCCACCGCCGAGGAAGTCTGGAAACGCCTGCTGCAATACCGCGGGCTCTGGAGCCTGCTCGGCTACGGTTACTGGGCGGTCGAAGAAAAGGCCAGCGGCCGCTATATCGGCGATGTCGGCTATGCCGATTTCAAGCGCGAGATCGTGCCGAGCCTGGAAGGCATGCTCGAATTCGGCTGGGTGCTGGCCACGCAGGCGCACGGCAAAGGTTACGCGAGCGAGGCCGTGGCCGCGGTCAGCGCCTGGGGCCAGGCGCATCTCGGCGACCGTCGCGAAGTGTGCATCATCGCGCCGGAGAACCTGGCCTCGATCCGGGTTGCCGAGAAGGCCGGGTTTCGTCGCTGGCGGGAAACCAGCTACCACGGCAGCCCCACCATCGTCTTCGCGCGCGAGGGCGAGGCGTCTTGACCGCGGGCGAACCCGTGCTGGAATTCCGCCTGATCGAGCGCATCCGCGAACTGACGGCGCAGCAGCGCGACGACGTGCGCCTGGGCATCGGCGACGACGCCGCGCTGCTGGCGGTGCCGACCGGCCAGGAACTGGCCGTGGCGATCGACACCCTGGTCGAGGGCGTGCACTTTCCGCGTGGCACCGCCGCGGAGGACATCGGCTGGAAGGCGCTGGCGGTGAACCTGTCCGATCTGGCGGCGATGGGCGCGAGCCCGGCGTGGGCGCTGCTGGCGCTGACCCTGCCCACGGCCGATCCGGCTTTCGTCGAAGGTTTCGCGGCGGGCTTTGCGCAGCTGGCGCGGCCGCACCGGCTGGCTCTGGTCGGTGGCGACACCACGCGCGGGCCGCTGTGCATCAGCGTCGCCGTGCACGGTTTCGTGCCGCCGGGCCAGGCGCTTACGCGCAGCGGCGCGCGCGCCGGCGATGCGCTCCTGGTCACCGGCACGCTGGGCGATGCGGCGGCTGGCCTCAATGCACTGCAGCAGCCAAAGCGCGACGACGACCCACATGCTCGGGCGCGGGACTTTCTGATCGCGCGGCTCAATCGCCCGGTGCCGCGACTCGCCGTGGGCACCGCCTTGCGCGCCCAGGCGAACGCCTGCATCGACATCTCCGACGGGCTGCTCGCCGATCTCGGGCACATCTGCCACGCCAGCGGCGTCGGCGCCGAAATCGACGCGGCACTGCTGCCGCGCTCGCCGGCTCTGCTGCAGCTATACGACGACGCTACGGCCTTGCACTTCGCGCTCAGCGGCGGCGACGATTACGAGCTGTGTTTCAGCGTGCCGGTGCACAGGCTGGCCGACGTGCAGGCTGACCTTGCCCGGCTCGGCTGCGGCGTGACCCGCATCGGCCGCATCGTCGAAGGCAGCGGCGTGCGGGTGCGCGGCCACGACGGCGCATGGCTGCCGACCGATCGCCAGGGCTGGGAGCATTTCGCGTGAGTGCGAAGAAGACGCTCAGCGCCGAACAGCGCCGCGCCCTGCTGGCCACCCCGGCCGGCTGGCTGGCCTGCGGTTTCGGATCCGGCCTCGCGCCCGTCGCGCAGGGCACCTTCGGTTCGATCGCGGCCCTGCTGCCCTGGCTGCTGCTGCGTCGGCTGGCGTTGCCGTGGTACCTGCTGCTGTTGCTGGCGGGCTTCGCGCTCGGCGTGTGGGCCTGCGATGTCGCCGGCCGCGCGCTCGGCGTCGACGATCACCGCAGCCTGGTCTGGGACGAATTCATCGGGCAGTGGATCGCGCTGGTCCCGCTGCTGGTGCCCGCACTGCTGCCCGCATCGGGCATGACGTGGTGGATGCCGGCCGCCGGTTTCATGCTGTTCCGTCTGTTCGACGTGTGGAAACCGTGGCCGATCCGCTGGCTGGACCGCCACCTCAAGGGCGGCATGGGCGTGATGGTGGACGATGTGGTGGCGGGCATGTTCACCGCGCTCGTGCTGACGCCGGGGTTGCTGCTGCTGCGCTGACCGGTTGCGCAGGACCCATGGCGTCTGTCCGCAATAGTACGATCGATTTCCATCGACGAGCATTCGCGGCAACCCAGGAGCAGCTCCAGGATCATCCATGACTTCGCCCACCACCCCTCCCACGCATCCACCTGCGCCGATCCCGATGGAGCGCTTCTACGCCGCGCTGGCCGACATCGGCGATCTCGTCGCGTCGATGCCGCAACCGCAGGCGCTGTACGACGGGATCGTGGACATTTTCGAGCGTCAGGTGGGCGCCCTGCTGGTGCTGGTCGGAGAGATCGACTACGCGGCGGGTGTGATGCGACGGCTGGCGCCGGCCAAGGTGCCCGCGGGGGAGGAGGACCTCTATCCGGACACGGTGCCGTTGACGATCGCGCGCCCCTTGTTCTGGGAGGGCGGGATCGACGTCGAGCCCAATATCGTCGACGCCCCCGGCAGGGAAGCGTTGCGGCCAGGCTATGCGCGCCATGGCATCCGATCCTCGGCCGCGGTACCGGTGTACTGCTTCGGCGAGATCCGCACGGCCCTGATCCTGCGATCGGGTACGCCCGGGTTTTTCGCGCCGGAGCTGCTGAAGCTGCTTGAACGTGCCGCGCTCAGCATCGGTCACGCACTCGAGGGCGATGCACAGCTTGCCCGGCTCGATCAGGCCCTGCTTGCCGCCGAGCGGAGTCAACGCGCGTTGCGGCTGTTGAGCGAGACGCTCAAGGTCGCCACGCATGCGAGCACGGAGGATGCTCTGCTCCGCGAAGCCTGCCGCGTGGTGGTGGATGTGGGGGCGTATCCGATGTGCTGGATGGGCCTGCTGACGAACGATCCGGCGCAGACCGTGGAACTGCGTGCGCACGCGGGGCGCGGCGCCGAAACCTATCAGTCGTTCAAACTCAGCCTTGCCGACCCCGACGTTGCCTCGAGCGTGACCGCGACGGTGATCCGCTCCGGCGAACCGGTAGTGAGGCTGACGAACGAGGGTGGCGAGCAAACCGGGGCTGCGCACGCCCGCAGGCTGGGGCTCGGCGCGCTGCATGGTCTCCCGCTGCGCTTGCGCGGAAAGGTGGCGGGCGTGATCGTGATCGGTGCGCAAGCCGAAGATGCGTTTTCGGGCGCGGAGACGAGGGTTTTCGAGGAGATCGCCAAAGAGCTGAGTCTGGGGCTGGAGCAGTTGCGCGCCAGCAAGGCACAGGAGCTGGCCGAACGGCAGCTCAAGCTCAATCTGCGCCGCTTCCAGGCGATCCTCGACAGTCGCTACGCGGGCGTGCTGGTGATGGACATGACCGACCGGGTACAGTTCTGCAATGCCACGCTGTGCCGGATGTTCGACCTGGCCGAGGAACCCGGGCAACTGATCGGGCTGTCCGCAGCCCAGCTCGACGAGAGGGTCCGCATGGCCTACGCGGACCCCGAGCGCGAACTCAACCGCATCGACGCCATTCTCGAGCGTGCCGAACCGGTCGAGACCGAGGAAATTTCGATCAGCCGCGGGCGCACGTACCTGCGCAGCTTCGCGCCGCTGATGCTCGACGGCCGGCCCTCCGGGCGCGTGTGGCATCTGATCGACATCACCGAACGCAAGGCGCAGGAAGCGGAAGTCGAGCGGCTGGCCTACTACGATCCGGTGACCGCGTTACCCAATCGCCGGCTGTTCCTCGAACTCCTCGAACGGGCGCTCGGCCAGGCGCAACGCCACCGTGCGCTGCTGGGCGTCGGCGTGATCGACCTCGACGACTTCAAGCACGTCAACGACCAGCTCGGACATGCGGCTGGCAACGAGGTCCTGAAGGAAATCGCGCGACGGATCGGCCATGCGCTGGATGATGGCGACGTCGTGGGCCGGCTGGGCAGCGACGAATTCGCCATCCTGCTTGCCGATCTCGGCAGCGCGCAGGACATGCGCCTGGTGAGTGCCCGCGTCCTCGAGGCCATCCGTGCCCCGTTGTCGTGCAAAGGCGAGGTACTGCACCTGTCCGCCAGCGTGGGCCTGACGCTGTATCCCGAGGACAATGTCGATGCGGAAAGGCTCGTGCGCCATGCGGATCTGGCCATGTTCGCCGCCAAGGGCCAGGGACGCGACCACGACCAGCTGTACTCCGCGGCGATCGAACTTGCCGAGGTGGAACAGCGCTCGATGAAGACCCGCGTGGCCGGCGCGCTGGACGACGGCAACCTGGTGCTGCTGTTCCAGCCGATCGTCGCGTTCGATGTCGGGTCCACTGTTTCGCGCGTCATCGGTGCGGAAGCCCTCCTGCGGCTGCGCGATGACACGATCGGCCTGCTGTCGCCGGCGCGGTTTCGCCATGCCCTCGACGACACCCGGCTTGCGCGCCCGATCGGTCGCCATGTGCTGGATGCCGCGTTGCGCGCCAGCGCAGCCTGGCTGGCACAGGGGATACGGCTGCCGGTGGCGGTCAACATCAGTACCCGGCACCTGATGCACCCGGATTTTCTCGACGATATCGATCGGGCGCTGGCCGCGCACCCGACGGTCGATGGCGCCATGCTGGGCATCGAGATCACCGAAACCGGCCCGCTGCTCGATCCGGCCAGGGCCCGCCTGGTCATCGACGAGTGCCGTGCGCGGCAGGTGAACGTGAGCCTGGACGATTTCGGCACCGGCAGCGCCTCGCTCAGTCACGTCCAGCAGATGGATGTGGCCACGCTGAAGATCGATCAGAGCTTTGTGCGGGACATCCTGGTGGAGCCTCGCAACATCGCGATCGCCACCGGCATCCTCACCACGGCACGCCTGCTGGGGATCACGGTGATCGCCGAAGGCATCGAGTCGGAGGCCCAGGGCGAGACCCTCATCTCGCTGGGTTGCCGGCAGTTGCAGGGTTACGCCATCGCCGAGCCGATGCCGGCCGAGGCGATGCCCGCCTGGATGGCAAGCTGGATGCCCCCCGACACCTGGCGATCGGGAGCGCCGGCGGTCCAGTTCGCGATCAACGGGAAATGGGGCCCGATCGGGCGGGGAGGATAACCGCCCCCACTTCATTCAATTCGACCTTTTTGCCGATAGCGTCCACACCCAATCAAGGAGTTCGTGCCATGAAATCCCTTGCGATGTTGAAGAACTTCCACCGCTTCGCGGCTGCGCTAGCCTTGGCAGGTGCACTTGGCCTGTGCACGGTCGCGGGGGCGAACCCGCCACCGTCGCCGGCGCCGACCGGCCAGCCGGCATGGCGCAATGTCGGCCCGTGGATCGGTGGCCGCGTGGTTGCTGTGACTGGCGTGACCGGCAAACGCGACCTGTTCTACATGGGCGCAGTGGACGGCGGTGTCTGGCGCAGCACGGACTACGGCGTCATGTGGAAAAACATCTCCGACGGCACGCTGCCCGGGTCGAGCAACAGCATTGGCGCGATCGCCGTGGCGCCCTCCGACTCCCGGATCATCTACGTCGGCACCGGCGAGAGCGACATCCGCGGCGACCTGATCACCGGCGATGGCGTGTTTCGTTCGGACGATGCCGGCAAGACCTGGCATGCGGCGGGCCTGGCCGAGACCCACACGATCAGCGCCATCGTGGTCGACCCGAAAAATCCCGACGTGGTCTACGCCGCGTCGATGGGGCATGTGTTCCAACCCAACCCGCAGCGCGGCGTGTTCAAGTCGGTCGACGGCGGCAAGAGCTGGACGAAGATCCTGTACACCGACGCCAGGACCGGTGCGATCGATCTGGTGATGGATCCGCACCATCCCGACGTGCTGTATGCCGCGATGTGGCAGGCCAATCGCTCGCCGTGGAAGCTCGACGACGGTGGCCCCGGCAGCGGTCTTTACCGGAGCCGCGACGGTGGCGCGCACTGGGTCGAGATTTCCCGCCACAAGGGATTCCCGCAGGGTGTGCTGGGCCGTATCGGCGTCAGCGTGGCGGCCGGCAAGCCGAACGTGCTCTACAGCATCGTGCAGGCCAGGGATGGCGGCGTGTTCCGTTCCGACGATGGCGGCACCAGCTGGACGCGGGTCAACGCCAGCCAGAGCCTGCGCCAGCGGGCGTTCTACTACATGAGCATCTACGCCGATCCCACCGACGCCAACACGGTCTACGTGCCGCAGGTGGATGCGCTGTGGGTTTCGCATGACGGCGGCAAACAGTTCGCCAAACTGCACACGCCGCATGGCGACAATCATATCGTGTGGATCAATCCGGACGACCCGAAGCTCTTGCTGGAGGGCAACGACGGCGGCGCCACGGTTTCCACCGACGGCGGCAAGTCCTGGAGCGGCGAACACAACCAACCCACCGGGCAGTTCTACCACGTGGCGCTGGACGGCCAGTTTCCGTTCCACATCTACGGCGCGCAGCAGGACGAGGGTTCGTTCGAAGGGCCCAGCGCCACGCCCGGTGGCATGATCCCGCTGGGTGCCTGGCATCACGTGGCGTATGGCGAGAGCACCTTCATCGCGCCGATGCCGGGAGATTCGGACGTGACCTTCGGCAGCGGCTATTACAGCATTCTGCTGCGCTATGACATGGCCACCGGGCAGTCGCGCGAGGTCAGTCCCTGGCCCGATTACCAGGAAGGGGCTGCCTCCAACGCGCTGAAATACCGCTTCGGCTGGACCCATCCGATCCTGTTTTCGGCCGCCAATGCGAAGCACTTGCTGCTGGCGTCGCAGTACGTGCTCAGCAGCACCGACGGTGGCAAGAACTGGACGCGCATCAGCCCCGACCTGACACGCAACGATCCCACCACCGAGTTGCCCAGCGGGGGGCCGGTGGACCTGGATCAATCCGGCGCGGAAATCTTCCCCGACATCTCGGCGCTGGCGGCCTCGCCGCTGGACGACAAGGTCATCTGGGCCGGCTCGGCCGACGGCCTGGTGCATGTCACGACCGACGGCGGCGCGCACTGGCAGGCAGCAAGACCCGAAGGCTTGCCGAAATGGGCCCAGATCAGCTCGATCGAGCCCTCGCACGTGGCCAAGGGCACCGCATGGCTTACCGCCTCGCGCTACATGTGGGACGACTTCCATCCCTACGTGTTCGAGACCACGGACTATGGTGCGCACTGGACCGCGCGCACGACAGGCTTGCCCGATGACCAGTACGTGTTCGTGGTGCGCCAGGATCCGTCCGAGCCGAAGCTGCTGTTCCTTGGCACCAAAAACACCGTGTATGCCAGCTTTGACGGTGGCGCGAAGTGGCAGCCGCTTGGCCTGAATCTGCCGAAGGTGCAGGTGCGCGACCTGGCGATCGATTCGCGCCAGGGCGATCTGGTCGCCGCAACGCACGGTCGCGCGTTCTGGGTGCTGGACAATCTGACCCTGCTGGAACAGCGCTCGCAGCAGCCGGCGGTGAACCCGAACGTGGCGCAGCTGTATGCACCGCAAACGGTCTGGCTCAGCCATGCTTACGGGAAGAATCCCCAGGCCAGGCGTGTGCCGGCGGTGGGTACCAACCCGCCGTTCGGTGCCAGCGTGTTCTTCCGCCTGCCCACCGGCTATCGGGGCAAGGCGCCGGTGAGCCTTTCGTTCATGGATGCCAAGGGTCAGCTGATCCGGCGCTTCGCGCTGCATCTCAAGACCACGCCACCCAGGCTCAGTGCCGCCGCGCGCGACAACCGGACACCGACGCAGAAGAAGCAGGCGGCGCTGGAAAAGCTCACGGCCGTTTCGCCGGGGATGAACCGCTTCCAGTGGGATCTGCGCTATCCCGACGCCACCGAGGTGACCGGCTTCCAGCCGCCGATTGCCGCCGGCGGCCTGCCCGACAGCGTCAAGGGTCCCACCGTGCCGCCAGGGCGCTACACCGTGGTACTCGACGACAACGGCAAGACAACCCGCCAGTCCTTTGAAGTCGCGCTCGATCCGCGGCTGCACCCGGCGGCCGACGCCCTGCAGCAGCGTCTGGCGCTGCAGATGCGCATCCACACGACGCTGGACACGCTCGACAGCACGCTCAATCAGGCCATCGCCGTGCGCGATCGGCTCGCCGCAGCCCTCGCTGCGCACAAGCTCGGCGCGACGAAAGCCCATGCCAAGCTGGCAGCGCTCGAGGCACAGATCAGCAAGCTGGTTCAGCTCAAGATCCAGTCGAGCGAAGGCAGCTTGCTGCACCCGACCAGGCTGCGCAGTCAATTGGCCTATCTCGCCGCCGACATCGATCTGGCGTACGACAAACCCACGCGGGCGCAATATCAGGTTTTCGACATGCTCGACCGGCAGGCACAGTCTGGTGAAAAGCAGCTGCGAACGGCGATCGCCCAAGGCAGGCAACTACTCTGAGGACAAACGAATCCGCATGATCCTGGCGGGCAGTGCCTGCGATCCTAGGAGCGTGGGCCGCAGAAATCTTTGGGCTGTGATTGTGCTCTCATTCATAGGCTGCGCCTCTCGTCGGGCTTGCATAGAGTGACTATGCGCACCCTCCGATAGACGCATCCTATGGCGATAGCCCAATCTCGCTATCCAAAGTTTCTACGGCCCACGCTCCTAGGAGCGTGGGCCACAGAAACCCTCTCCGCTAAAATGAGGTCATGCCGACGACCTATCGCCCCTACGAACCGGACCAGCTTCTCCTTCTGCCCCCTTCGTTGAAGGAGTGGTTGCCCGAGGGCC
>Ga0307377_10008052_pt1 | contig 10754 bp, 19 predicted proteins | sample TR3MG_FD_202535 | JGI IMG/M metagenome (GOLD analysis project Ga0307377, IMG submission 202535) | Soil microbial communities from Risofladan, Vaasa, Finland - TR-3 | ecosystem: Environmental > Terrestrial > Soil > Coastal area > Acid sulfate soil | place: Finland: Risofladan, Vaasa | collected... | reverse complement strand
TACAGATTGGGTCACACAATGTTATCTGATAATATACAGATCGGTGAAAGCGCTGGTAGTCTATTAAGTTTAGTGTCAGCGTTCTTCAACCCTTCTTATATCCAGACTAACGGAATAAACAATATCCTTATCGGATCTTCTCTCAAAAAGATGCAAGAGATCGATAATATCGTTGTCGAGGCTGTCAGAAGCTTTTTGTTCGGCCCACCAGCTCCTCCTCCAGCAGCAGGAGCTCTTCTCGATCTTGCAGCCCTTAACATGCAACGAGGACGAGATCATGGACTGCCGGGATACAACGCCGTACGAGTCGCATACGGTTTGTCGAGTATAGCTAGTTTCGGTTCGCTACCTATGCCATCGGCTGTACGGACACGACTTTCTGCTATTTACAATAGTCCGAGCGATATAGATCCGTGGATCGGAGTTATATCGGAAAATCACATTCCTGGAAAGGCTGTAGGACCTTTAGCTAACGCTATAATTGTCGATCAGTTTACACGGTTGCGAGACGGAGACCGTTACTGGTTTGAAAACGACCCGGCAATAACTGTAAACGATAGGATTATGATACAGAGCACAATGTTATCCGATATACTATCCCGAAACACGGAATATCTGTTCAACATGGATGTATTTCATATTTAAAAATGAATTTAGTTTAAACTCTCGTAGGGAGTATAAAATGTCGAATACACCAACAATAGAAAAGATCGACCCCGAGTCGAATGATGGTAATAAGGAGTACAAACTACTACTTAATAACGGCACTCAACACCGTATCGACCAATGGGTAACACAGATGCGATACAGGATGGAGGAAGGTCGTGGTGAGTGTCTGTACTGTATTGGGGTTTCCGATAGTGGAAATCTTATGGGACTGACCGATGAGGAATATAAATCGACGATGGTTATTTTTGAAAAGGTTGTCGAGTCTAGTAATTACACGATGACTATGTTGTCGGAAAAAGAGGTTGAGGAAGGTAGAAAAGTCTACGAGTTTCTAATCCGAGAGAATAATGAAACTAAGTACGTCGACTTGAAAATAGCGATATCTGGTTCGGTAGATACCGGTAAATCTTCAACACTAGGGACGCTCATGTCTGGGAAGTTGGATAACGGTCGTGGCTCTGCAAGATTGAACGTGTTCAACTTCCGCCACGAGATAAAATCCGGACGGACAAGTAGTGTGGCACACCATATTCTCGGTTTCGATAAAAAAGGAAAACCTATTTCTCACAATACAGAGTTTGGTAAGAGGAGCTGGCCCGAAATCGTCGCAGAAAGTTCCAAGGTCATCACGTTCTTCGATCTATGTGGACACGAACGGTATCTCAAAACCACGATTCTAGGGATGACATCACAGTTTCCCGATATGGCGTTAATAACTGTTGGAGCTAACATGGGTGTCACCAAGATGACGAAAGAACACGTCTTCCTCTGTCTATCGCTAAAGATTCCGTTCGTGGTTCTTATCACGAAGGTAGACATTTGTAAAAAGAGACAGAATATATTAACCGAGACGGTCGAAAAGGTTACGAATCTGGTAAAGAAGAACCCGGTTCGTAAGATCCCGTTCACGATCACAACCAAGGATGACGTGATAGATGCGGTCAAGAACTTTCACAGTAATAGTGTGGTTCCAGTTATCCATACATCTAACGTTACAGGTCAGGGATTGGATTTGTTAACCCATTTCCTCAACTTGGTTCCTGTAACTCCCAAAGAAAACGAAAGCAAATCGGTTGAGTGTCACATCGAGACCACGTGGACAGTTCCGGGAATCGGCACGGTTGTCGGCGGGCAACTCGTATCCGGTACGATCAGCGTTGGAGACAATCTCTTTCTTGGTCCAAATTCCGATGGTTATCGTACTGTAAAGATCAGGAGTATTCAATGTAAGCGTGTACCGCTACAAAGTGTTGAATGTGGTCGCTACGTAACTCTCGGTTTACAGAAAACCGATCGCAAAACTATACGACGTGGTCACGTGTTGCTTTCCCAAGATGCACCACAGCTGGCCATTACGAAATTCGAAGCAGATGTGTCGGTTTTGAAGTCGCACAGCACAACTATCAAGGTAGGTTATGAGCCGGTTGTACACACGTGTTCGGTACGACAAACGGCCGAAATTCTCAATATTACGGAAAAGGTTTCTCGAATGGATAAGGTTGGAGAAGGAGATGACAAGGTACTTCGTACTGGAGATCGCGCAAAGGTCAAGTTTCGGTTCTCCCACCGTTCAGAGTACATAAAGCCAGGATTTCGCATACTTTTGGCTGAAGGACGGATGAAAATAATTGGAGTTATAAGGAAAGTAGAATAAAAATGAAAAACTCTTTGAGAAAAAGGTATAAATAAAATGAGTTTCACAAAACTTATCTATATACTCTCGATGATCGACGAAGAAGATAATAAGGAAGACGTCTGTGACGAAGGTTACGGGTGGGTTCTCGGTGGTCTAATAGGTTTAGGATGCCTGTTGGTGTACAAAAGAGTATTTAACTAAATTGAATTTTAATTTCGTATAGAAATTAAGACTGAATTATGAACGAAGAAGAAAAACAGAATTTTATTATCGTAAGAGGAGAAAAGGTATTCGGAACCAAGGAGGAGCTGGACGCTATTCGAAAGCGTGTGAAAGAAGAACTGTCCAAACCGGAGATATGTGGATGCGGGAGTGGGCTCGAGAAAATGTGCGACTGTGGATGTGACGAGTGTGCTCGTTGTAATGATGACGAAGAGTTCGATCTATTCGATTAGAAAATTGAATTTTGATTCCTTTCAGGAATTAAAAATAACAAACTATGGAAGAAGCTAAACTTACGTATACAGATATTAAAAAGATTATTAAGGGTACAACTACCGATGAGATGACTAGCGGTGTAGATATGGCTATCGATTCCCTGGGATGCTACTTTTGCGAAAACGGTGACAAACGTACAGGGATCTGGTTCTACGCAACCAATAACAACAAAGACCGTAGTGGAAAGAATGCCAAAGGGATTTGGAAACATCCCGAGGTTCAGAAAGAACTAAAATCTATCGACAAACAGTTCAAATGGCTACTACAGAATGCCGTTTACTCGCTGGGGAATAAGATGGAAGAAGTTAGCGAAACAGATCGTGTATTGATCGAGTCGTTCCCGGAGTATGAGGATACTTACAGGAGTATGACCCGACACGATACAAAAGATGAAGTCGATCCGGTTAGCGAAGTTCCGGTAGTGGGAGAGACGGGATAAAATTGAAATCCTTCATGTGTATACAATCAAAAGTGACATGAACTTTGAAAACAGTGAGGCGGTCGCATTCGTGACCGCCGCCGAAAAATATACACAAAAAGCGGAGAAAGTTACACACTGGCCCGTTGGATGGCCTGGAACGTACTGGTTAAACAAATCGTGTGAGACGTTTAAGGAACTGCTTGAAACCGAAGAATCAGCCCCGTCCATAGAATACTACGACAACGTGGCTGTAGCCACATACATCTCGAAGATTATTGACGAATGGGAGTGGTTCTTATCAAGATTGAGGGGCGATAATAGCGGTGTTTACAGAGCGATGCGATATCTCCTTACAAATGTGGTGAATGCGAAGTGTGTATTTTGCAAGGGCAGATTTGTAAAATGCGTGTGTATGTGTGACGATTGTGGAAGGATGATAGTGGTACAGTCAAAGGGAGTCTGGTTTTGTGTACACTGTCGTAAATAAAAAATGAAAATATATTTTGTATGTAACTAAATACAAAATGGACTCGCAAATAATTCAGGTTATAGATACCTACGATAGTGCTATTGGATTTCACATTGATAATAGCATATTGTACGTAAAGTATATTCTCCAGGACGGTTCTACACTCGTGGACAAATGGACTCGCGAGGCGGGGAGCGATTTTAAGTGTGTGGCAACTCGTATAGAAGAAGGATGAGAATAAAAATTTATTTTTAATCATTGGATTAAAAACCCCTAAAAACCTACCGACAATTGTCGTCGCCCCCATCCTTAAAATCTGCCTTATCCGGAACAGGAAATCCTCGAAAAATAACCCCGTTACAGTATTCTTTCTTACTATCATCTGGATTATCGTGTAGAGAAAGGATATTGTCACAACCACACGTCTGTTGCGTCATCGTATGTAATCCGGTCTTGCCGGTTTGTGGATCTTTTCTGTAACAGAAATTAAGTTCTACGATACCGACGTTAAAAGGCTTATCACGTCTCGCTGACTTGATCGCTTTCTTCATAAAACTACTATGTCCAACGATAGCTATATTTATATCCTTTTTATCAGGGATCTCGTTCGCTTTGGCTATGAAAGGAAGAACCTTTTCCAACCAGACTAGAAAAGTTTTGTAGTGGACTTCTTGGGCTAGTTTCCAGGAGACGCGGTATTTCTTCCAACCCTCCGCGTCGTGAGACGTATCTTCTTTCCCTGTGACGAACCGGTAATCGAGAGAAGCTCTAGATTCTGCGAGGGGAAGTCCTCTTTTTTCCGCATACCTATTGTAATCTTTCTTCGCCTGTTGAAACTTTTCCGTTTGTGTTCTAGGGTCGTCTGGTTTGTTATCGATGCCGAAGCCGATTTCTTTAATGAATGGTGCCACGTACACCGTTTTATTCGGGTACATGTAATGGGCAGTTTGAATTGCTCGAAGAAGAACAGAAGACATGACAATGTCCGGTTCTCCCAAATCGTGAATCTCTCCTCTAGCTTCTATGATATCTTTGATAGCGTAATTAGTCAAAGGAGGATCGCGAATACCGGCTTTTTGTATTCGTCCCATCATACCTCCATAGTATTTTTTCGCGTTGGCGCACGAGAATCCGTGCCTTGTAAAAAGGACTCTGATATGATATCCTTCACAACCACAGTTTTCCGACATTTTATTATTATCATTATAAAATAAAAGATGAAGACAATTATATACATTTTATTAATTGTAGGTTCTATAGGTATTGCTGTGGGTCTGTATTTTCTTTTATCACATGTTAAGAAATCGACGGGTGGTGGTAAAAAATGTACCGACTATTGTAAAGACACTTGTTATAAAAACGAATGTATTAGACCAGGCTGGACGTGTAGTAAAACCGGTACCAAACCTTGGTTAGGATGCGTAGATGATTCTACATGGCCCGCAGGATGCTCTTCGAAAAAAGACCAAAAACTGGTACGCTACTCGCAGTGCCAAGACCAACATGGTAACGTTGTTCCAGATAGTCTATGCCCTACCCCTGCTCCAGTGGTGGAGAAATCTGATGGATGTGGGTATTATATAAACGAGTGTAATGTCGGAGAATGCTTTCCGTGTAACGATTATCAAAAATGCGGAACAGGTAACCATATTGGATGCTACTCAAGCCCCACAGCGTGTAAGAATGATTGCTGTAATGCTTTCCCGTGTGAAGGATGTTAACGCTGTAATCTTCGTATACTCTCTTTCACACCCCATATTTGACGGTCGCAGTCGTACAATGCATGGTGCTTGGACGCCTGCGGAAGATCCCAGTTTTTAACACCTGCTATGTCGTAGAGAGTCCGTGTATCACGGCAGTCCCAAAATTTCCACGGCGCTTCCAGGTTACATCTTCGAAACGCGTCGTTTAAAATTACAAGATCGAATGTGGCTCCGTGAGACCACGGAGTTTTGGCGTCGCCGTACCATTCGATAAACTTTCGGAGGACGACAGAAAGATCTTCTCGAGGTTCCCCGAACGCTTCCTCGCGGACTTCCCTATCCTGTTTATCCCACCACTTCTGTGTTTCGGGGTCTGTGTGCATTCCTTTTTCTTCACAACTATTTATTGTGATACGATGGTAAAACGTATCCATATCTTCTAATTTCCTTATTTTTCCTGTACGGTTGAATTTGACCGCGGCCAAAACCAATATAACAGCATTAGGTCGAGTGCTTAAAGTTTCCAGATCAATCATGATGTCTGTCATTTTATTTTAAGAAGGACTTTCTTAAAATTGTATTAAACCGTCTTTAATTTTATAAAATTATCTATCTCCGGCCACGGTATTTCTGGAGAGTTATGACCTCCACTCATTTTCACAACGTGTAGAGCACGGTTACGCATCTCCTCTGTCGAATCCCAACTAACGATCTCATCATTTGCACAATGCATAACCAAAACCTTTCCTCGATAACTTCGAAGGTATTCCAAGGTGTTGAAATCGTTGAAAAGGAATCCGAAGAGAGTTCCCACGATTTTCATCTTCGATTTTATATAGTCTTTGATACTAGGTAATCCGGACTCTATTACTAGGGTGGGAATATTATGTTTCAAAGCAACGTGTGCAGCAACAGCAGCACCCAGGGATTCACCATAAACAATAACATTTTGTTTCCCATATTTTTTAATTAAAAGTTCAGCATACATACACCCGTTATGGTAACACGTGTCTTCACTAGGAACTCCTTTACTTCGTCCAAATCCACTGTAATCGAAGATCAAGACAGAATATCCCATTTTGTTAATCGCGATCAGTTTATCCTGCCGATGAGAAAGGTTCCCAGCGTTACCGTGGCAAAAGAGTACAACCTTGCCGTTGTCTCCATTGAGAAGCCATGAGTGGACATTCCCTTCTACTATATCTTCAAACTGCGCCTGTGGGTACATAAACTCGTATCCAGGGCGGAAATAGTAGAATCTTTTGACGATCAAAATAGCGATAAATATGAACGCGATTGCAATAAGAGTAAATTTTACTATCGTATCCAGCATTTTATGATTCCAAATAGATTTATAAATCTAAATTAGATTTATATTTATATTACCCCCATCATTGCATCCGTTCTGTTTTTCACACAACCGGTAGGGGTTTTACATCTCCAACTTTTTTCGTAATCGGCACCAAATTTTCGCCCGTAATTCATGGGATTCGAATAGCATCCGGGACATTCTTGTCCGCTGGGATGAGTATACATTTCAGGAGGCGGTGGACACGACGGTCCGTAACAACTTCCGTACACTTTTGGACTAGAGTAACACCCTCCTCCACAGTATCCTTCCTTTACATCATTCGTGTAATAGTGTTCACGCCCTTTGTAATCTCCATACCTGCTACTTACAGCAGGTTTTTTCTGTTCGCTTTGAGACATTTATTGTATGGGAGAAAAATGAAAAAGAGAAACAAAATATAAAATTAGATAAAATGAACGATTCAAAAATACAAGTCTATCGAATAGATACATATCCTGCTGGGAGCGATAACTACGCGGTAGACCGTTCGGAGAACTGGTTTCTACGCAAAGATCGACAGTTTGACACAAAAGAAGAGGCAGAACAGTATATTATTGAAAAAAGCAAAGCAAACACTGAACTGGCTAACTTTTCGGCTTTTATTAAAGAAGACAAGAAGGCTGAGTTTTACCACCAGTTTTGCTTCACAGAAGATCGGTACGCGTCATATCGTCGGTACGTCACCGATCCTAGTCACGCAAAGGTTATACGCAATGCTCTACGGGCGAGAGGCGTACGGGTTAGTAACTCTTAAAAAATTAATACTAAAATAGTATAAATTTTAAACTACTGTGACACTACATGTCGCAGTTTTTAGCGTTTTGTGGGAAATTATAGTCTCCAGGACTTATGTTTGACCATTTTGGACCACCAGCCGCTTTTTGCATCCCAGCAAAGTCAGAATACTCTGTCAATCCCGCGTCGTAAGCCGCTCTGGTCTGTTCTCGGGATTGACAAACTTGTTTTCTAGTTCCAGAACCATGAGAGCATACACAGAACCCATCACAGTTTTTGTTTTCACAACGAATTAGAAAGTACAGAAGCACTCCGATCGTAACAAGAGAAACTACTACATAAATAACTATCGTAACTCTATTCGCATCCATTTTATTATAGAGAGAACATTTTTTTAGTTTTTATGGTACTTCCACGAATTGATAAAACTTTGACTGGCCGGAGGAACATTTGGTTGTTTTCCTTTGACCATCCAATTGTACTGCATTCTATCCCAACTAGAACGCTCATTATCCCAGCGACAAAGACAACTGGGTTCACACCTGTATTTGGTGAGATTCTGTAACTGGTTATACTTATAGTTGAAGACCGTGCTATCCGATCTCGCTTCTGCATTTTTAGGGCAACAAGACATATTTTATATTAGGGAAATATAAAATTTTTACACACACCACCGTTCAAGATCTTGGTACGCCGAATCTATTGAGTACGCTGCGAGTATGTGCCACAAAACGTGTCCCTTAGGGACTGGGAGGCTTGTACAAACGTGGTCGTTGATCAGAGTACCAAAGGCAAAACCCAACCACACTCTAGATGTAGTAGATGTATGATACCAAACATCGTACTCCCATGCCAAATATCCAGAGATAAGAATCGGTATCCAATCTATTACGATAGTCCACTTCTTTGGATGTGCGTGGTGAAAAGCACTACATACTCCTGCTAGAACGTACAGTATATACAGATCCACAAAATTAACACCGTGCCATAGACGATACAACCCGATCAAAACAAACGGTAAATTAGATAAAGTATTCCAGAACTCGGCGATATGCCGAGAATGAGTATAAAAAGATTCTAGTTTTCGGGGAAACATTTTTGTTTCGACTGAAACAAAAGCTTAATTTTCATTTTTAATTCTATAATAAATGAACACTACGAGGTGCACATTCTGTGACCAAGAGATAGATAGAAGTCGTATGTCGGCCCATTACCGATATAAGCATCGGCGTCAAGATTTAGATGCGCGAAGAACGCGTGTTAATCGGAGGAGAGGCAGACGATCTCGTCAATTGCACAGATCTTCTCTCCGTCTTAATGTACATATTCCTTCGGTCCGTAATCTTCCAGATTTACCAGATTTACAACCTCTCGACAACTGCGTGATGTGTCTTGACGATCACCATACCGAACTTTTACCGTGTGGTCATACATCGTCGTGTGCTACGTGTTTAATGCGTTGGTGGAAGGGTTCGTATCATCGTCCGAGTTGCCCGATTTGCCGAACGGAAACGGAAACTGTGGTGGACAGAGGAGTTCGAACCAACCGTATCAACGATTGGAGACGGTGGAGAGCTCGAGAGATTTCAAGATCGTTATCGCATGTATATTTTCGTAGATGGGATACTATAGTAAGTTAATCTTGTTAGAAAGTGTGCGAGACGTTAGCTCATCCTTTGCGTAGTCGTACGTAACGGTTTTCCTGTTTCGGAACACTATAACGGCCGATAAAAACAGTACCGCAACAAACAAGATACAAAGAGCAATACCAACTGTTTTCATTTTAATATACGATTATATTAAAACTACATTTTTTTGAAGTTGGCACCTGGGTTATTCTTCTTAAATTCTTTTCTCTTCGCTTTTTTAGCGAGATTTTTAAGTTGTTTTGTGGTCATCATTGGTCTATTTTCGACAGGTTCCACAACCTCCTCAGGAGGGATCCCTTCTGTTGTGTCGACTTTGATAGCAGGTTCAGGAACTTCATCTCTGCTGTATCCAAACTCTTCGTACCATTCTTTGCCGTAAATATCGTACATAAGCTGTATTTCGTTCTTTTCCAAGTCTTGTGGGTGTAACCCGGCTTTTAGAGCTTCTCGAATGTAGAAAACTCCGTCAGTTGTTTTCTCTTCCATAGATTTCGACTGTGGCTTAACGTCGTCGAATTTGGTCGTGCTAAACATGTATTCGCCGATTTGCTTGTATTCCTCCATCTGTTCGGGGCTTAACGCCTTTAAGGCGGCGTCAATCATAGGGTTATTAAAAAGGTCTATTTTTCGTGTTCCCTTTTCGTCCATTTTTTTATTAGCGACGAAATATTTAAAACGGTATTATAATAAATGTGGTTACAATTATTAATTCTAGCTGTGATTGTTACGTCTATAGTCTTACTTAGCCTTACTATTCATAAGATGAACGGTAAGAGTAAGAACAACCCATCTGTCTATAATCTACGACTTTGTGGAGACAAATACGTAAAAGCACAAAACCGTTGCCTCAAAGGAAAACCCTGGGTCACCGCAGGCTGTCATTCTCATAACGCATGGGCTGTAAAAGCACAAAAATGTATTGACAATGTAGACAAGGAATGTCAATCCAATTGTAGGGCATCGGACTGCCCAGGCTGGCTCGATACACAATATCAGGAATGGTGTTAATTTTAATCGACTTTCGATTAAAATACCCTTACATTTTTGCTTTCATATCGGCGAATCCTCCTACAAAACTTCCGTCTGGAGAGTAAACCTTCGGCCACGTCGGATGTGACGGATTAGGCCAACCGTTTTCTTTTCCACGAATAGCTTTGTACGATAATCCTTTCTCTTTGGCGAAATCTTTGGCGCCCACGCATGAAGGGCAACCATCATTTGTTGGATGAGTATAGATCTTCCAAGTACCACCCATACCGAAACGAGCACGGCTCCTCCGACGTCGGGATTTCCTCTGGGATTTACATTTTCGTGTACTAGGGCATCTTTGGCGACTACCACCCTTTGTCCATAGATTTTTACAGGCCCAATATCTTGCGGTAAGCTTATCACGGGCAGTCGAACACTTATGTCTAGCCCTAAAACTTTTTCTAGCCGTTGGGCTGTAGTTATGACCATAACCTGTTGCACCGAAATGGATGAGTCGTTCTCTGCCACGTGAACAAGCTCGAACCACTCGTTTCTTACCAGGACGCCATGATTTGCGCGGTCTATTGCATGGAAGATTTTTCTTACCCCGTGATTTGGATCGGCGACGTTTACGTGACTTCTTACGTCGTTTAA
>Ga0307377_10008051_pt1 | contig 10754 bp, 13 predicted proteins | sample TR3MG_FD_202535 | JGI IMG/M metagenome (GOLD analysis project Ga0307377, IMG submission 202535) | Soil microbial communities from Risofladan, Vaasa, Finland - TR-3 | ecosystem: Environmental > Terrestrial > Soil > Coastal area > Acid sulfate soil | place: Finland: Risofladan, Vaasa | collected... | reverse complement strand
TGTTATGAAACCTGATAGCACGACTGTGTTTAGCTTTCCTATGAAGTCACCTAATGGTGCTAAGACTAGGACAGACATGACTGCTATTGAACAGTTAGAACATTGGCTTATTTTTCAGAGACATTGGTGTGAGCACAAGCCTTCTGTCACTATATCTGTTAAGGAAAATGAGTGGATGCAAGTAGGAGCATGGGTGTATGATAACTTTGATGAGGTATCAGGTATATCTTTCTTACCTTTCAGTGACCATACGTATGCTCAAGCACCTTATCAAGACGTAGAAAAAGAAGAATACTTAGAGCTAAAAAAGATAATGCCTACAGCAATTGATTGGTCTAAGTTAGCAGACTTTGAAAAGGAAGATACAACTAGTGGAGGTAGAGAACTAGCTTGCACAGCAGATGCGTGTGAGATGGTTGACATACAGGCTAGTTAATGTTAGAATCTGCAGAACTATTATGGTGGCAATGGTGGTTACTTATCGCCATTACCATCAACACTACAATAAACTTAATCGTATTCTTTAAAGGTAGGAAGCTACACATTAGAGAATTTTTACATCTTAAACCTAAGAAAATAAAAGGAGACAATAATGCAAAACCTATCACCAAGTAAAGAAAATAGAAAGAAGTTTGATATTGATTTAGAATATGGGCAAGTAAGAGAACAGCTTGTAGCTGACATGTTACAAGATAAAAAGATAGAAGTTAAAAGTGAAAGAGATTTATGGCAACGTACAGGTAACATTGCTATTGAATACGAATCTTATGGCAAACCTAGTGGTATAGATGCAACTGAATCTGACTATTGGTTTCATAATTTATGTGTAGGAGAAGATACTTTTTGCACATTAGTATTTAACACAGAGAGTTTAAAGAAAATAATAAATAACTTAGATTATAAAAGGTCTGTGTCAGGTGGGGATAACAACGCATCTAAAATGTACTTACTTAATCTACAGAAATTATTTTCATCTGATGTTATTAAATCATTTAAAGGGGTAGAAGTATGAGAGATATGATATTGAATGCAATAAAAACTAAGATGATAGGAAAGATGAATAGTCACATAGCTAACATAGAAGTTATGCTAAGTAACCCTGTTAACTCAGGAAGCAATCCTAACATTACATACAACATTGAAATGGAGATGGCACAGCTACAAGAACTAAATGGAAAACTTAATATATTAACTAAATACTTTGAAAGGAGTAATGAGAATGCAATTGAAGAACAGAAAGAGAAATCCAAGTCTAAGTAAATATGATGCACCTTTAAAGATACAATTCAGTAGAGGTTTAAATGATTTTAAGAGAGGTAAAACTATCAATCCATATAACCCCAATACTATGCAAGCAAGAGAGTGGGATAGGGGTTTTAATGTATCCTACTTCCAACGATTAGAAAGGGTAAAGAAAGATGAAGTTAGAAGAAGAAGCGAAGAAATACATGCAGGATAAGTTAATTATAACAGAGGTAATAACTGCTGAGTTCTATGAAATGAAAGCATCACAGACAGCTATCTTCCCTAAAAACCAAGCCCTAGAGTATTTAGCTCTAGGGTTAACTAGTGAAGCAGGTGAGGTAGCAGGTAAGGTAAAGAAACTTATACGTGATGGTGAGGATATGGAAGGCTTTGAATTGAAGAAGCTTGCTATAGCATCAGAGATAGGTGATGTACTTTGGTACTGTGCTATGATGGCTAAAGAGGTAGGTGTTCCATTGAATGAGATTATGAAAGAGAACTTAAAGAAGTTACATGGTAGAAAGGAACGTGGAACATTGCAAGGTTCAGGAGATGATAGGTAGGAATATTAAGCAAGGCATCTTAGCTTTAATCAGCTATTGTATAGCTCCACTAAATGCCTTGCCTATTTTAACTAGCTCTTGTAAATCTTTTGTCTCTGTAGGATTAGGTAATTTATTTCTTTTTTCACTAAAAAGTATAGAAGCTTTTTTACGTACTCCCTTATCTAATTTTCTATAATCCATTACAGCCCTCACGTAGTCAGTAACCTTACCCTCTTTTCCCTCAGATATTAATTTTTTTACTTTATTTATACTAGCTTTTACTATAGGTCTAATGTCAGCATTAACATATTCTTCTTCTGTGTATTTAGATTGAGTAGCATCATTAGCATTTCTATATCTAGACCTTAACTTATCCTGTCTTACTTCTAGTATGTTAACAATAGACGGAAGAGCTTCACGAAGTATCTTATTTTCAAATCTTTTTATACTAGGAACTTTCGATGTACTACCTAATTCATAATCAGTAAAACCTAACTCTTGTAAAAACCTGCCTTCATCATTAGGTCCTGTAGATAAGTTCAAACCGAATAATACACGATACATAGGAGACACTCTTTTCTTTTCTTCCTGAAATAAGAATTCACGTTTAGGTGCTTTCTCTTCTTCTTCAGGTGTAATAGTAAATCCACGTTGTCTAAAGGGTCTTTCTAATTCTTGTTTAAATGTAGTCAGACCTTCTAATGTAGGGTCTTCCGTTACATCTTTATATGTTAAACCTCTTTGACCAGTAGCCCTTTGTGCTTCTATTAATTGAGCGAAAGGAACAGCCCAAGTAGATAAATAATTTCCTAAAGCACCACCAAGGGCTTTACCCACACTTTCATCTTTAGTTAAGTCAGAACCTTCAGCTAAAGAAACTATGTCATTAATAATACTTTGACCTACACCTGTCCTTATATTTGTTCCTAGAAATGTCTCATTAAATTCTTTAACATTAAACCAATCATCAAGAGTACCATCCATGGTTCTCTTTACCGCTTCTCCTATATACATAAACTGTCTCATAGGATACTGAGGTGTCACGTCTAATACTGTTCCTTCCCCTGTATTTAACTGTTTATAATCACTAGGTGCTTCTGAAGAAGTTCTATATTGATAAGCCGCTCCTATAGTAGCTATACCTAAAAGCCCATCACTTATATCATTTCTTACACCTTCTTCTTCTGTTTCTAATAGCTTACCAATGGCAACTGCACCTACAGGAGCACCTGCTAAACTGCCTACTACATTTCTTGATATCCTTTGCCTATCCTTAAAAGTAAGTTTACCCTTACCAACCTTACCCAACGTAACTATGTTGGCTACCTTACGTGATAGTGGTATAATTGCACCACCTGCATACTGACCCATTAATTCCATACTATTAAACATGAAACGTGGAAATGGAAGCACAACTGTTAAACCATTACGAACAATAAAGTTTGATGTACTCCTAAAGATATCTATGTCAGGTTGTTTGGCATAGGTAATATCTAAAGCTCTATTAGTAGCATCCGCAACTATGTCTACAAAAGACCTAGCATCTTTAGGTCTAACATTAGATGCATCATTTAATAAATCACGTATCTTACCTTTACCTAATGTATCCATTAAGTCTATTCCATATTCTCTTTTAGTAAGTCTTTCTAACTCACCTAAGAAAGCACCCCTTCTAACTAAGTATTCTTGCCATCTGTTAGGAGTATTTAATACATCAACTACATCTTCTCCAACAGATAAGATATTATCCAACGGACCTCCCTTACCTCTTCCTGTAGCTTTTTGTATCTCGTTTATATTATTAAATAACAGGTCATACTGCTTAGACATTCCGGGTTGTTCTAAAATAAAGTCAACAACTTCTTTAGTTTCTTTTGGATTATCAAACATATAACGCATATGTCTAAAACTGTCTACCCAATTAGCAGGAGAAAGTAAACTCTTACCTCCTTCCAAATATCCCTTTGTAGACATATTATATAAGGCAGTATCCATAACATTACCAAGACCTTCTAGTGGTGCTCTTATACCTGCAGATGTTAAGTTACGAGATGCTGTAGCTAGTTGAGATACCAAGCCACCCCTTCTTATATTTTCTACACGCATAATAGTTTGACGTATTGCACCCTGAGTCTTCTTAGTTTCTTTTAATAAATCAGTATCGTTCTTAGGTCTGAATCTTTTAATCTGAGATATTTTATTTAATACTTTACCTGCTTCAGAACCTGAACCTGCCACAGTTAATATATAATCTTCAAAGGATAAGTTATACTTATTTAATAAGTCTAGTAACTCATCACCAGCGAGAAGCTGTTTCTTTACAGTCAAGTCTAGTAAGTTATCTATTACTTTTTTGCTAGGGTCAAAAGCATTAGGATTTGCTTTTTGTAAGTCTGCTGTAACAGCTACTAAAGCATCTAGTTTGTCAGGCTTTATAATAGGTTGTGTTAAAGTATCTGTTCCTGTAGCGAGTCTAATACTACCTGTAGTTCCTTGTGTTACCTCTTCAGCTTTTTCTAAACCTACTTTTCTAGCCAAGTCATAGTCTATCGCTTTGTTACCCGTTGCATCAGTTGTTGATATAGTTCTATCGATAGTATCTTCAAACTCTTGTATAAGTTTATTAGAAATGTCTTTGTTTTGTTCAGCCACTTTTTTAGCAGCATCAGCTTTTTCTGCAATTTCTTCTGCAGTATTAGCACGCATTTTTTGAACATTTAATTTTCTCTCCCAAATCTTAGCTACTTTTTCTTTGTTCTTCATAGCTCTCTTGGCTAACTTCCTTCCAATCTTAGCAGAAGCTGAAGGAAATTTAGTTACAGTTCCTAATACAGGTATAGTTTCTGTAAACTCTAAGAAAGAACCAGCACCTTTTTGTGCTTCATTACCAAATTGTTTAGCTTCTTTTTCATCTAACACAGTACTAGCTAAAGCTTCCATGCCATCCCCAAACGCAGCACCAATCCAGTTCATGCTTTCTCCTAATACCATACTAGCATTAAAGCCTGTAGTACCTGTTAGTTTATAGAATTTTTTTGTTAAATTAATACTACCATCTGTGTTTTCGTCAGGCATATCCTCTATAATTTTATTTATAAGTTCTTCTTCTTCTTCATTAGATAAATCACCAAAATCAAAATCCATACTTGACTTCTCTATACGAGACATCTGAGACCTTAGTGTATTTTTTTGTATATCTGCTATTTCTTTTTCAGTTTGAAATAAAGCACCGTAAGGCAACATCTCATTACGAGTACTTACATGTGGTGTAATATCTGCTGTAGGAATAGGACCAAGCTCACTAATAATACCTAACTCTTTAGCAGAATCTATATTAATTAATTGTCCTTTTTCAAATAATTCTGGATACTTTTTAATATAGGTAGCATACAAATCATCTTGTGTTTGGAATTTTAAGGTAGGACTTTCGTTTGATTCAGGTACATCTGTCTGTATTTGAATGTCGGCACTGCTAACAGTTACATCTGTATCTGATTTACTTTCAAGTTGTTTCAATATCTCTTCATCGTTAACAGGTGTTTGACCAATAACAGGAGATATTAAATCCGTTTGCTTTTCCTCCTCCTCTTTTACAACACTCGTATAGCCTTCATCAGAAGAATTTAATTGCTCTAACAATTCTTCATCAGTAAAACCTTGATTTAAAGCCATCTTTCACCATTCCATAATTTTATAACACCTTCAGGGTTTATAATCATTTGACCCTTTTGAATCTTAGGACTCTCTATAACCTTTCCATTTTTGTCTAAAGTAGGTTTTGTTTTCTTTAATGCATCATCCATACTTGTTACTTTAACAAATTTTTCAGCAAACTTAGTCTTGTCTCTATAATTATCAAGTTTATAAGTTTTGATTTCATTATTCAATATAGTTCGTTCATTGTCTATGTCTTGATTTAAAAATGCATCATTTGCAGGAGACCATGTTTTCTTTAAGTTATCGATGGCTGTTGCTTTAGCATTAAAGATATCTATTTCATTACCTTCCATAGCTAACGTTATTGTACCATCAAGACTTTTTTTCTCATATTTTTTCATAGTAGATGCTATGGCAGATTTAACTATAGTATCTCTATTAGGCTTACTAAAAAAACTAGTATCACTATTTTTATTTTTGGATGCTGCTTCTACAATTATATCATTTCTTCTTGTCTTAATCTGAGTTTCTAAATCTTTCTTTTTAGTAGGGTTAGTTTCATAAGCTAATTCATTTTCTAAACTAATTAAATCAGCTACATAAGTACTTCCATATTTTCTTCTATTGTCCTTTTCATATTTTTTAGCAGTTAATAATTCTCCCCTTTTAATATTAGCAGGAGTTAAATCATACTTACCATATTCGCTAGTAGATGTTATAGGTGCTTGCTCGTCAACTCTTTTAGCAACTTGCTCACCAAACTTTCCTTGGTCAAATAAAGACATTAGACCTACAGCTTTAACAGGTTCAGTAGCATATTTCCTAACACCCTTAACGTAGTTTTTAGCTAAATCATTAAAGGTTATATCGTCTGATAAAGTACGTTCCTTAAATTCTGCAATTTTATTTATATCAAAATCTTTAAGTGTATTTCTATTTTCATCTAATGTTTTATAAAAGGCAGTACCTCCCTCAATAGTACCTCCTGCAGAATCATATAGTTGTTTAGCCTTATCAATATCACCCCCAGTAAAAGAAGCAAATTGTTTTAATATATCAGCTACTTCATCTAATTCTTTTACTTTTCTTTCTTCATCTGCTCGCCTACGTGTAACACGATACTGTTCCATACCATCCATTCTTTTCTGGGTACGAAGCATATCATTTTTTAATTGCTCATCAACACTCTTAGCTAGACCTGTTATTAATCCTGTAGCAAAACTCATTAAACTCTCCTTGCCATTAAACCTTTAGGTTCTTCTTCCTGCTGTATTACTACAGGTTCTTGTTCTTCTACATCATCTTCCCCTAATTCCTCATCATCAAAAATCATACTCTCTTTTTTCTCAAGCTGTCTCTTTAACTTAGTAGTAGCAGCATTAACTAAAGTATCTCTAGTCCTCTTTTTATTAGGATTCTCCATACCACTGTCATACTTAACACCTGCCATGTCACCTACTAGCATAATCATTTCCATTAATAATGGCATCACTAACATACCTACATCAATGCTATGCTTACCATCCATAACACCTGCCATCTGTATTGTATTAGCTAAAGTTGTGACAGGTACATCCATCTCTAACACATCTACTAGTTGGTCAGTAAATTCTTCTGATGACATTCTATCTAAATAATATTCTATAGCTTCATCAACAGTAGTATATTGTGGTGCTTGTTGCCAAGGTCTACCACCTAACTCTGATACCATATGTTGTCCTGCTATAGGAGCATCTAGTAAAGGTTGATTAAGCTCTGTCATTTATCTCATCTCTTTTTCTACGTATAATAGACATGTGTTTAGCAACACGAACAGAAGGCTGTTGCACATCCATTTCTTTTCTAACTTTGTTTGCTTGACCACGTGCTAATAATCCACGTGTCGCTTTAACATCTGTATCTTCACCCTTCTCAACTTGAAGGTTTCTATATAAAGTTAAAGCAGGATTGTTTCCAAAACTAGGCATGCGATACCATCCTTTTCTTTTCAACTATTAAGTCCATTAACTTTTTAGTCATCCATTTAAGTACTGGCTTCTTCTTAATGTACTTAGCATAGTCTTCACCATATTGCTCATACAATTTAACGAACCACTTAGGTGCTTTGTGCTTAAGCCACATACGGAATATGTACCAACGTGGGTCACCTTTACCATACACTTCTCTTGCCACCCAACAGAACCCTGACATAATGTAAGCACTACCTAATGTACCAATTAAGCTACCCACAGCACTACCTGCTGCAGTACTCTCACCACGTTTAGCTACTTCAGCTTGTGTGTCAGCATTTAAGTTAGCGATAGACATATCAGCATATCTATTCAACTCATTCTCAGCAGATGTCCATGCCCATTCCATTGTGTCACCATAATAGTTCCACAAGTTATTGTAGGCTTGAGTAGATGTAGCAAGTAGGTTGGTTGCATTTATTTCATTGACACGATTGATAGTAGCAGTATCTGCAGTGGCAATAGTTCTTCTCCACTGTGCATTATTTTGGTCAATGATTAATCTATTCTGTGCATTGAACGTATCACGTTGATTGTTTAGTTCAGCATTAAATCTTTCTAATACGTTTCTCTGACCTGCATTATATTGTGATTGAGCATTAGCTTGAGTAGCATTAAACTGTGCTGACTGTGTAGCTAAGTTAGTGAAGAATTGGTCAGTCTGATTTTGACTAGATGCATTAAACTGTCTAGAAGCATTAGTGGCAGCTTGGTCAGTAAATAATGATTGCACTCTTTGCTGTGCCTTAAATAATTCTGTCTGCTGTTGATTAGATAAATTAGCCATATCCATCTGTAAGAATGACTGTGCATTTTGAACTGCTGCTTGCTGTCTAGCATTTAAGTTTGCTGTATCTAAGTTAGCAAGAGCAGATGCTTCTGCCATTACAAGTGCCTGACTATTACTTAAGTTCTGTAAGTTCATAGTGTTAGCAACACGACTATTCTCTAAAGCTATCTGTTGTTCAGCAGTAAAGTTTTGATTAGCTACATCAGCTATACGTGCAGAGTTTTGTACTCTTGATTGGAACTCTTGGTCAAACTCTTGCCCTATGAAAGCAGCACGTTGTTGTGCAGCAAGCATTGCTCTCTGTTGTCTGTTAGATAAGTTCTGTGTCTCAAACTGTGCCTGTATACTTGCATCTGCTTGAGCTATAGGCAATGCAGATTCTAATGCACCTTGTATAAGTGCTTGACCTGCCATAGAAGAAGCACCTAATCCTCTAGCTGCCATCTGTGCTTGTACTGCACGTAGTGTTCCTGCTGCCCATGCAGGTGGGTTATTCATGTCAAAGTCAGCAGTAAGCTGTGCTAGTTGTCCTTGTACAGTAGCCTTCTCACTAGGAGTTGCTGTGGCAGCTTGTATCTGTTCAGCGTATGCAGAAGCAGTTTCAGCGTCAGCAGCACCTGATACTAATTCACCTGATTGTATTTGTCTCTGAACAGGATTATTTAATAATGTAGCATTACCTTGTGCCGCACTTAAATTGCCAACACTTGATGCTGTTTGTTGTGCAGCAGTTACTTGAGCACGTGGGTCATTAGGGTCTATCTGAGCAGCCTGTGTTGCATTTAAAGCTGTGTTCACTGCAGTAGCAGTCTCAGCTGCAGACATTGTTGTAGTTGGTGTAGCTGTTGGTACTTCTGTCATTGTCGTTGTAGCGAGTGTAGTAGGTACTGCTACAGCACCTGTGACTTGTCCTTGTGATGTAGGTATATACTGACCACCTTCTTGTGTAATACCTTGACCTACAACTTGAGCACCTGAAGGTAATCCGGGAGCAGACATTCTCTGTGCTGCTACATCTGTTATGTCCATATCAGGTGTGAAGGATTGAATAGGTGTAGGTTGCTGTGGTAAAGAACGTGGGTCAGTCATAACTTGTGCTCCTGACTGTAACTGTGCTGGTCGTGCATAAAAACCTTGACCTGCTATTTGTTTGTCTAATGCTGTTACATCAGCCGTGGTCTTACCTTCAGGCTGTGTAAATATTTGTTTTACACCTTGAAGTACAGCAGGTTGGTTTATACCGCCTGATGAATTTTGTAATGCTGAAGTTTGGTCTCTTTCACCTGCAGGTAGTGGAGGATTTGTTACTGGTAAAAAATAATCAAGGTTATTTCTTGGGTCTTCCTGCTGGGGGTCTCTAAATACTGGAGACGATAGTTCTTTTGCACCTGTACCCATTTTGTTTGTAATTGGCATAGTTCCTGCTTTAGCATCTGTAGGTTGTGTCATAGTATAATTAGTAACACCTGCTGCTTCTGCCTGTTGTGGGTTTCCATATTGCGTTCCATCAGGACCATAAACTACTACTTGAGGACCAACTTGAAATGGATTAAATCCACCTTGTTGAAATTTACGGACAGCACCACCTTTAGCCATCTCTTGTGCTCTAGCTCTATACACAATCATCTCACGTTCTTTGTCAGGGTTCTGTTTTAGGTAGTCATCAAACTTTTCCATGCTACCTGCATAACCCATACGTGTGGCTATCTTTTGTAATCCTTGTGGCTTAAAGCCTTTAAACATTGCCATACTTTATTCCTTACTTCATCACAATCGCAACAACCAAAGCTACCACACCAAGTGTACCCACCATAGACATGGCTTCTATTCGCCACATTCTTTTGTCTAAGGTACATAGCTTATCGTTGACGGTTTGGTATCGGATAGCACACTCTTTCTCATGGGCATCCAATTCCATTTGTACCTTCAACTCAGGCTGCATCTTCATCTTTTGCACTAGCTGTTGTTTCATTTTCCTCGCTACCCTTAACTGACTGTATTAACGAATTAGTAAAAGCATTCTGAGCTACAGTTACTTGGTCTAATTGAAATCTTAAACTTGCACCTTTAGCCTGTAAGTCTTTTATCTGATTGATAAAATAATTTTGGTCTTGAGATAAATCTTCTTGATTATACTCTTTACCATCAATAGTGATTACGTTTGATTGTTCAGCCATTACCAAGTTACTCCACTTGCTGTTGTTGGATTTGCTTTTGCACTTATCTGAGCAGCTATACCATCTTCTATTGATGTTACTTCATCTGCACCAAGTGCATCTTTAGCCCATCCAATAGCTTGTGTCTCTGTGATATCTGCGTATGGTGTTGGCTCACCTACAAGTGTTACACCGACTGTGCCATAAGCTGACCCTGTGTTACCATCTGAGTCTTCATCAGATGCTCTCCAGTGCAAGATAGTCACAATATCTGTGTTATCTCCCTGCACTAAGTCTCTTTCCATATTTGCGATTGTCCAAGTTACTGCCATTTTAAGCTCCATTTTCTAAG
>Ga0307377_10008050_pt1 | contig 10754 bp, 25 predicted proteins | sample TR3MG_FD_202535 | JGI IMG/M metagenome (GOLD analysis project Ga0307377, IMG submission 202535) | Soil microbial communities from Risofladan, Vaasa, Finland - TR-3 | ecosystem: Environmental > Terrestrial > Soil > Coastal area > Acid sulfate soil | place: Finland: Risofladan, Vaasa | collected... | reverse complement strand
GTCCTAAAACATCTGTTGAGGAGTCTACCTGCTTCTCCCTCAAATGGTTTGAGGGAAGAGTCTTCTTCCTCACCTGGGGCTTCCCCTATAAAGCACATCTTCGCATCTAGTGGGCCATCGAAAGGAACTATGTTAGTTTTAAGTCTCTCCATTCTTTTTCTCCTTCTACGAAAATAAATTCTTCGTCTTGATTAGGAAATTCCCTAAGAAAAATTTTATACATTTCTTCTTGCGTGGTTTTTATTCGCTTTTCAAACTGAAACAAGTCTTTTTTACTTGCTAAGAATTCTGAGCCAGTTATCTCGACGTGTCCATAGATATATTTTCCCTCCCTAAACTTCTGTCCTAATTTTCGTATAATAACATAGTATGTTAGTCTATATATATCCCTATCAATTTCAAAAGGAATATAGATTGCCCTTCCATCTACTTTCATAATGCAGATTTTTTTAAGAAATTCCTCCTTTATCATTCTTCCTCCTCCTTCTCCTCTCCTTCTTTTTCTAAGATTGACTTTATGATTCTAGCCGATGCTGCTATAGCCGCTCCTTGATTTCCGAAGTATTCAGCAACAGTCTTTCCATTAAAAGGACAGCTATCGAACTTCGCTGCATCGTTTTTCATATCTTTTTCTATCATTTCTAAGATTTTAATTCTACTCATCTTCATTCTCCTCCCTATCTTCTGGCCAGTCAAAGTGACAAAGACAACCAGGCATTTTTCCTACAACTTCAAGTTTCTCTTCATCCTCATTGTAGTACATAGAAGCACCACACTCAACACACTTGCCTACATAAGTTCTTCCCATTAGATTTTCTCCTTTCTACATTAATTCATTTATTGAATCAATCTAGTAATGCCAAATAGACTTCTTTGGTTAACTTAACATCCTCGATAGCGTTGTGGAGTTGTTCTTTGTTGAAGAGGATTTCAAGCCTCCTGGCACACTCCTCAAGTTTCAGCCACTTCTTTGTTCTGAAGATAATTGAGGCAAAGTGCATAGTATCAATTAACTGTACAATAGGAGGTTGCTTGAAAGGACCACTGAAGTATCTCTCCATCCAGTTGTGGAGGATAGGATAGTCAAAGGCAATTAGGTTATGTCCTACGAGAGTAGCTGGCTGGTACTTCCAAATGACTTCCATATACATTCTTGTAGCAACCACATTAGCATAACCTTGAGTTTCGAGAGTCTCCTGGGTGATACCAGTTAGGCGAGTTATAACATTTGGAAGTTTATTCATAGGACAAATATAAAAACTTCCTCTCTCTTTCTCTTCCTTCTTGTCATTAAGGACTATCCAAGCAATCTGTATAGGGGTATCTTTTAATTTATCTAGGCCAGTGGTTTCTATGTCTATTATTATGTTATACATTTTGTCCTCCTTTAGGTTGAAACGAAGAAAATTGATCTTCCTTTACATAATGAATACTAAATTTAGCTGTAATAGCCTCACTTACTTCTCCAAGTATTCCTGTAGAGTCTTTATAACCAAGAATAGTTAATACCCATAATGCTTTGCAGAAGTATAACATTTCCATATTCCAATCTCTCCAGTAACCTACTTGTTTTGGAAGTCCATATTTCTTTGCTATAGGATGCCAGTGACATATAGGAGAAAATACTTTATAGCCTGTCATCGTAGCCTCAGCACAGAATTTAGCCACAGCCTCATATCTCTCCTCCATTACTTCTTCCTTCTCATGTGTGTAAGGACTCGCTACGTAGATCATTTTTTCTTCTCCTTTCTAGAATTTGAGTTACCAGTTTCCTACATACTATACAAAAGTAAGTAGCACTGGAAGGACCAACTTGTATCCACTTCTCAGGATTACATCTGTGACATTCTCTTATGTTTATAGAGGCCATTAGTTTTTCTCCTTCTCTTTAAGTCTTATGGTCTCTGGAAGTTCTTCTATCTCAACATTAAGGTGGTTTAGAATTAATGTAAATTGTCTGTAGCATGAATTTATAGCCCTTTGATGATTATTAGACGCCTCTTCGAGTTTTTCAACTTGGTCCTTTAGCCTTCTTCTTACAATTATTATAGGACTTTTCATCACTTTTTCTCCTTTCTCTTTAAGTAAATTACTCCGTTGTCACTATCTAGCATAACCTGGTGTTTCCCTGCTAGGAAGAGGTGGATCTCTTTTGTTATTGCTGCAGCTATGTTTGTTTTTCCTAGATGTATCACACTAATAGCTACCTCAGGTTCAAACGCTTTTGCCATTTGTTCTCTCATGCTGGACATTATCCTTTCTCCTTTCTCCAAGAGAGCATTTCTTCTTGCTCTTCTGGATGACTGTTCCAATAGTGTTTCCACTCTACAGAACCTACTTCGAGTTCTTTAAAGTTCTTAATAGATTCAAGTTTATCGGTGTAAGGACTCTCCAGTGGAGGCTCGGGTTCTTTCCTTTGAGTAATGTTACTAAAGCCTTCAACTACATTGAGGATTGAGAGTCTCCTAAAGTCTGGACTTAGTTCTATCATGTCCCACTTCAGTTTTAAAGAGGGTTCTAGAACCTCTGCTGCTACTCCCATCATTCCGCTTCCACACATAGGATCGAGAATCTTATCTCCTGGAAGACAGCTTCTCTGGAGTAATTCTAAGTAAATAAGAGGATGCTTAGCGGTAGGGTGATTTTTCTTCATACTGGGGGTAGGTGCTGGAGTTATGATAACATCTGGGGCTCCTTTCTTTACGAGATTTTTGGAACCTTTCCTCGCAAAAGCGATAGGCTCATAGCTGCGGCCTGGCCAAACGTCAGGTGTGCGAACAACATGAGCACCCTGCTTGTACCAAATGAGGGGGATATCATTAATAGTGAATCCCACCTCTTCGAGAATATTATATACTTTCCTATGGTTAACAATTCCGAAAAAGAGATATAGATGTGAATCCTTGGCCATTTTTCGTTCAAGTACCATAAGCCATCCTCGAAGTTCTTCTGCGAACTCCACGTTATTGAGCTTTTTGTCCTCGAAATCATCAGTACTACCTCCTTTCATCCTCACAGAATCAATCCCTACTCTCCAAGGTGGGTCGAAGAAAATTACATCAAAATAGTCATCTTCCCACTTCTCAATAACCTCCTCCATCTTTCCTTCGTGAATTTTTTTAGAGAAGAAAACCATTTGACTCTCTGAAGTTACTTCAACACTCTCTCCTCCTAAGTGTTTTTCTTCTCGAAAAACTTTTTCCATTCTATCGTAGCGTTCCAGTTTCTCCTCAAGCTTTTTAATAATCTTTTTCGCTTCCCCCTTTGTCTTTGCACTCCTTACTTCCTCACTACTCTTAGCAAAAAGAGAAAGTTTCAAATCTTCTGCAACAGTTCCTACGCTTTCTTGAATGATAATTGCAGTGTCTTTAATAGAATGACCTCCTCTTACTCCAACTCTGGCGATGCCTTTTTCTCCTTGTTCTAACTGGTGCAACTCTTGTACTGCATTTGCCTCCTCAAGCCAAGTTAAGTTTTCTCTACAAATATTCTCCTCCAGTTCTATCTTCTTAATTTCATAGGTATTATCTTCTCCAACTTCATCAAGAGTGAACTCAAAAGGAATTCCAAGCATTTCACAAGCTCTCCATCTCCTTTCTCCTGCGACAAGAACAATCTTCTCTCCTTCTCTCCTACATACTCCAGGTTGTTTTTGTCCCCTGGTTTGGAAAGACAGAGCAAGATTTCTGAGTTTCTTTAAGTCAAATTCCTTTCTGTGTCTGTCCTCTGGGATAATAACTTCAGTAGTGGGTAGCGAAAAAACTTCTTTTATTTTCTTCATTCTCCTTTCTCCTGTAGTTTCTCTAATAGCTCAAGTTCAACTATTTTTTTATTGTAATTAAATTTTATTTCATCTAAGAATTTCTGAGCATCTTCTTCTTTAGTAAAGACAGGATTCCAGATTCCCTCTTGGTGATAAGCACAAAGTTGTCCAATTACCCACTCTTTCCCATAGTCACCATGTCCATAACACTCATCGGTTTGTGTTGCTATAGCATAAATTTTCATCATAGCTCTCCTTTCTCCTCAAGTAATTTAACGTAGATGTCTCCGTGACAAGCCTTAGGAGAGCAAAAGCAACCTAACTTTTTACCTTTCAGTCTCCACATATTTTCTAGAATAAAAGTCCTTTGCTTTTCATAAAGAGGAATTTTCCCTCTAAGCCACTCCTCAAATTTCTTTACTACTTCTTCTCTGGTTCCATCCTCACCTATCTTAAATGGATTACCAAAGGAAGGAAAATCTTCATCTGGGCCTCTTCCTATGTAGACATCAAAGAGTTCATTTTTCAAATTAACTACTGTTGTTTTCATTTTTCTTCCTCCATTTTCCTAAGCAACTCCAGTCTTCTTTCTATCTCCTCAAGAGGCATATTGTACTTTTCTTCAAGTCTTTTAACCTTTGCTGTCTTAGAGGGAGCCTTTGCTTTCTTCTTCTTCGTCCCATAGACATAAGCTCCTCCCTCAAGTCCCTTAGAGACTCGAGAATGCTCTCTCTTTATAGCTTCTTCAAGTTTCTCCAAGGTCATTTCACTTGGGGCAGGGCCAATTACTCTTACTAGTCTTTCCATTATTTTTCCTCCTCTTCTAGCATCTCTAGTATTAGTTGCTCAGAGGCTTCGTTGAATTCCTTTTTTACTTCCTCTTTCCCCCATCCAGTTTTACGTTCGAGTCTTTCAAAGAAAGCATCACGAAATTTTTGTATGTAGATTGAAATTTTCATCAATAGTCCTCCTCTTCCTCTTCCTCTTCTTCTCCCCTCTCTACTGCTTCCCTATAAATGCCTCTGATGAAAGCATCCTTCTTCTCTGCTCCGTCAATAGCAAGTTGCATGAAACGAGTGAGGAGTATTGTAGTAAGACCTATTTCTGGGAAGGCAGTTTTGAATTCCTCATAAAGAGGACGGGGGACAAGGAAGTGGATGTTTTTCATTTCTCTTTTCATTCTCTATTCTCCTCTAGTTACTTCTCCAGATCCATGACACTTTTCACAGATAGTATTTGGAATTCTGGACATTTCATTCTTCATTCTCCTCTTGACATCTTTTATATCCTTCACTGACTCCCTCCTCATACTTTAAATCAAGGCATCTTTCACAGGCCTCTACGGTGATATACTGGCCATTACTTCCTTCTGTAGTATTATTGCAGAGACCAGCTCCGCAAGAACAGAAAACTTCAAATTCTAGAGATAATGTAGGCATCTTTTACTCCTTTCTTTTAGTTAGTATATCCTTTCTTTTTTTAGAATGCTGGCAGTAGCAATGGCAAGTGGTTATCCCCGTGCAACTGCAATCCAACTGACTAACCTTCCCATGTGTCATTCTCCATCAGAGAAATCTCGCACACCCTTCAAACTTGCCACTTCCACTACTGCCAGCAATTTTCTACATTGATTCAAAAATTGAATCACTTCAGTTTAGAAGGAATCTTCGCCACTTTCTCCATCACTGTCTTCTACAGACTTAAATCCTGCGAAGGGGTCTACAGAGTTAATCATCCGCTGGCGAGATTGGTCAAGTCCTCGAGTTACATAGACAAAACCTTCCATGTTTTCCTCAAGAACTACATCTGTTCCTTCAGAGATTCCGCCAAACTTCACTGTGAAGTCTGCAATTCTCTCCATTTTGACATCACTCTTTTTCATTCCAATGCCATCATACTCATTTTCATCAGCTAGGGAAGGCCACGGCAAGTACAATTTAAATCTCCTTCCTTCAGCCTCTCCGCCTCTGAGGGAGAGAGAAACATTAAGATTATCTCCTGCTCCCTCTTGATTCGGGTCTTCTTGTTTTTTCTTATTAGACTCTATTGTTGGAGTCTTAGCAATCCTGGCACGATACCAGTCTTCCTCCAGCAAAATAGGTTCTTCCACATCTTCTATCGGTTTCTGGAAACTAAATGTAGGCATTTTTCGTTCTCCTTTTCTCTTTAAATTGTTTAAGGTGCTGGCAGCTACGAGAAGCAAGCTGGATCTTCCGGGTCAATTCGCTTCAAGTTAACGCTGCCCTTACCAGCCGTGATTTTCAGTCATTGCCCCCCTATTCCTTCATAGCTGCCAGCACGCGTTTCTACATTGATTCATTTATTGAATCAATCAAGAATTATGATGTCGCTGGTTTAAATGTAAGGATGAAGATTTTCGCTCTTGCGTAGTCCGACCACTTTTCAACGTAGATAGTTTGAGTTGGACACTTTGGGTCTTCTGCTTCAAAGACAACTTTATTCTTTGTTTGTCTCTTCTCTGCAAAGACATAAGACTCCTCTGCCAGTTTCATTAGTTGTCGCCTCCTTTCTCTTCAGTTTTTCTTGCGTTCCACATTTCTTCTGCCTTAGGCCATACAGAACATGGTGGTCCTTTGGCTCCACAACTAGAGCACTTTACTACAGAGTCACTCCACTCGTCAAATATATCAGTTGCTACAGTAGCAGTCTTTGTTCCTCCACAGAATGGGCAGGGCTTTAGTTTTTCTGTCATCACTCTTCTCCTTTCTCTTCTTGAGTTTTAGGAAAAGTGTCCCTATAAATAGTAGCGAAGAAAGTCTCTTCACAGGAGGGACATTTCCACACTACTTCAAAGACATCTCTTGCCTTGTTAACTTCAATAGCTTGTGGATTCATTTCTACATCTTTACAGTCAAGGCATTTCATTCTTTTTTCTCCTCTCTTTTTAATTGTAGGTACTGGCAGCCAGGATTTGAACCTGGAAAGCGCCCAAGGACATCGTATCTATAGGGGCTTAACCCTCTTCATACGCTTGCGGGAAACACCCTTGTTCTTCCCTGCGTCTAAACTCCAATGGCAAGTTCAGATAGGCTAACCTACGCAAGTCTCCTATCAACGGATACGTGTTCCTATTGCCAATTTCGCCACTGCCAGTATACAGTTTTACTCCTTCTCCTTCAGAAATCTCCTCTCTAAAAGATCTCCAAAGCCCACTAGTTTCTTAGAGAAATCAATCTCTATAGGATCTTCCCAGTATTTTCCAAGTTGATTTAGAGTAGACTTGAGGAAGTCCCATCTTCCAGTCCCACCTGTAGTCCAGTAGTAGCGTAACTTTCCCTTGTCATCATTATAGTGGTGACAAAAGTAACATTCATTAAACCAACTTGGAATCTCTGTTCTCATCTTTCCGGTTGCTTTTGGGAGAAATTTAAGTCCTCCCATTTCTTCATCCTCTATTATCTCTAAATGTGCAGTGAGAATATAGTGGAGAGGTAAGGCTTTAAGGGAAAGAATATGATCTCCTACATTTTTCATTTGAGGTAAGTAATGATGCTTAGCGGGAGAACCTCCAAGGCCTCTCTTTGGGTCAAGTAGGAGAGACCAATTCATACAGTAGCGAAGCATCTGGCTTAGTCCATCTTCTATAATTCCATCATAGAGAAAACTTTTTGTTCTGATTTGACTCCAGATTTCTTTCCTTATCTCTTCTGCTTTCATCCAGGCTTTTGGAGACTTAGGATCAGCATCATAACAGTCAACAATATCTACATTCGGGAGACCAGCAAGAGTCTCACTTCTCCCATCATAGTCGATGAAAAGTAACTTTCCTGGGAGAGTAGAGGCACTCTGGGTTTTCCCGCTTCCAGATGCTCCTGCCAACATAGCTTTTATTTTGTAAGTCTCTTTGTCAATGTCTGTAGCTGGCTTGGCTGTTGAGAGAATGCTCATTTTTGCTCCTCCCATTGGAGGAGGAGTTGGCTGTTTAGGCTGTACTAGTGTTGCCATTAGCTTTCTCCTTTCTTCATTGTTTTCAGATAGTCGTGAGCATCTTTAAGAGAGGAAAACTCCTCTGTAGGTCCTCCTCCACTGTGGTAGACTCCTATTTTCTCTACAAGTCGATCACTTCCTTTAACGCTGTCATAGTGCCACAAAGATATAGTAATATTCACTGCTTCCTCTGGGTAAACAATCTTTTTAGTGGCCTTCATTAGTCTACGAAGTCCCGCTAGTGTTGTGTTATTCGGTAGTAGTTGGTTTTCCATCTTCTTCTCCTTCCATTTTAATAAGTTTCTCTAAAAGTTCTTCTCGATTTATTGGACTGTTTACAACATTTAAACGAGCAAACTCTCCGAAGTACTGAAGAGCCGCAGAGTTGTAGGCGAGAGCAGCTTCTTTCTCTGACCTGAAGAAGCCCAAATTTTTATTGGTCTCTTTTAATTTAATTCTTGCTCGCCATTTATTGGTTTCTTTGCACCAATGAACTCCTTTATATTTTGAAGAGGTATTAAGTTGCGATCTTTGGTTCATTTTGTTTTGCTGACTTGTAGAATACCGTAGATTATGTTTTTGATTGTTCAAGCCACTTCCGTCAATATGATCTATCTCAAATCCTGGAATTAGAGGAAGTACTAAGTGATGCATATAGCAAAGCTTATATCTTGATATTCGTCTGCGGGCATAGTAAGTGTTTCCTTTCAGAAGAGCAAACCACTTGTGTTTGTTCAGCTGCTCATATTCCCAGTCGTCTACCAGAGCTACTTTGTTTTGAGTCAGTCCAATTTCTTTCACTCTTCGTCTCCACTACGTTTCCATGGCTGCCACTTAGTTTTTCTCCAACTAAACTGATCCTCAAAATTATACTTTTCCTCTAAGTTCCACGGTTCCTCTTCCTGGAGACACAAAGACTTGTAAAGACACGGCGAAAATCCAGGCCCCCCAACGCAGCTGTAAGGATTTCTTTCCCCCCATTTAGGCCAAGTCCAGTTGTCCCATTCACTTCGAATAAGATCAGCAATCTGAACTGTGTCTTTAATAAACTCAGCTATTCTCCATTCGCTGCGAGTTACTAACTCACGAGAGAATCTTAAGAGAGATTCTTTCCGAGGTCTCTTGCTGCTAACATTCATTAGGATTCCAAAGGGTTTTTCTACAATTTGATGTAAGGCCCATAGATATCCTGTAGGTTGACTTGTACTATGCCATTGAGCCATGTATCCAGGAGTCACGTATGCACCCGTAGATTTATCCTCCCTTGCCATTGTTCCGTAGGGAGACCATTCTACATAAGAATCTATGGCTCCTGCATAGTAGAGAAAAGTTCCTGGAATAGGAAATCTGAAGCCGACTTCGGGTTTTAGTTGTTTCCAGGGTTCTCTTTCACCATAAGCTTCTGTATAGAATTCAAAAGTAGCAGTAAGATTCTCCCAGGTATCATTCGGTCTGCTTTCGAAAATCTCTACTTCATCTTGATCCCATATCTGCCGGCCTGCCAGAAGAGCGAGAGTCTTTCTGACTTCGAGAGGCTTGTCTTGATTTTCCTGAAGATGCCAGCAGTTAAGTGTAGCTCCCCAAGCTCGTCCCCAGGTGAAGTAAGATGGTGTTCTCTTGAAATCAAGTCCTCGGAGAAACCAATATTCTGCTCTGGGGCATTTTAAATAGTTAGTAATGAGTGTATTGTCGAAGGTGTCTGGTGGGCCTCCTTCTCTCAATTCAGTATCTTTCATAACTCACCCTCCTTCTTGTTAGCTGTGCTATCTTCTCTATATTCTTCTTTCTCTTCTGCTTTCTCTTCCCATTCTTCTGTTGCAGTATCGTATCCGCTCTGCCATCCTTCCTGGTAGCCTTCATCACGAGACTCTTCTTTTACTGCTTCCTCTGCAGCTTCGATACAGTCTTCACAGAGAGAAACTTCAATTACATCAATAAAAGGAATCTCTTCTACTTCTACATCTTTACAACACACCGCACATCTGTAAGTTGTCATTTCTTTTCTCCTTTCATTATTGTTCTTGCTTCTTCATTCCAGTGAGACGTTGTTGGTTTAGTACCTATGTACTTCCAATTAGGTTCTATAATTGCCCACGACCAGCCTTCTTTTCCGCCTACACGTAAGCTAAAATTAGGCTTTTCCCTTGGCATCTCTGGATGATCGAGGTCTAATAACAGTTTTTCCACAGCTGCCGCTATACCAGCTTTCTCTTCTATACTGAACATTTCTCTCTCCTTTCTCCTCTTTCTTGTGGAGGGGATTTCTTTTGCAGTAATAACAGCTAAAGCTGGGCCAGAACCTTCGTGCTGCCTCCACGAGACACTTGTTGTAGTGGGAGCACCACTCCCATCTGTGTTTATCGTCTCTGTGGCTTGCTGTTAGTCTGGGCCAAATTACTGGATTCCTTTCTTCCACTTTTCTTCCCCACTCTCTTTATTCTCCTTTCTCTTTTAATTCTTGGCTGGAGTATTATATACTATTTCCTTAAAAGTACCTGTAGGGCTAAAGATTGTCCCTGGGCCTTCGGGCCAGTCCATTCTTCCTTCGTGTCCTGGGCAATAATTGTAGGGCCAAGGAGTACTTCCTCCGTGGTGAGAACCGAGGGATAGGCCACAGTTTCCACATGTTTCATTGAGTTCATCTGCCATTGTCTTTTTCCTTTCTCTTAAAAGGTTATAGTCCTCATAGTTACTTGTGTTCTCTTTCTCTTCTTTCTCTTCTTTCTCTTCTTCTCTCCTCTCAATTACTGTTAGTGGAAAACTGTCCCAGTTCTCCTCCTCTGCTGTTGTGTCGAATTCCTCACAGAGTTCCATCTGAGCAGAGGGAACTAAGTCGTGGTAGTAAATGCTAAAGCTTTTCATTAGTTTTCTCCTTTCCTCTATTAATTCAAAAAATGAATTAATGTAGTTATTTTCTTTAGTATCTTAAATAAAGCCATTTTCCTTTTACAAGAACTTGAAGCCTCTCTTCTGGAAGGAGAATTCTGTAGTTCTTCATTGGCCCCATCTTTCTCATTGCAGCCTTTATTTCATTTGAAGCTAC
>Ga0307377_10008046_pt1 | contig 10756 bp, 20 predicted proteins | sample TR3MG_FD_202535 | JGI IMG/M metagenome (GOLD analysis project Ga0307377, IMG submission 202535) | Soil microbial communities from Risofladan, Vaasa, Finland - TR-3 | ecosystem: Environmental > Terrestrial > Soil > Coastal area > Acid sulfate soil | place: Finland: Risofladan, Vaasa | collected... | reverse complement strand
TGGCGGAATTGCAACGCAAGTTGGACGGGTTGAATAAGACTGCGCCGAAGACTGCGCCGACAAAGCCTAAGGCGAAGACTAAGCGCAAGTATACCAAACGCAACCCTGAGCTTTGGACTCCCGAAGCATTGGCGAAACGCGCCAAGGTCGCCGCCGCCGCACGAGCCGCCAAAAACAAATAACCTCCCGCACATGAGAGTCAGATGACTCTCTCTCCCTTGAAAGCCCCTACTTCTTAATTGAGGTAGGGGTTTTCTTTTGCCCTCGAACTGAAGGAGGAACTCACGCGTGCTAATAAAAAGTCCTACTCCTAATAATATTCATGCTCAGTAATATATTCTTGAACAAGAATTTAATTTTATTCTAAAAAGCATTTGACATCATCTTAAGGTGGTGTATGTTTAGTTATGAATAAACAACGGAAAGACATCAAGATCCTTGAGACAGCATTAGCCGCTGGCCCTGCTCGTTATGAACAGTTAGTACCTGACATCTATGAAATCTATCATCGTCGGGGATACAATACATATACCGTCAGCCCGAAACAGGTATTAGACAAAATACGACTGATCGCACGACTTAAAGATCACACTTAGGAGTAAGACTTTTTATGTCAAAGACACCCGAAGAAATCTTAGCATTCGTTGTTGCTCTCTCTCATCTGTCTGCCAAGCATGGTATTCAGTTAAGTATGGAAGGTACTCTATACCTGATTGACGAGCAACAAGAAGAATTGAATCGTGAAGTAATCCGTAAAGGCGACTTCGCTTACATCGCAATACCACTCATTTAGGTTGCTAATCCACTAGCAAGCTATTAGATTAGGAGTAGAACTTTTTATGAAGATCAAGCCGAAGCTCGCTTATCGTAACCCTTGCATCCCAATCAATGAGATGGACACAGACAAGGTTTATGATGCAGTTCACGCAACGAACCAACCGAACTGGAAAGCTGAAAAAAAGATTTTCGCAGGCGGTCACTTGCTGAAAGAAGGCGAGTACACCATAGTCTCTAATTAGGAGTAAGACTTTTTATGCTAAAACCCAAGCGACAACCAAAAACATCAGGTCTGAATGACAAGACCAAGGCGATCATAAATCGGGATGCTGAAACAAAGACTCTCGTTACCCTTGAATGTCAAAGCTGTTCAGAACGTATGGAGGAAGAGGCTGACTCCGAAAAAGAAGCACAGGGGCAACTCCATGAATCAGTCAGCAACTCTAACTGGTACATTGGTACATTGGATAGCGAAGAGTATCAATCTGAGTTCACTATCCTTTGCAACGACTGTCTTCGCCATGTTGTCGAAGCTGACTCCAAAGCAGGCGTCGATGGGATCGTCCAAAAGAAATTTGAAGAAATGGTTTGACTATGGCAGAAGTTGATGCAAAAATATATCCTTGGACACTTTGGGCGAGATACAAAGGGACAAAAAAGTATGTTCCCGAAGAAAGTTTCATGACTTTAGAGGATGCTCAATCCCATAGAGATCGATACAAAAAAGAAACTCCAACCGATATGTTTGTCATTAAATTAACAAAGTTTGAAGAAATGGTTTGACATGCACGGAATGCGTGGCATAGTATACGTAACATAGGAGCAAGCCTTGCGGTTAGCAAGCTAATCCTTAGACATAAGGCAGACAATGTATAAATACGCAACACATACAACCGACATGGTCAAGGAAGGCACTCAGAAGCCTCCATTTGGACCACAGTTCGACGCTAAGGACTTTGAGGGCGCAGATCGCATGGAAGTATGGGCGTCATCATTTTCAGACGCAGGCGACGATTACTGCGAGTTCCGAATTATGAACGGAACAGAAATTTTGAAACGAAAAAAAGTAAACGGATTTTAGGTTGATGGAATAAGAACGCAGGTTGGTATAGCGGACTGGACTTAAGGTTGAGTATGACCTTCCAGTTGAGCCGAGTACTGAACAGAGCGAAAAAGGTTGACCCCTCAAGTAGCAACGGAATGGACGAGGTAACAATGAAAATAAGTCACTCATTGTTTTTACGGGTTCGACTCCCGTCCCATCGACTTTTTTAACACATCATTAGGAGTAAGAGTTTTTATGTTTATCTTCAAAGACTGTCCCCATTGCGATAAACCCGATTGTTTGCCGAAGTCACTTGACACAAGCAACGATGGTCGAATTGGAGACAACTGCCGTCACTGCAATGGTAGTTTGTATCTTGACATAAAAAACAAAAAAGTTTTGTCAATCCTCTTGCCAAGTCAGGCAAGCGTAGTATTGTAAGGTTGTCGAAGGTAATCGAAAGTTCGCGATCAAGTAGTTACCCTAGAGTATTCATCATTGTAGCATAATAAGAACATACGTTCTAATGCCAAGGTTTTTAACCTTACTATGCGGATGGAAGTACCGCCTCTGATGTCAATTAGGTAAAGTAAAGTTTGCTAGAGTTTGATGCCATCTGAGACCAGTTCGCTACTGGACTCCCGTTACGCTCTAGGACTGTGACTCGACAGGATGGAAGTTGAGTAGCCCACGCCAACATGGGTCTGACTTTATGACTGACATTTGAGCAACCAACGCGGAGGGCCTCGCTGTTCGTACAGTTAGATTCAAATGTCAGTCACCTTTCTTTTAGGAGTAAGACTTTTTAGTTTTACAGTGAACCCCCAATTCTCACGAGTTGGGGGTTTTTTTGTGGTTGGATGATCTCCAGCTCGTACACCAGCTCTGTATAAAAACTCCTACTCCTAATGCGAGGATCTTAGATCTTGGATCTATCAGTTAGGAGTAGGACTTTTTAGGGGGCACCTGATGGACTCCGCCCTCTCATAAAAAGTTTCCAAAAGCGTTTGACATACCTCTAACTGATGCTATTTTAGTGGTATGAACAAAGAAGAACAATTAAAACGACATAAAGCGAGATCAAATGCCGCTTACCGTCATAACACAAACGGTTATCGTTCTAAGCAACTAAAAATGAAGTATGATCGTTACTGGAATGATGCAGAACATCGGGAGGCACATCGGAAAGCCTGTCGAGAACGATACCACAAAAAGAAAGCTGAACAGGTTTAGGAGTAGGAGTTTTTATGATTATTAAGTGTCCCAGTTGCGACAAAGAATCTGAGGTTGGAGCAGACACCGCAGAAGAAGCGGAAGGCGCTACCCTTGATTGCGCATGGTGCTCAACCCTACTCATTTTTAATGAGGGCAAGGTCATTGACTTCCACGTTCACATGAACAACCAAGATCCTCGTTGGCCCAAGGATGGACAAGGCGCTCACTCGGTTTCAATTTAGGAGTAGGACTTTTTATGAAGCCACTGTGTTTCTATCTTAATCGCAAACGTCAAATCATCCTGACGACAAGCAAAGGTAACGTAAACATTACCAAAGGCGATGCCATTAAGCTAATCATCATGATTGAACAAATGGTCAGTCGCGGAACATACAAGGACATCTCCATTGGCTGTATCCTGTTGTCCGCAGGTTTCAGTGTCCTATGCCGAAATCAGAGAGGCAAAGAAAAGTTGAAAAACCGTTTGACATCCATGCTAAAGGCGATAGGGTAGTGGTATGAACAAGCACGAACAATTTACATGGTTAGTCGCTAAAGGTAATTCCTATGCGGATGACTACGGATGCTTTTGCTATTATTGCCATGAACAAATCGGTTGGTTAGGTAATCTCAATGAGGCAGACCATAAAGAAGATTGCGCCATGCTACAAGCTCGTTCGCTTCTCGGTAAGAAATGGCTAGACCACGTTAAAGCTAAAGAACGTAAATGCTAAGTTCTCTAGCAAGCTATCAACTTAGGAGTAGGACTTATTATGTCAGCCCAGTTCGGCACCCTCCAGCCTAACGGAGAAGTAGTAGAGAAGCCACCAGTCTCTTACTCAACTATCGGTAACTGTCCGTATGTTATTTTTGATCCGATTCATTATCGCGATGACGGCTCCTGTAAATGCAATGATCCCGAAGAAACTATCATGGTTGAATGGGGTTATACATGGGATGAAGAACTTGGACGTTGGGGAGGTTAAAATGAAAGCCTCTGAATACTAGACGCTCGTAGCAAACACTAGGAGTAAAACTTTTAGGGGCATACTAGGAGTAAGACTTTTTATGCAAAAACACATTTATAATAAGTTGATTGAAGCTATGGATGGGTGGGCGGATATCGCTAATCCCGAAGCATCCTTTACCATATTGAATAGCCCGATGATGACTCCCAAAGAAATGGTCGAAGCTATCAAAGAAAAATCTGAAATCGGAGTTGCATACATGAATATCATAGAGTATGCTGTAAGGGTTGAAGGAATACACAAGGTCAAAGAAAAATTCTCTCTTTAGGAGTAAGACTTTTTATGAACACCAGAAATCAGATCCGAGCCTGCTTTGAGAATGTTGCCTGTCTTGCAAGAAGCGGACAGAATGACAAAGAATCAGAGTATATCGAATCAATGATCAATATCGTTATGAAAAAAGATGATTTTGAAACATGGTACTCAAAGAACGCTGATCAATTTCTACCCCATCCCAATGACGGCTGTATAAGAGGTTCTCATGTCAAAACCCTCGCTAAAGCCGCATGGGAAGCATCTTAACTTAAGAAATTAGGAGTAAGACTTTTTAGATTAGTCCCAGATTTGCCAGAAGCCCTGACCAAATGGTTGGGGCTTTTTTTGTGGGAATGACCCAAAGATCACAAGGAGCAGGCAACTAAAAACTCCTACTCCTAATACACTTGCGTAAAAATTACGCAACCTCGCTTGACATCAAATCAATGTGGATTACTTTATAAGTAACCACCACAAATAAAGAGAGAGGACAATGAGCGATAAAAAAGAATTCGTAACTCTACCGTCGCCTGACTTAACGATAGGAGAGCGTTGGTGTGACAGTTTCCTTGTTACATATCCTGTCAGCTACAGCTACAACGGCGGCTTTACCCATTACCCAAAGAAGTATGGAAAAAACGGCGTTTGGAAGCAAGGCTTTAAGGTCGATTCCCCTATCATTCCCGAAGGGTTTGAACTGAAGGGCATTGGTTGCGGTCTACAGTTAAACGCCCACCCCCCTCATGCAACCGCAATGATCGTCCCAACAGATGATCCTGATCGGAAAGTTTCCAAGTCGGAACTGAGAGCCGCAATTAAGGACGCTCGTAGCAAACACTAGGAGTAAGACTTTTTATTATTTCCTGAAAGCCCTGACCATTTGGTTAGGGCTTTTTTGTGGTCCGATAATCCGCACCCGGGTGGAGATCTGGGTTTATAAAAACTCCTACTCCTAGTCGAGGATTTATCCAGTTTGCTTGCAAACAAGCTGAAGGCTAGAATCCTAACTCGAAAAAGTTTCATTTTCTCTAGATTTCATGACTCATGAAAATTCCCAAAGATGAAAACTGTTAGGAGTAGGACTTTTTAGATCTATAATATTATATAATACTTCCCACATCATCCACTGAATGCGTATGCGTTCTAACGCTGAATGTATACATACTGCGCCTGTATGACTCATATATGTTACATTAACCCTACTTAAGGGTATATATATGAGTCATTTGACCTAGGAGCTAGGAGCTAGGAGCTAGGAGTAGGACTTTTTAGAGAGGAGCTGGTGTCTCATCTATCCACTGAATGCGTATGCGCTCGAACGCCCCTGTGAGGACTCGAACGGTAATAAAAACTCTTACTCCTAGTCGAGGCTCTGCCGATGACGTTGACCCTAACAACTTGACAAACCAGACTTTCAGAGTTATTTTTAATAAAGCTTCGCCATTTATGGGGGAAATGGTGATGCGACTTAAAAATAAAAAGCCCTACTCCTATTATCATCCCATATATTGGAATATATATTCCATATTTTAGAATGAAAAAAGTTTCCAAAACCATTTGACATTCAGTTTAAGCATACTATAGTGGTTTCATGTACATCGAACTGGACAAACGATACAAAAGCAAACGAGATAGATATTGGTATCGTCTTGAATTTGTCAAAGACATTTGGGTTGTCTACTGTTCCTCTACTGAGACAGCAAAAGGCTTTTGTATCTGTTCTAAGACCGTTGGTTACCGAGACTATGCTGAGGACGCAATGCTTCAATACCTTGGCAAGATACCCTTTACTGGCGAAAAATGCGGGACACGACCTGACCGCGTTAGGAGTAGGACTTCTTAATGAACAAAGCTCAAAAACGTAAGAAGAAGTTGCAACAGCGTAAGAAGAAGCAAGACAACTTCACCGCTAATCTGATTGCCTTCAACCGAGAGGGAGAAGCAAGAGCCAAGAGAGCAATCGCTTGGATCAAAGAAAACGGTACAAGCAAACTGCCAAAGGATTTCGCATGACTGATAAAGATTGGAACGCGCTCGCCCTCATGTTCGTCGCCTGCCCTCCGCTTGCCGCGATCTGCTTACCGATCATGTTACTTAGGAGTAGACTTTTTTAGATTTCCCCCAGCGGCCCCCAGCCGCAACCATGCCGCTCCGTCCAAGCGGCAACAACCTACAAACGCGCTAGTCCCATCCCCAACTGGCGTAAGGTTGGAAAGAGCCTCAGTCTTAATTGACTGGGGTTCTTTTTTTTGCCCATTAGGAGTAGGACTTTTTATAAAGTCTTCAGGTGTCTTCCTAAGCCGTCAGCCTCTAGTTAGGAGTAGGACTTTTTACTTAGACGTAACCTTGACAAATTTACCTGTGCTTCTGTTCTGTCCTTCTATTAGGAGTAGGACTTTTTAGGGGGCACGCGGAATAGTAAACTTTCTTACCCTAGGACAAATAACTTTGTCCTCTGTTAGGAGTAGGACTTTCTATAATAAGGAAGGTGCAAATGTCTTCAGATTTCTTCATCAGGATGCTAGCTAGGAGTAAGCTTTTATATCTATCCACTGAATGCGCGTGCAGGCGACCCCGCAAGTACCCCGCAAGTACCCCGCAAGTAACGGCACCAGTAGGACGGCACCAGTAGGCAACTAAAAAGTCCTACTCCTAACCCCTTACCTAGTAGGAGCTAGTAGGAGTAAGACTTTTTACGGAAGCAAATTATTTTCTCAAAACAGCTTGACTTCACTCTACTTTATGATATGTTGAAGTAAACCACAACGAAACTATAGGAGTAAGACTTTTTATGGCAGATGAAACATACGTAAGTTATGAAGTTACTGGAGTAGATCGGTACGGCAAACGTTTCAAAATGTCGGGGCTGAACGCTTTTCATTGCCGCTGTATCAACCTTTGGCGAGGAACTAAGTGGGGAGTCCGCAAGGATGGAACTCGCAAAAAACTGGTAGAAATATACAACTAGGTTAGGTCGCTAATCCACTAGCAAGCTATTAGATTAGGAGTAAGACTTTTTATGCTATTCAAAGTGTATCATGCCAATGAACCAAACTTCGGAATGGGAAAACCCCCCAAATTCCCCCAAGAGTTTACTCATGTCGCTAACGTCGATACAGCAACTATCGATGAAGTTTATCGACTGACGAACCATATCGGTTACGCTTGGTGGGAAAGCAAATGGGTTGACTGCATTAAGCAGAGTCGCTCAACCTCAGTCGGTGATGTTGTCGTTGACAGCAATGGGAAAATCTTTCGTTGCGAAAACGTCGGATGGAAAGAGATAACTAATGGTTAGGAGTAAGACTTTCTATTAGCAGACAGGTTGAGATCTTTATCGACTGGTACTGCGGTCAAAGAAAACTTAGGAGTAAGACTTTCTATATTTACAGTGAAGCCTCGTCCCCTTAATTGGGAGCGAGGTTTTTTTGTTTTTAGACTCTACTTAGGAGTAAGACTTTTTATGAAACCTTCAGGTGTCTTCCAAGCGATCCTCCTCTACTTAGGAGTAAGACTTTTTATGAAACCTTCAGGTGTCTTCCAAGCCGTCTTCCTCTACTTAGGAGTAAGACTTTTTATAAAATCTTCAGGTGTCCTCCAAGCGATCCTCCTCTACTTAGGAGTAAGACTTTTTATGAAACCTTCAGGTGTCTTCCAAGCCGTCTTCCTCTACTTAGGAGTAAGACTTTTTATGAAGCTCGCTGGTGCCGAAGAAGCATGCCTTCAGTTCCCTTACGTTAGGAGTAAGACTTTCTATATATCTATCCACTTAATGCGCGTACATGCGTAGGGGATAAGAAGGCCATCGAGAGAAAGTAAAAAGTCCTACTCCTAATCGAACCTAGTAGTGAAAAGAAAAATGAAAAAGAATCCAAAAACGACTTGCATACCCTTTTAGATGGATTACTTTAGAGGTAGACAAGGAAAGACGCTCAAGGGGAGCCGAAATTGTCTAGGGAGAAAAACATGGACATTACTCGCATGCAGATGGTTGACCTCATCCGCCAAAATGTTAAAGGAACGTCCGCTGTAACGGTTGACCTCGACAGTCCAATGGACAAGAAAGGCGCAATGCGTAAAGGCGGCAACCAGTTCTACGGGCAAGGCATCGTCAAGCGCATGAAGCTGAACGGCATGATCGGTTACAACTACGGCAACGCCATTAACAAGGTCGCCGCCAAAGAGGACAAAGCCGAACGCGAATCCAAGCCGCATCCTTGGGGCGATATGGACGATAAGCGTCTGTTCCGCGTCCATCGCAACAACGGCAATATGTACCTGTCAATGAAGGTTCAAAATACCGACATCGTTGGTTTTTTCCGTCCTGACGGTACTGAATTGACTCCTGCCGAAACAGAGCAGATCAAGACCTTCATCCCCGTCAAAAAGAAGTCATCCTCTCAGGCTGATCTCGACGGCGAAGTTATTGCGCGAGATTTCGGCATCGACAATATGCAAGGGCTGACGTTCAAGGGAACGTACCTCTCGCTGATCGACGGCGCAGTTGCTCAGGAAACGACAGAGAAGGACGACGAAGGCGAAACCCAACCCGCCTAACCCCCAACCTCCCAAACCCCAACCGAGTAGCCCCTGACCCCCTTAAAAGGGCAGGGGCTTTCTCTTGTCTAGGTTGCAAGCAAACCGGCTAGGAGTAGGACTTTCTATGCTTGCCCGCCTACCTCATCATGGGACGCCGCCGCCCGTTAGGAGTAGGACTTTCTATATTTTTAGGGGGACAAGCAGTTTGTCAAATGTTTTTCACCAATTTATTAGGAGTAGGACTTTCTATATTTTTAGTGGGACAAAGTAAAAAAATTTTACTTTTATCTTATGCTAGTTAGGAGTAAGACTTTCTATTTTTTTAGTGTCTTCAGATTTTGAGAGGAAAACCTGGAACGAACTACTAGTTAGGAGTAAGAGTTTTTATTCATCGGGTGAGAATTACAACCTAGGTTTCAAATGATGAAAGTTAGCTTTAGGAGTAAGACTTTCTATACCCACTGAATGCGCGTACATGCGTCATACCTACCCACTGAATGCGCGTACATGTAGAGGGACATCCGAAGCCCAAGGCGGACGCCCGATCCCCTAGAAAGTCCTACTCCTAACCGTAAGCATGCCCCATAAAGAAAATCTCAGAATACACTTGACAAAGCTCAGTGAGATGATATGTTAAGGTAAGTAAGAGAAACAATCGTTAGGAGTAAGACTTTTTATAACAGAAGGGATTCAATCATGGATAGATTCGACAAAGCATTCGGGTACAGAGATTGTACGAAATGCAAAAAGCCGATTTTCAACATCGTCAACGACGACAACAGCAAAGTCTGCGACGACTGCAAAGCCAAGGAAAGCGCAAATGTCAAGTCCAATTTACCTACGGTTAGGAGTAAGACTTTTTATGGACAGTGAAGCCAAGCGCAAAGAAGACAAAGCCAAGAAAGAAATGGCAAAACTTTTGGCTAAAGGGGTTGACAACGTAACGCAAGAGGAATCGCAACGAGTCAACGACTTGTTTATCGACGCCGTACTTGCTAACAAGCCGTACTTGCTAACAAGGAGTAAGACTTTTTATGACAGATGAAGAATACATGAAGTCTCCCGCTTATCTGCTCCTCTCTCTGCGAAACGGACAGTTTAAGCAATGTCAAGCCCTTATTAAAGAGCATGGGCATACAACAAAGACAGTCATTGAGTTCATGGAGGTAGACGGGTACAGCCATCAAGCCATAACCTCAAAGCTCAAAAAGTTGTTTACTTAGGTTGCTAATCCACTAGCAAGCTATTAGATTAGGAGTAAGACTTTTTACTTTACCCTGAATACCCTGAAGCCCTCGTCGTTTGTTCGTCGGGGGTTTCCTCGTGTTATAGGAGTAGGACTTTCTATAAAATAATCTACCAGCGATATACCCGCTACCATTTGTTAGTACTGGTTAGGAGTAAGACTTTCTATTTTTTTAGTGTCTTCAAAAATTTCGGGTCTTTTCCGAAGGTTTTTGAAATTTATTAGGAGTAAGACTTTCTATAAATTATTTATTTCTTGGTTGTCAAACCTTTTTCAGCAGTTTATTAGGAGTAAGACTTTCTATAAATTATTTATTTCTTGGTTGTCAAACCTTTTTCAGCAGTTTATTAGGAGTAAGACTTTTTATAAGTTTTTGGTGGCTGACACCATCGCGCCTTTCGAGTTAGGAGTAGGACTTTCTATTTTTTTAGTGTCTTCAGATTTTGGGACAATTTCTTTTTAAGGATTCTCATTAGGAGTAAGACTTTCTATAACTCAGTAACATTTTTTACCCTTCCGTTCATCTTCCAAATATCGCAGTAGGAGTAAGACTTTCTATTCTCTGTAACGCTTTTGCCCCTCCCAACGATGTAGTAGGTAGAAGCCAATGCAATCGGCAACGGCAACAACCTCAAGGGAGAGTCAGCAATG
>Ga0307377_10008045_pt1 | contig 10757 bp, 6 predicted proteins | sample TR3MG_FD_202535 | JGI IMG/M metagenome (GOLD analysis project Ga0307377, IMG submission 202535) | Soil microbial communities from Risofladan, Vaasa, Finland - TR-3 | ecosystem: Environmental > Terrestrial > Soil > Coastal area > Acid sulfate soil | place: Finland: Risofladan, Vaasa | collected... | reverse complement strand
CATAGAAAAGGTCGAGGGCTAGGCCGGTGCATATCGTCCCGATCGCGAGCGGCAAGGGCGGCGTCGGCAAATCCATGGTGGCCGCGAACCTTTCGATCGCGCTCGCCCAGTCGGGACGCTCGGTGGTCCTCGCCGACCTCGACCTCGGGGCCTCGAACCTCCACCTCATCCTGGGCATCCCCGCGCCCAAGGCCGGAATCGGAACCTTCGTGGTCGGCACGGGCGTCTCCTTCGACAGCGTCATACTCACGACCGACTATCCCAACCTCCGCTTCATTCCGGGCGATGCCGAGGTGCCCGGGCTCGCCAACATCAAGCAGGCGCAGAAAAACCAGCTCGTCAAGCGCCTGCTCTCGATCGAGGCTGACTACCTCGTCCTGGACCTGGGAGCGGGCACGGGGTCGAACATCCTCGACTTCTTCCTCATGAGCACGCACGGCATCGTGGTCACCGCCCCCGCCCTCACGGCCACCCTCAACGCCTATCTCTTCCTCAAGAACGCGGTCTTCCGGCTCCTCTACGGCGCCTTCGGCACGAAATCGCGGGCCTACGACTACCTTGAAGAGCTGCGCAAGGACGGAGCCTCGCTGCAGAAGGCCTACGTCCCGGCCATTCTCGAGAAGGTGAAGGAGCTCGACCCCGAGCGCTGGTCGGTCGCTACCGAGCGCATGAAGCGCTTCAGGCCGCGGCTCCTCATGAACCTGCTGGAAGACCCCAAGGACGCCGACAAGGCCCAGAAGATCCGGCGCTCCTGCACCGAATACCTCAATATAGACATCGAGCACCTCGGCGTGCTCTACCGGGACGAGCTTCAGGACATAGCCCTGGGGAGCCGCATACCCATCATCCGCTACAAGCCCCAGTCCGTCCTCAGCCAGGGCCTGTACCGCACGGCCGACAAGCTGCTCTCGGTCGAGGACGAGGAGGACATGCCGCTCTCGCTCGCCGAACTCGAGGGCGGATTCCGCACGGCCGAACTCGAGGCCGAGGCCGACTTCGGCGCGAAGATGGCCTACGTCGAGGAACTCCTGTCCTCGGGCGCCCTGACCGAGGGCGATCTCGTCGAGACCATCCGAAGCCAGCAGTTCGAGGTCGACAAGCTCCGGCGCGAAAATCAGTTCCTGAAATACAAACTTTCCCGAGCTATGGGGCAGGGCTTCACGGGATAAGGCCGGCCATGTCACAGAACGCCGCGAAAGGGGACCTCACCCTCACCATCGAGGAGAACGAACTCGAGGCGACGATCCGCTTCGTCCCCGATCCGAACGGGGCCGAGTGGACTTCGGAAAAGCTTCTGCGCATCTTCATGGACGCGCGCATCGGAGGCTGGAGTCCCAAGCGGGCCGAGGAGCTCATCCAGAAGCTGTCCCGCTCGCGCTCCGCGGCGCTCGAGGTAGTGGCCAAGGGCGAGGCCCCCCAGCCGCCCGTCCCCGAGATACCCGAGTGGACAGACCTGCCCGTGCCCTCCGAGCTGGCCGATGCCGCCGCAGCCCTTCTCGCCGAGTCGCCGCCGCCGATTCTGTTCCGGGTCAAGGCCGAGACGGTTCGGGTCGAAAAGACCGTCAAGAAGCCGGGCGCCCTGCCTTTTTTGCCCCCGCGCCTGGAGAAGGTGACGGTCGCCGAGCGGAGGGAGAAGCGCGAGCGGGTCTACCCCGACGAGACCGTGCTGAGTTTCGGCTACGCCAGGCGGGGCGAGCGCGTGGGCATCCTGTCCATAGCCAAGCCGGGCAAGCAGGGGAAGTCCATCTTCGGCCAGCCCCTGCCGAGCCCTGTCGACGGAGGCCCCTTCTGCCTCGGGGCCGGCATCCTCCGGCAGAAGAACGAGCTGCTCGCCGAGGCCGACGGGATCGTGCGCCGGGGGGAGAGGTGGATCGATCTCATTCCGCTCTCCGAACACTCCTGGTCGGTGGAGTGTTCGCCCGACGGTGTCAGCTACCTGCTCAGCTACACGCCCGGCGATCGACGCCTGGCCGCTCCCTCGGCCGCCGAGGTTCTCGCGAAGGCCGGCGAGCTCGGCGCTTCGGAGGATGGCCTTCTGGACTCGGACGAGCTGTCGCGGCTGCTTTCGGCCGCGGCCGCGAGCGGCAAGGCGCTGTTCGCCCGCAGCATATCCAAGGACCGGGACGCGGCGGTCCGCGTCGACGTGAGCCCGGACGGGCTGGCCGCCCGCCTCTCTATCTGGAAAGGGCGGGGGAGCGGCAAGCCGCTCGAGCTGGCGGCCGTGAGCGCGGCCCTCAAGGCCTCGGGGGTCCGCGGTTTCAAGGTCGAAAAACTCAAGAACGACATTGTCGATTTCTACCGGAGTCGTCGGGCCGAACTCGAGGACTACCTGCTCTGCGAGGGGAGGGCGCCCGGCCGCGGCAAGGGCCGCAGCCTGAACTTCTCTGCCGTCTTCTTTCCGGAAGACAAGGCCGTGGAGCTCAAGGCCGGGCTCGAAGCGCAGGGCAATCTCGCGCAAGCCCTCCCCGGACTCGAAGAGTTCCCGATAGCCGCGGCGACCAGGGTCGCCCTGGTGCAGAGCGGCCAGAGGATCGGCGAGCTTTCGGCGGCCCAGGCCGGGCAGGAAGGCTTGGACGTCTTCGGCCGCGCCATGCCCGCCCTGCCCGGCAACGACCCCGACATACGGATCTACGGAAACCTGGACTTCTCGAAAGGGGCGCTCACGGCCACGGCGAACGGGCTGTTCCTCGCCGCGGAGCAGGGCGGGGTCTGGCGGCTCCGCGTCCTTCGATACCGCGACGCGGCGGTCGAGGTGGCGGTGGAACCCGACGCGATGAGCGCGGTCGCGAGCCTCGCCGCCGGAGAGGGCTTCGGCGCGCCCCTGACCGTCGAGGCGGTCATCTCGGCGCTCAACGCCAAGGGCGTGGTGCAGGGAATCGAACCCTTCGCCATCGCCGAAGCCATAGCCGACGCGCGTTCCGGCAAGCCGGTGCTGCGCCGAACCGTCGCCCGCGGCAAGCTTCCCGTCCCCGCCGGCGGCTTTTCGGTGCTGTGGCAGCTGGTGCGGGCGAGCGGGGCGCAGTATGCCCTCGGCGCGGACGGGCGTGCCGATTTCAAGGAGCGCGACACCATGACCCGGGTAGCCGCGGGGCAGAAGCTGGCCACGATACGGCGCTCGGGCGGGGGCGGCGAGGACGGGATCGACGTGCTCGGCCGGCCGGTGAAGGCCGCGGCGACGGCGGGTGAGACCGCTCCGGAGCACGACGCCACCGTCCGCGAGGAATCGGGCGAGGAAGGCGAGGCCGTGCTCGTGGCCGCGGTCGGGGGGGAGCTTCTCGTCGAGGGCGGAAAACTGTCGATTCGGGAGCGCCTGGCCCTGGCCGGGAACCTCGGCGCCGAGACCGGCAATGTCAAGTTTCCCGGTTCGGTCGAGGTCCGGGGCTCCGTGCTCGCCGGCTACAGCCTCTTCGCGGGGGGGGATATATCCATCGGCGGCACCATCGAGGCGGCGCTCGTGTCGAGCGACGCCTCGGTGCGAGTCGGCGAGGGAGTCAAAGGAGCGCGCAGGGGCACGGTGCGGGCGCGCAAGAGCATCGAGGCTTCGTTCGCCGAGCATGCCCTCCTCCTCGCGGTCGAGGACATTCGCGTCAGGAACGCCTGCATCCTGTGCAACGTCAAGACGAACGGCCGCCTGATTTTCGTCTCGGATCGGGGGGCGCTCATCGGCGGCCTCTGTCGGGCCCGCAAGGGGATCGACGTCAGCGTCCTCGGATCGGAGGGCTTCGCCAAGACCGAGATTTCCTTCGGCCAGGATTACCTCGTCGCCGACCAGATCGATGCCGAGGAGCGCGAGATCGACCGCCTCAAGAGCCTCATCCTCCAGACCGACCGCAGCATGTCCGAGCTCGAGCGTGCGGGAGCGGGGCTCGACCGGGTGCGCCAAGATAAGGTAAAACTCGTCAAGCTGCTCGAGAAGCGGACGCTTCGCGTCTTCGATCTTCGCGAGAGGTTCGAAGAGCACCATCCGGCGGAGGTGCGTGTCCGGGGTACGGTGTTCCCCGGCGTCATCCTCGAGAGTCACAATCGTTTCTACGAGGTCCGCAGCCGCAAGACCAAGGTTGTGTTCGCCTTCGACCCGAAGCTCGGCCGCATCATCGAGCGGCCACTATAGGAGAGAATATGCTCGCCGCCATCGCTTTCCCGAGCTGGATCAAGCCGGAGATCATTCCCGGCCTGCCCTTCCGCTGGTACGGTCTCATGTACGTCATCGCCTTCGCCCTGACCTGGCTCCTGTTCAGCTACGAATCCAAGCGCAGGAACGCCCCCTGGACGAACGACGACGCCACCAATTTCTTCTTCTGGGCCATCGTGGGCCTGCTCATCGGCGCGAGGATCTTCGGCACCCTCGTCTACGACCCCACGGGCTACTACTGGTCCAAGCCCTGGCTCATTTTCTGGCCCTTCGGCGCGGACGGGCGTTTCGCGGGTTTCCAGGGCATGTCCTACCACGGCGGCCTCGTGGGCCTCATAGCCGCAACCGTCATCTTCTGCCTCGTCAAGAAAAGCCCCTGGCTCCAGTGGGCCGACGTCATCGCGGTCTCGGCTCCCCTGGGCTACACCTTCGGGCGCCTGGGCAATTTCATCAACGGCGAGCTCTGGGGCAAGATCACCACCTCGCCCCTGGGCATGATCTTCCCGAACGTGCCGGCCTCGGACCGCTTCTCGGCCCGCCAGACCTGGGTGCAGGATTTCGCGAACCGCACGGGGATCAAGCTCTCCTCGATGAACGATCTCGTGAACCTGCCGCGCTATCCTTCCCAGCTCTTCGAAGCGGCTTTCGAGGGGCTGCTGCTCTGGCTCGTCCTCTGGTTTTTCATCCGCAAGCGGAAGGCCTTCCCGGGCTTCGCGATGGGCGTCTACGTGATCGGCTACGGCGTCATCCGCTTCGTCATCGAGTACTTCCGCGAGCCCGACGCCGGCATCGGCTACGTGCTCTCGCTCGGAAACAAGTCGGCTCCGACCTACATGTTCACCACGCCCTGGGATTTCTCGATGGGACAGCTCTTCTGCCTGGGAATGGTGATAGCAGGGGCTCTGTTCCTGTTCTTCGCCGGGAGGCATGCACGGCTCAAGACCCTGGCGGTCGAGGACGATTCGGAGGCGCGGCAGAGCGCGGCGGCGAGCGCCCGCAGACTCAGGAAGAAGATAAAGTAGAGGTCAGCCGCCGGGCCGGTAGTGTTACGAAGATTGTTGATGACTCGGAATGGCTCCCGCCCGAGGTAGCGGAACCCCGGGCAAGGCACAATTCGTTGTGCCGTCCACAAGGTTCGGAACACTACCCGGGGCGCGCCGGCTTTCAGGGCGCGCCGAAAATGCCGCCCTTGCCCGTGTACCTGATCCAGCGTCCCGTTTTGTTCTGCCGCTTCTCCTCGAGGAGGGCGAGAACGAACCTGGCGGCCTTCTCGGGGAGGCCGCTCGCCTCCAGCACCCCGGCCGCGCTCCAGGAGGCTCCCTGGGCCGAGGTGAAGAGCCCCTCGCCGAGACCTTCGAAGGCGCCGGCAGCCAGGGATGCGAGCGGCCCGAGCGCCGCGTCGCGCGGACGTTCGGGGGCGACCAGGACGATGCGCCCCGACTTGTGCGCCTCGAATCGGCGCACAAGCTCGCGAGCCAGGTAGAGCGGGCCGGCGCACTGCTCTTCGACCGCGGCTCCCAGCTCGCCCGGCCGGCCGGCGGTGAAATCCGCGCGCACGGCGGCGGGGTCGGCGATCAGGACCGCCGCGTCGATCTCGCCCAGCGCGTTGCGCGCCTCGTGGACCATGGCCGACACGGATACGAACGAGGCCGGGTTGTACGACAGGGTGAAGCTGTCGCCGCTTTCGCGGTCCGCCGGTTCCTTCGCTTCGGATTTCGGCTCGCGGGCGAGGGCCAGGGCCAAGGTCCAGCCGGCCGCCCGGGCCTCGGCCGCCACCGCGGCCGCTACGGGGCCGTTGAACGGAGCGATCAGGATTGTTTTCCTCACGCGGCCGAGTGTACTATGGCCGGCGGGCCTCGACAAGGTCGAGGTCTTTCCCGGCTCGGAGGTTTCGATGCTCGTCGCGCTCGCACAGATGAACAACGTGATCGGTGACTTCGAGGGCAATCGCGAACGGATTCTCTCGATCGTGCGCCAGGCCTGCGGCGAGGCTCCCGCCGGAGGCGGCCTGGTCGCCCGCAGCGGGCCGGATTCGAAGCCCGACCTCGTCGTCTTTCCCGAGCTCGCCCTCTGCGGCTATCCGCCGATGGACCTTCTCGACCAGGATTCCTTCGTCGAGGACTGTCTCGCCTCGCTCAGGCGCCTGCAGCGCGACCTGCCGGGCGGGGTCGCCGTGGCCGTGGGGCTCGTCGACCGCAACCGCTCGGGCCAGGGCCGTCCCTTCCTGAACTCCATCGCGGTCATCGAGGACGGCCAGCTCGTGTTCTCGCAGGCCAAGACCCTCCTGCCCACCTACGACGTCTTCGACGAGGCACGCTATTTCGAGCCCGCCCGCGAGCGGCGCGTCTTCGAATTCCGCGGCCGCAGGATCGGCTTCGCGATCTGCGAGGATATCTGGTGGGAGGAGCCGCCGGTCCCCGGCCTGCGCTATCCCGTCGATCCGGTGAAGGACCTGCTCGACGCCGGCGCCGATCTGCTTGTGGTCCCTTCGGCCTCGCCCTTCCATTCCGGCAAGCTCGAGCTGCGCGTACGGCTGTCGCGCAACGCGGCCCGGGAGGGCGGAATCCCCGTCCTGTACTGCAACCTGCTCGGCGCGAACGATTCCCTCGTGTTCGACGGCCGCTCCTTCGTCCTCGACGCGGGGGGAGCGCTCCTCGCCCAGGCGGGATGGGAGGAGGAACTCCTCGTCGTGGAGGCGCCGCCGCCGCATCGCGCCGCGGGGCTTGCGGGCGCCGCGCCGCTTCCGGAGGCTGCCGCCCCGGAAGCGGGAATCCCGGCCGCGGTCCCTGCCGGTATCCCGGTCCCGGCCTCCGGTTCCGCCGGGGAGCCCGGGCCCGTCCCGGAGCGCTGGGACGACATCGAGCGCGCCCTCGTCCTGGGCATTCGGGATTACATGGCCAAGTGCGGCTTCAAGACCGCCTGCGTGGGGCTTTCGGGGGGCGTCGACTCCGCCCTGGTGGCCCTGCTCGCGGCGCGGGCGGTCGGCTCGGAGAACGTCACCTGCATCTCGATGCCCAGCCGCTTCTCGAGCGAGGGCTCGGTGACCGACTCGGTCGAGCTCTGCGAAAACCTCGGGCTGCGTCTCGAGACCCTGGCCATCGAGCGGCCTTTCGGTTCCTTCCTCGACCTTCTCGAGCCCAAGTTCGAGGGCCGTCCCTTCGACAGCGCCGAGGAGAACCTCCAGGCGCGCATACGCGGCGATCTGCTCATGGCCTGGTCCAACAAGTTCGGCTCGCTGCTCATGACCACCGGCAACAAGAGCGAGCTCGCGACGGGCTATTGCACGCTGTACGGCGACATGTGCGGAGCCCTGGCGCCCATCGGCGACCTCCTCAAGACCGAGGTGTACGCGCTGTGCCGGCGCATCAACGAGCGGGAGGCGACGGCCGGCGGCAAGCCGCCCATCCCCGAGGCCATCCTCTCCAAGCCTCCGAGCGCCGAACTTCGCCCCGACCAGACCGATCAGGATTCCCTCCCCCCCTACGCCCTCCTGGACGAGGTGCTGGAGCACTACATCATCGGAAACCGGAGCCTCGAAGAGATCGTCGCCGAAGGCTACGATCGGGCTCTGGTCGGGCGCATAGTGACCATGGTCGCCCGCGCGGAATACAAGCGCCGCCAGGCGGCTCCCGTGATCAAAGTGTCGCCGAGGGCCTTCGGCACCGGCCGGCGGATTCCCATAGCCCGGGTCGTCCACGAAGCGAGATGAGGCTGAGGGCCGGAGATTTTTCGGGTCCTTCCGCGGTATATTCCCTATAATGGAGATCATTTCGGGGGATCGGGGCGCCTGGCGCGGTCTTTTCCCGAGGCGAGAGCGGCCGTGAAGCCGAGCCTCCCCCTCGGCCGCGGCTCGGCGCTCTGGCTCGCGGCTTTGCTGGCCTCGCTTTCCCTCTCCTGCGAACTTTCGCCCAGCATTCTCTCCACTTCCGAGCGCAGTTCGCTGTACACGATCAGCCTGAGCGTCGGCGGGCGCGCCGTCTCGAACGGCTCGATTCTCGACCCGGGCTCCTCTCTGGCGGTCTCGGTGACGCGAATGTCCGATGCCCCGGAGCCCGCCTCCCTCGAATTGAGCGTCAATCGATCGGACGGCGGCGAGATCGCCTCGCTGCAGCTGGATACCGCATCGGGTTCCCCGCCCGCCGCCGCTTCGGGCGCCGCGAGCGCGCCGCAGATCGTTCCCCGGATAGACGGCAGCCTGCCCGCCCTCGCGCTTCCCGCCCAGACGAGTCCGGGCGCCTACAAGATCGCCTGCCTCGTCTCCTCTTCCGACGGCAAGGTCCTGCAGCAGTCGAACTTCGTCGTCTTCGTCGGCATGAGCATGCCGACCCTGAGCACCGTGCTCGCCTATCCGCCTTCGGCCGAGCCGGGCTCGGCCTTCTTGTTGGCCGCCGTGGTCGCCAAGGCCGCCGGCTCGGATCCTTGGGTCGCCTGGAGCCGCGGCGGAAGCGTTTTCGCCCAGGGGCCTCTTTCGGCCGGCACGGATAGAGTGGTCTGGGTCGCTCCCCTCGCGGAGGGCGCCTATGCGCTCTCGGTCGACGTCTATCCCTGCGCCCCGCCCGACGCCTCGGGCTTCGCCTTTCCCTCGGCCGCGCATCAGGACATCAAGGCCATGGTCAGGATGCCCTCCGGCGGGTCGACCGACGAGTTCGCCGACCCCCTGCGGTTCTATTCGCTCCTGCGTCTCTCCGGCAACTTCGACGATCTCGGCACGAGGCCCAGGACCGCCCAGCCGACGGCCCAAGGCGCTCCCCGCCTGGACGTCTATTCGGGAGGGTTCGGCTACCGCTTCGGCCCGACGGCCGGAGTGAGCATTCCGGGGCTCCTCCCGCCCGCCGATGGCGGCGGAAACATGCTGCCCTTGGTCGTCCTTTTCCGTCTCGCTCCCGACGGCGGCGAGGGTCGGCTCGTCCGCTTCGCCTCGGACAACGGATCCTTCGCTCTCAACCTGGGCTTGCAGGACGGCCATCCCTATGCCGAGCTGCTATCCGGCGGCCAAGGTCCGCGTTCGGCGGCCGTATCGGCCCTCCCGCCCGGGCCCGTGACCCTCGCGGCGATTCTGACGCCGGCCGAAGGCCGCCTGGGCATAGTCTGGATAGCCGATGGGGAGAGGATTCTAGCCCCTTCCCTGCCTCTGCCCTCGCCGCCTTCGAGTGGCGGGGCGAGCCTCGGAGGGCCCGGCTCCCTCCCCGGCATCTACGACGGCTTCGGCCTCATCTCGAACGGAGCTCCCCCGCCCCTCTACCGTCTCGAAGAGCGGCGGCGCTGGAAAGGCGACCTGGTCCTGGCCGAGGGCTTCGAGACCGGAGAACTCCCCCAAGGCTTCGCGAGCTCCGGTCCGGCTTCCTTCACCGCCCGTGGGCTTTCGCTCGGCCCCGGGGCTTCGCTCACCATGACGCAGCAGGTCCGCCTCGATCGCGCCCGCCTCGTCGAGGTGGAATACGACGGAGCTTCGTCCGCGGCCCTCTTGGATATAGTCGGCGCTGGCGGAGAGCGCCTCGCCACGGTGACGGCTGCAGGTGAGCTGCTGGACGGCCAGGGCAAGCGCTTCGGCTATCTTCGCCTGCTTCCCGGCATCCTGCGCTTTTCCCTATCCGCGGAAAACGGCGGCCTTCTTTTCTCTCCCGCCGGCGGCGGGCCCGAACAGCGCCTTCCCGGGATTTCCGAGGCCCGGGTGAGCCTCGGCCTCAGGAACGGCTCGAGAAGCGAAGCCATCCGTCTGACCCATGTGCTGGTGCGCTCCGCAGGGGCCAGCCCGGCGCAATGAGGCGAAATCCCGCTCGGCTGGGCCGTTGATTCGGAGTCCTCCGATCGCTACACTTTTTGTCATCCATCTTCGAGCGGTTCGGAAACAGCGAGGCTATCGCAATTCAGGGAAGCTGGATCACCGGTCATCCGAGTCGGTGAATGACCTCGCCAGCTTTGGTTTTTCGGAAGGCCCGCGTTACATTTGATCACGCGTATCGCAAGGAGCGAATGATGCTTAAAGTACTTAGGGTCGCGGCCCTCGTCGCGGCGGTGTTCTTCGTCGTTTCCTGCGCCTCCGCGCCCCAGCAGCAGGCGCAGGCCCCCCAGCCCCAGCCGGCGGCTCCCGCATCCTCCGCCCAGGCTCCCAATGCCGCGCAGGCGCGCGCCCAGGCCATAGTGCAGGGCGGCGCCGATCTGTCGCAGCCGGCTCCGACCCAGGCGCCGTCATCGGCGGCTCCCGCGCCCGCGTCCGCTGAAGCCGCAGCCGCCCCGGTCTCGTCGGACCAGCCCGGCCCCCTGCCCAATCAGCTCACGCCCGCCGAGCAGGCCTACCTCCAGAATTACCTCTCCCGACTCAACTACATGGTCTACTACGACGCGAATTCCAAGATGGATCCGCAGATCGCGAAGATCGCGGTCTCGCAGGCCAATCGCTACCTGATCGAGAAGATGGGTTTGTCGGTGATCGATTTCGACCAGATCGAGCAGAACAAGAAAGACCAGCAGGCAGCCTATCAGGCCGAAACCGGCGGCTCGATCGACATGATCCAGTACCTGGCGCAGAAATTCAACGCCGATGTCTATGTCGAGATTTCCCTCACCGTCAACAGCGAGACGCGGGACGGGAAGTTCTACGCCTCGGCCCAAGGCGCCATGAAGA
>Ga0307377_10008043_pt1 | contig 10758 bp, 15 predicted proteins | sample TR3MG_FD_202535 | JGI IMG/M metagenome (GOLD analysis project Ga0307377, IMG submission 202535) | Soil microbial communities from Risofladan, Vaasa, Finland - TR-3 | ecosystem: Environmental > Terrestrial > Soil > Coastal area > Acid sulfate soil | place: Finland: Risofladan, Vaasa | collected... | reverse complement strand
CGGACTGCCAGGTACTTTTTCGACTCAGCGGCTCCCACGTTAGGAGTAACGTCGCATATAACGAGCCGGTCGCGGGGTCCGCGAAAATACTCAAAAAGCTGGGGGTGTTCGTGATTTGCGAACTCAGGAACCCCCCAGCTGGATAACGGTGCCGACACTTTTTTAAATTAAATGCAGTTTCCAAGCTTCATGCATACCGTCCGGTAAAGCTCAAAGCCTTTTTCACAGGTTACTGCATTAGCAACACCTGGATAAACAATATAGGCGATACATTTTCCTGTTTTAATATCCTCGAACCAGAATATCCATCCGCCAATATTGTCAGTATAGGTGCCGAGAACTTCAAGTCCGTCCCGGTCACGAATTTCCTGCCTTTGAGACTCCATTTCCGGAGTTGCCATTTGAGGATACAGACTTAATTGTTCATTTTTCGCAGGACCCTTGATGCATCCAAATATGAGCATTGCTCCGATAGCCGAGATTAAAATAGATTTTGTCAGAAACAACAAGAACTCTTTCATGATATCACCTCCTTTTTTTGTCAAAAATGTCATCAGTTTATCACAAGTGAAGATAATATTGTCAAAACGTCCTCAGTATAACACAAGTGAAGACCAAATGGGTTATTAGTCATCACGCATGGCCTGACGTTTTTTTGTCAGGTGATAGGTCCACTCGGTGAAGTTTGCTATGCAGCCGTTATCCTTGCTGTATACAAGGGCCTCTCCGCCGGGTACCGCATCCGTGAACATATGTTCATAATGCCAATAATCGATCTTGCTAAGGGCCGTCATCTGGCGAAAGAGTATCGCTCCATGCGTAACCTGGCTCCCGGTCTTCCACTGCATCTTTTTGTGCTGGTCACCGAAAAGCACCTCACGGTATTCAGCCTTTCCCCAATACTCCTTGAACTGGATCGAGAAGTCAGCCTGAGCAGCGGCTATCTTTGAGGCCGGGATCTTATGGGTCATACCGATGAAGGTTGTCCCCCACAATCTGGCCTTCCTGAGCGCAGGCCTACAGTCAATGGTGACGTATTTGTCATTCCGAAACCATGCCCTGAGCACTTTTGCCAACCATAGGGAAGACGTTCCGTCATGGTTCCCCTGAACCAGGATGACCTCAACAGGGGCCAATGCGCGGCATTTCAGAATGTTACGGACACAAACGTCGACAGCAGCATCCTGAAGTTTGCTAAGCCGGCCGTCCGTGTCAAGTATGTTGCGACCGACCGGCGTGACGCCCTCAAGGTTCTCATAATGGAGCATGTCCTGTCCGAGGATGAAAATAAGCTTTTCCGGATCGAACATCGCAACCCTCTTTAGGTTTTCGTCAGTGACGTGGTTGAATTCCTCAATAGCTATCGGTATATCATAATCACCCTGGCTGGTTTCAACGTCCCAGGCAAGTTTTCCGATATGGGCGTCGAAGTTGCAGATTACTGCCAAGTTACCGGAATTGTTATTCTTTATAACAGAATGAGGCCTGTATTGGGTATATTGAAAACTCGGCAGCCGCTCGATAAGGCGCTTTATGACGGCGTCTGTATCAATATCCAATTTTGGACTCAACCATACCTTCACCTGCCAGTTGCGTTTTTCACCCATGTCCCAGAAATTTACTACTCTCCTGTCTATCTTGTACTCGTCAAGATTGACGCCACAATATTCACATGCCTGCTCAGCCGTCCGGATATCAGCACCATTTGTCTCTACGAGCAGGTTGTCAATATTATCAGTTATGTTTCCCATCTGGCGCTGCTCGCGCTCGACCTTTTCTGAATTCCTCTCGAGCAGTTTTGGACCCACCACACCCTTGTCAAAAACGAATTCACAGAAGTCTTTAGATCCAGCCTTACGTGCCTGGCGAAGAACGTCAGATACGTATGTTTGACAGCACCCTATCTTTTTTGCCAACTCAATCCTGTTGAATTTAGGATCATTTTTGTAGGCCAGCAATACCTGTTCGCTTTTGCTTAGTCCCTTCATATGCTTTCTTCTCCCTTTTTCTTCGTTCTGCCTGATATATTTCATCTGGCGATGTTGTTGTATTTCCGACCACCCGCTGGCAGTCAGTATAAAATTGAGCATAAACAGTTCCTGTTGACCCCTGGCGCTGCTTTGCAATTATCAACTCATAATCATGCTCGGTAATTGAAATTTCAGTTTTCCCGTCGGCCGGGCTCAGATTGTCCCCATATTCCCATGGACGATAAACAAAGATGATATTGTCAGCATCCTGCTCAAGACTTCCGCTGTCCCTAAGGTCAGATTGACGTGGCCGGCGATACGGATTGTTACGACGCTCGAGGTCACGGTTAAGCTGTGATAGCGCGACGATAGGTATCCTCAATTCCTTGGCCAAAGCCTTAAGGCCAGACGATATCTCACCAATTTCAAGATTTCTATTTTGAGTATTCCTTCCGCGCACCAGCTGGAGGTGGTCGATATAAACTATCTTGATCTCGGAGTGAGCTTTTATCTGCCTTCTGACAGTCTTCCTTATCTCAGAAAATTCAAGCCCACCACGGTCATCGACGTAAATCGGAAGACCATATAGACGGCCGCAGGAATCGTTAACCATCTGATATTGATCCTCATTAAAGTTTCCTATCCGTATATTCATTCCGTTGATCCCGGTATCCATAGCAACCAGACGGTCGAATAGTTGCTGTGTAGGCATCTCGAGAGATATTATCAGGCTTCCAATCCCTTTCTCGGCTGCATGCTTGGCCCAGTTTAATACCGTTGCAGTTTTTCCCATCCCTGGTCGGCCGGCAAGGAGAGTAAGGTCGCCAGGATGCTGACCGAAAGTCTTCATGTCAAGGTCTGATATTCCGGTAGGAACACCGGTAACGATCTTTTCCTGAAGATATCGTTGCTCATAAACGTCTGACGCTTCCATCGAGAAATTCTTCAGGCTGACAACAGGATCGCCTGCTTTCGACCCTTCGCTTATCAAGTGAGCAGAGTCTACAAAGTAATTTACAACACCTTCAAAATCATCCTGTGAATTATTGCACTTTTTGATTGTAGCATAGCATTTTTCTATAGTCCGCCGCAGTAGGTATTTTTCCTCAAGCTTTTTGCAACAATACGCTGGATCCATAACCATGGGAATGTCAAGAAGAGTCAGGATATAGGTTATCCCGCCAGCGGCTTCAAGCTTTCCACTTGCCTTCAGGTTTTCAGCCACCGTCACAGTATCAGCTGATTCAGACTCGTTCGAAACGTCAATAATTGCGTCAAAAAGAGTCTTGTGTGACGTGCGATAGAAATACTGAGGCTCAATCAGGTCGATTATTTCGAGAAGAACCTCTCCACCACCGACGAAGCAGGTTGCGAGAATGCTCTGTTCAAGCTCGATATCGTGGGGCTGTGCGCTTTGGTCAATCATCGTTGAATAATTCCTCGATTGTATCTGTTTTTTTGTATGATTGTACCACACTTCCTGGCGTTTGAGTTGCTGGACCCCCGTTGAACTTGATATCATTACGAATCCAGTTTCTCCACGCAGCTTCCCAATTCTTGAAAATTGATCCCTTTGCCAAGTGATAATCAACAAATGCAAGAAACAATTCCTTCGCCAAATACCAGTCATACCCCTGGCTCTCAGCATACCCGACGAGGTTTACGCCAAGAAAAATAGTCTCATTTTCACGGGCCTCAACCCAAGCCCTTGGCATTTTTACACGACGTTCAATTTTTGACGATTTTTTCTTAGCCTCAAGTTTTGCAACGAGCGGTGACGGCTTAATCGTGAACCAGTCAAACAACGCTTCCATCTGAGGCATATTATTGTCTCGCGTATTTAACTTGTTTAAGTTTGTTTTTTCTTTATTATTATTATTATTATATATATTTCTTTCTTTCTTTTGCTTCTTTTCTTTCTTTCTTTGCTTAACGTCGTTGTCATACCAGTCAAACCTTGCCTGCTCAGCCTGGCAACCGACGCTGATTAATGCCCCAAGAAACGTTAACGTATCGATATCATACTGATTTGCAAGGTCACGAACCTTAGGTAACAGGTGTTCAATTCTTAAGGATTTCATAATCACATCAACTACTTGACGTTCTTCCATTAAGTACCCCCTTTTTAAAGTCTTCGATAAGTTTCTGATTCATCAGGTTTTTCTACATCATTAGGAAGTGGTATAAAGCACTGGAATTTAGTTAGAGACCACGTCCTGATTGCTTCGAGGTATTTTTCAAATAATGCAGTGCTGATTCTCGTCGTCGACTCAACTACCGGCTCACCTAACTTTCCTATACGTACCAGGAAAATCGACCTCAACTCATTATGAAGATCTTCTTTTTCACCGGGTCCAATGTAGCCGAGATGGTCAGCAAGGATCTCAAGGACGACACCCCAGTAATAGTTATTTTGCTCAACACTCCTGATCTTTTTATCTGTCAGTCCGCTTATGCTCATTCTTATTTTTTTGTTACCAACCTTTTTGTGATATGTGTTTAAAAGCTTCTGGCTGCTGTCGAAAAATTCCGGATATGAGTTCCCGTCCTCGCCAACCTTTAGCTGTCCAACGAATAATGGATTTGGCATTATAACCACCTCGCTAAAATTTGGGAGTCTGTTTTTCCAAGTTGCTTGTCGAGCCGGTAGGATTGTGCAGCGAAGTCGATCGCGGCTTCTTCAGGAAAGCCATGTATAATGGCCGCATCACTTATTAACATGAATATGAAATTTCGAGTAAACTTGGCTATCGACCTGTTGCATAGATCCTTGACGTTAGATTCTGGAAATTTATTTTCACCCATTCCGAGAGCTTTTGCAATTTCGAGATAGGTGAGATTCATGCCGGCGCCTGCCCCCCTAACAATACACGGCATGTCAATATTTTCATCCAGTACTGCAGGAGTGTCTGCCGCCTGGATGGCCAAGATCTGTGACGTTATATCAATTACGTCCTCATGCTTATTTTTCATCAACCTCCCCCTTTCCATGTTTTTTCTTTCGGTTATATTTAGACTTGTCTTTGAAATAAATATTCCCACCAGCGGAAGGGATCCGGTAGGTACCGAGTCCCTTCCGTTTTTGTCTATTGTCCTTCTTCTTCACGAAAGCCCTTCCTTTGATCCCATCAAAATAAGATTTGCGCCATTGTTAATAAATGCGTAGCTCACCCAAAGTGCCACAAATTTACCAGACGAAGTTGTCAAGTTTACCATATCTGGTATTCCGTCTAACACTTTGATCTTATCGATATCAGTGTCGACGGTATATGAATTTTGACCGTTGTCAGCCCATAAGACTATTGCATCCAGGGCCTTTGCCTTGCTTGAATATATGCCATAATTAAAGTTGCTTTCAGCTCCAGTTATTTTCCAAATTTTTTTTGACATTTTTGAACCTCCATTAAATCGTTTAGAGCTACTTGCTTTCGGCTGAATAAAACCCTTAATGCTTTCCGGATCCCGAAAGTTTTTGCGATTAAAAAGAAATGTCGTTTTCTAATTACCCCAGCCATAATTACCCCTTGCTTTTTTGTTAATTTCTTTAGCTGATAGTTTTCATTATACGCCTATGAATTTCAATGTCAACACTTTTTTTTAACGAATAACTCATTTGGTCTTTTTTTATGTTATAATCTTTTTAATTATTAAAGTCAACAAAGGATTTTATGGCATATAAAAACGATACCGGATTACCAAGCGTAACAGAAATACTTAGCCCGTGGATTGACAAGCAGTGGTTCACAGCTGAGTCGTGCCATAGAGGAACACAGGTACACGAGCAGGTATATTCACATTTAGTGAATGAGTTTTTTGTTTGCCAGCCTGAATATGAGGTATATTACGAATCATTTAAAAAGTTTGAGCCGAGAATCAGAAATGTCGTTCTTGCAGAGGAAAGACTGGCCGATCCATTTCTTGGATTTTGTGGACAACCAGACATAGTTTTCGTTGATAACGAAGACGGAGTCCTAACGCTTGGAGACTGGAAAACAGCGGTCTCCGTAGCAAAGTATTATATTCTTCAACTCGGTGGATACTCTATCCTATTGAGAACACAGAAAAATATAAAGATAGAGAAATTAATGCTGATAAGATTGAGAAAAGAGGTTGACAAAAATCCTCTTGTTAATGTATACTCGGTATTGGATTGTGAACGACTTTTTATGAATCATCTTGAGCTTTATAAACTATTAAAGGGGGCAAAATGACGACACAAATTTTACAAACATTAGAGGTAACCGATGAAGAAATTGAAAAAACCGTACAGAAAACCAAAGGCTTTAACGTTTCCGCATTCCAGGGCCTCATGGAGAAATTCGAGATCCATGTTGACTTCATGGTTGAAGCCGGCAAAAAAATCAAAGTTGGTGGACCGGAAACCGAGCGAAAATCAATCGAGCTTAGCACCACTGCCAAGCGCATAAATAAAAGTATCGACGATGCACGCATGGCCGCGAAAAGACCCTACCTCGATTTTAACCAGCAGCTTGACGGTATGGTCCGCCCGATCCAAAAGGCCCTCACCCTATTAGAAGCCTCAGAAAGAAAAAAATGCATTGGATACCGAAACGAAGTCCTTCGCAAAGAGAATGAAGCCCGTGAAGCCGATATAAAGGCTGAGGCCGCCAAGGCCAAAATCAAGTCTCCGTTGGCTGGGTTGTCGATAGGTTCTCCGAAACCTGCCATGGCTGCAGTTGCCAAGGTAGACAGCATGAGAGCTGGATCCGGAAGTTACCATAAGGTCATGGTACCAAAACTTGTTGACATTGCAAAGGTCCCCGTAAAATATCTGCTTGTTGACTGGAAAGCCGTGAAGGCAGCCCAGAAAAACGGCGTAACCAAAATTGACGGCATAGAGTTCGTCGAAGAAATGGACATGACCCTTCGGTCATAGGAGGCTAATTTGAATAGCAATTTTACAAAAGATGAAATAGTTGAATTTGAGAGATACAACAAAAAGCTCAAAAGAAACGTTACCGTAAAATTTCCTGTAGTCGGTGGCCGCCTTAGAATGTTCCATGAGGAGCTTTCAAGGATTGAGCAACATGGAATAGCTGCAGGAATCGACATCGAGATCGTCAAATACGACGAGGACCTGGCAGTAGTAAAGGCCAAGGCCTGCATCCATGGCAATGCGTTTACCGGTGTTGGAATGGCGTCAAAGTCAAGGGACTCAAAAATCTGGCCGGCAATTCTCGAACTGGCCGAGACCCGGGCTATTGCAAGGGCTCTTCGCTTTGCCGGCTACGGAGTTGAGTATACCGGCGCCGAGGAAATGCAAAGCGTCAAGAATTTCGGTGAAGATCTTGACGAAAAATCGTTAGAAGTCGAGGAAGATCGGGATGTTAACGACGATATGCGTCCAACACAAAAAGATACTGAAGCGGATGAACCGGCACCAGCGCCGTCGTTAAAACGTCAGGTTTGGAATCTTGTCACTGAGAAATATCCAACGGTTATAGAGGGAGACCTGGCGGCCAGCATGAAAAAGTTCGTTATAACTTCAATGGCAAAATACGACGACGGTAAAGAGGATACCGTTTATGATGCAATTTTATCTCACCAGGAACGCTTCTTTGAGGCATTTGACAGGGTTCTCGTTATACCTGAGATTAAAAGCCCGGGGATAGTTCCGGATGAAGTTGAGGTTGCTCCGGAAGTGGAAAATTCATATAATAAATTGAGGGATGAGGTTACAGCAAAGATGACAGTAGGCGCTCCCCCTCCATTGACTCCATTAACCGCCGCCGACAAAGTAAAGAAGGCAAATATTTACAGGGAAATGCCTGATGGTGTAAATGTTTCAGCACTGAACGGAACGCTTAAAACGCTCATTGAAAAAAACAAAGATTATACACCTGGTGACATTTACGACTTTGTCCTTGAGGATATTGAAGGTTTCATGATAATACTTAAGGAGTGGTGTGAATCAAACGATGTCCCAACAGGTCTTGAACCAAAGGTAGACAATCCGATAAAAGTACCTGAAAAGAAAGAGAAAAAACCAATCAGTGTTTCAGTGTCCCCGATGGCATTCCGGAAGTCTTGGGTCAGACTTGACTGGGAAAACTTCGGTAAATTTATTATCGAAAACGCCGAAAAATTCAAGACAGACAAGGAAGAGTATGACCTGGCAGTTGCTAAATTCGACAGGCTTAAGAAAAAAAGCGGTGCTCCTGACATGAGGTTTCCATATCTCTTCAGTCATGATGAAGTCGTTTTAAGCCCAAAGATCAAAACTGACAATTCAGTAATTTACGAAGCGGAATTAGAGAACATGCAGCGATATCAAAAACTGTTCCCTGATCTATCTAAACAGATAATCGACCAGACAGGAGTACGTGATCCGGAAGTATTCAATGACAAGATCGAAGAAATGCTAACCGAGCATGAAAGAGAAACTGGGGTAGCCTACACGGAGGATTAAAATGAAAAGAAAAGATGGTGAATTACGATACGACTATTGCGCCAGAAGGCTTATGGACAAAGAGGAAACAAAGGAGCTGATGAAGCCTCGATGGGTTCATATCAGCCACGTTCTTGTACCACACCCGGGATCGAAGTTCAAAGACATTCCAGAAAGCAAGCGTCCGCTTGTAAAAGTAATGGCCCAGGGAACATACGTAAAGCCTAAAAAGGAGAATAAAAAATATGATATTCGCAAAGTTTGACCTCGACGGAACGCTTATAAATTCCAATGAGCTCATATCCCTCGCGCTGGCGGAACAGGGCTATATGCTTGATCCACTTGCTAACCATATGTTTGAATTCAATTTCATAGATGGTTATGCACCTCCAGCTGATTTTCAGTGGGATGTGTTCTTCTATCGCCTGTTCACCGAGCGCTTTGATGAACTAAAGCCAGTAGATGAACATGTAAACAAATTCCTTGAGTCTTTTTACAATGGAAGGACGCCGCTGCATATCATCACGGCCAGGACAAATGGCGCAATAATGCATCACGCATGTATGCGCACTCTGGAAAACTGCTTTCCTAATGTTGAATTTATCGTGTCGATTGTTGGGTCTGGGGATGTTAAGATAAACTACATGGACCATGCAGATATGATATTTGAGGACCGTAGAAAGACGGCGATACAGATGTCAAGAGCTGGAATTATTTGCATAATGCCAAACAGGGCATATAACGTAATTCCCGCTGGGTTCCATGTCGTTGACATCGGAGACATTAAGCTTCAAAACATCGAAAAAGGGACCATAATAAGATTCGACGACTATAAACAGGTAATCGATTCTCGTATTGAATTACTCATTGCCCCCATGGAGAACCTTTCCAAGGATACCTTTTAGACCGGTTCCCTGTGCTATCTTCTCTGCAGACCGGCCTACGATATAACCACTTAGGCCCAGTTTGAGACATTCCCACATGTATGACGGGAGCTCAAGCTGGGTCACATAATCATTTGTGGCGTCAAAAAGTGAAAGATATGGGAAGATTATGAAGTTGTTTGCGATGATTGCTGTGAACATGAGCATCACGGTAGGCCGCCAGTTTCTCTGCAACCAGGACTCACCCTGTATTTCACCAAGAAGGACAGACTTTTGGGCCTCCATCTGAGAGACATATTTTGATGTGTCTATTTCAAGGACCCTCATATTAAGGTCCTGCTTTAGTCTCGCAGAAAGATCCTTGTCCTCAACGAGCTGATCAACAACATCGCATGCTGTTGCAGCTGCTTTTCCGAGTATCTTCCCGCCTATACCTGTCAATAAACTTGCGAGTATCGGTAACATTTTCCCCCTTTCTATGGTATCCCAAAAAACTTTGACGCGATAACGGCTAAAAAGCCACCGAGAAGGCCTGAGCCCGAGTTTGCTGCGAGATTAATCCTTCCAGACCTCCTTATGTCTCTATCGATCTTAAGGTGCCTTTCGTCGTGAATGACGTGCTTTTCCTTAAGGGTATCGACGATATCCTTGATAGAGTCGAAAAGTATAAGGTTCTGTGTCGAATTGTCTGACTCCCTGAATGTTTCCCTACTTACTTCCATCCGTCAAAATTCCAGTCTTGATCATTAGCACCAGCTTTTCTGGCTCGATCGCAGCCGTTAATTCCTTTCTGTCTATTATTTCAAATTCAACATGGGTACAATGGCCCAATAGTTCATCAAACTCTTTGTTGTAGGCATCCTGTGCATCGATGACATCCCTGTGTTGATCGTTGAAAGCTTCGACTGCTTTGCTTATTGCGTCCGCATTGTCGGCCGGTATTGAAAACGATCCGTTTGCCTGCCGCTGGCCGCCTCCGTTAGTGATGATACCAGAGCGCAGTTGCTCTACCTCGTCAAACCCGTCAACGGATTTATATGATTTACGAATTCTTTCAACAATGCCGTTTGAAACGATCGCATTATACGCTATCTTATATGCGACTTCAGGATCCAGCTTAACTTTCATCAACAAACCGAATGCGGCATCAAGCCCAAAAATGTCTGATCTTTTTATTTCCATTGTTTCCCCCCGTTTTTTATATTTATAAAAAGGTTAACGCTATTAAATTCTTCGTGTAAAGGTTAATATCACCGCCCTGGCTCGGAAGGAAGCCTTGACCCAAATCCACCATTAATATAATCTATTGCATCAGTATAGCTGGATATGTCCTGTATATCCGATTTTATAGCCTCTCGTGCTGATTTTAAAAGTGCTATATAATCAGACCAGTTTGTTGCACTGGTGGTGTCAGAGCTATCAAACTCATTGAGATATTCTAACTCTGACTTGGCATTCATGTATAGCCTCTTAATTTTTCGGTTGACTGTATCTG
>Ga0307377_10008042_pt1 | contig 10760 bp, 14 predicted proteins | sample TR3MG_FD_202535 | JGI IMG/M metagenome (GOLD analysis project Ga0307377, IMG submission 202535) | Soil microbial communities from Risofladan, Vaasa, Finland - TR-3 | ecosystem: Environmental > Terrestrial > Soil > Coastal area > Acid sulfate soil | place: Finland: Risofladan, Vaasa | collected... | reverse complement strand
CCCGACCAAGGGTTCCCCGTTAGGGGTAACTAGAGGGGATCGTGCGCGCTCTGCCTGCGTAGGTTACACGGTTAGGGGCTACCAGCCCCGTTTACCGCGCTACACGGTCCAGTCGTCGACCAGCCTAACCATGTTCCCCTTGTGGTTCCGCTTCGACGCACCGAGGCTGTAGAAGCGACACCAGTTGAGCGGTGTCTCGACGAAGCTGCCGTCGTCGAACCGTGCTCCGGTGTTCAGCACCCACTGTTGCGGCGTGCGCCAGTAGGTGCTGAGTCCGTCGGTGCCCAGGCGGCTGATCATGTCCGCCGCGTAGGGATAGTTGTGGTTGAGCACGGCGAGCCGCCACGCGAGTTCGTTGTCGCCCGCGACCCCCTCGCGGTCGAGGAAGGTCGCGTAGCGCGAGATAAGAGTGGTGCGCAGCAGCGCGAACTGGTAGCGCGGGTCGAACGCTCGCTTGACCGCCTCCCACTCGCCGTACTGCGCAGCCTTCACCCGGCGCTGCGTGTAGCCGCAGTCGACGCCTCCTGCCACCGACCAGTTGACCGCGCCGATCAGCCCGTTGCTCTCGCCTTCGACAACACTCCGCAGCAGGCGGTTCGGAAGGCCGTCGTCGACTTTTCTTTGGATGCGTCGGGCGAGTGCGCCGGAGGACGCCGGGCCAAACACGCCATCGTCAAGCAGGTCGGCCTTGCGCTGGAAGGCGCGAACCGCCGCCTTGGTTGCGGCTCCGTAGTCGCCGTCCTCGGGCAGCGGTGGACCCGGCGGTATCTGGTTGAGTCCGCGCTGGATTGCCCAGGGCACGATGCCCTGGTCGTCCTTGTCGGTCGAGTAGACCGTGCGCACGGGGATCGAGTAGTCCATGTTCAGTAGCCGGTCTCGGGATCTTCGCTGTCGTATTCGCTCGGGTCGACCTCAGCGAGCGGGTCGCTCAGCGCCCCGTCGGGGTCATGCCAGAGCGCCTTGGCCTGTTCGTACCCCTGCCAGCCGTCGATCCAGGCATAGGCCGCCGTAATCGCTGCGACTGCTCCGGCGACGAAGATCCCGGCCAGCCAGTTCGGGTCGAGCGGTGGGATGCCCGGCATGTTTTCTGCGGCCCAGGTCGCCGCCCAACCCGAGAGGGCGGCGAACACGGGGGTCAGCAAAACCACGATCCGGTTCACCGGGAACACCTCCTGCAGTTTGTCGATGATGCTGTTGACGAAGTCCTTCACGGGCTTACCTCCAGGTTCGCTTGACGGTTTTCTTGATGATGCTGAAGCGCTTGCGGCGGTGGTTCTTATCCCACCACTTCTTTCCGCCCTTATCTCCATCGCGCTTCATCTGATCCAGGCGCTGTACCAGCCACGCTCGGGCCGCCTTGGCCTGCGCGCGCTCCTTCGGGCGGATGCCCTTGCGCTGCCTCCACCGAAGCTTGTTGACCTGGGCCAGTTCCTTGTCGGCCAGGTGAACCGGCGTGCGGAGCCTCGCCCAGGTCTGTTTGCCGAGCACGCCGTCGGGGCGGAGGCCGTGGTTCCACTGAAACTGCTTGACGGCGTACTTGGTCTTGGCCCCGTAGCCGCCGTCGACCGTCGGGCGGGTGATGCCAAGGTTCCAGCGTCGCAGATGCCGCTGTGCGCGCTTGACGGCCTTTCCTCGCATGCCCTTCTTCAGTGTTGGATAGCGCGTGCCGCCCGTCCCGCCCGTGCCGCTGTCGGCACCGCTCCAGCCGCCGCACCACTTGTAGTGCCAGGGTTCCCACAGCGCGTCCGAGCACGCCTTGCGCCAGCCGAACTCGCTGCCGATGGCGGTGATGACGTTCACCACCCATGTGTCGATGTCGACGGCGATGCCCCAGCCGTGATTGCTGGTGCCCGGCACGGCGGCGTTGCCGCACACGCCCCGGCTGCACCAGTAGCTTCGCCAGTAAACCTGACGGTCGTAGGTCCGATAGGCGCTGTCCGGCCCCTTGACGGCGATGTTGCCCAGGCCGCGCTTGCGCGCCTCGGCGGCCATCGCGTTCCAGGCGGCAGCGGCATCTCGACGCAGATACCCACCGCCCGCGATGGGGGAAAGCTCCGCTGAGGTGAGCCGCCCGTTGCTCGCCATCAGTCCTCGTCGGCAGCAGCCGCAGCCGCTTGTGCCGCTAGCAGCGCCTCCACGGTCACCATCAGGTCCGGGTTCTTCTCGACGAGTCGCTTGATCGCTGCATCGATCTGCTCACGACGCGCCGTGAAGGTCAGCTTGCCGCCGTTGTTTGTCGGGATCGGATCGCCGTCGGCAGAGTCGTTGATGGTCTGCAGGGTGTCGAGTCGGAAGCGCTGGCTCTGCAGGTTCTGGATGTTCTCGGCGAGGACTTGTGCTCTCCCCGCTGCTCCGAGCAGGTCGGGCGGCTCCAGGGCTTCCGGCTTCTTAGTGGTTGCCATCGCTGTCATTCTCACGCATCCGTCAAGCAATCGAGCGGCAGTTCGACTTGCACGCCGCCGCAGCCGTCGGCGGTACCGGGTATGACGTCGAAGCCGCAGCCGCGTGTCCAGGCTCGCCCTGCCCTCGTCATCGGTCGTGAGGTGAAGCGCGTCAGGCCCCATTCCTCCATGAACGGTGCGATGTGATGCAAGCCTGCGGTGCCGAGGCCGTGGCGCTTGGTTGGCATTACCGCCAGGTCGAAGCTCATCGCGTCGTCCTCCACAGTCACCGCCAGCTTGCCCCGGTTGCCCCACTTCTCCAGCGAGCCGAGCAACAGCAGGCCGTTGCCCCGCCGGAGCATCCGTGCGGTGACGTCCAGATCCGGCCAAGCCTCCCAGGCCGCCTTGATCTCGCGAGCGGTCACGCGACCTCCCAAATCTGCATGCGGGCGGAGTTCAACTTCCCGGTGCTTGCGGACTGCGTTTTCTCGGCCTTAAGGTGGATCTCGGTGCCCGTCGACGCCAGCCCAAGGTGGGCGATGGTGAGCGTGTTCCGCCAGTTGGACGTAGTGGAACCGTTCCGGTCCAGGCTCTGGAAGCATTGGTTCACCAGGCTGGTGGCTTCGTAGATGTAGCCAATGCATTGGATCGGGACCGATCCGTTGTTCTCCTGGGTGAAGTCGAAGTGAGCCATGACGATGTAGTACATGTCGCTTGGTAGCGTCCGCGAGCAGCCGGTCTCTGCTGCCGCCTGCGTAAGAACCAACGCCCCGCTGCTGTCCTCGCTCCACCAGCGGTCGATATCGCCGGGGGGGATCTCGGCGGCCGTGTTGATGGTGCCGAGCGTCATCCGAGTTGCACCGCAATCAGCCGGGTGATGGATGCGTAGCAAATCCCGCCGGAGCCGCTGAGCCTATAGACCCGCAGCAGCGCCGTGGTTGCACCGCCCGACCAGACGTAGCTGGCGGAGGACGAGGTCGGTGAGGCGAGCGCCATGCAGACGGCGTTTACACGAAGCGCACCGTTGACATAGATCTCCCCGACCAGCGAGTTAGCGCCGCTGCTCGCCCCCCAACCGAACGTCGCGTAGAGCAGGTGGTCGCCCGCCACCAGGGACATCGTCGTTCCTGGAACGGTGGAGGGACTGGCGGTAAGGGCCTTGTCGCCGCCGGTTTGGGGCTTGGTCTGATAGCCGGTCCCGACGTCGGCCATCGTGATCGCCGAGGCTGAGCCCAGCGTGCCGAAGTTAGCCATCAGGCAATCCGCCAGTAGACCAGCCGGGTGGCCGTGGAGACGTAGGCGGTGGGATTCGTCGGGCTGCTGAAATCGGTAAGAAGTCCCAGCACCTGCAGCTTGACCGTATCGCTGCCCCCGACGGTGAAAATCGCCGATGTCGAGATGGTCTGCCGGGTGGCCGAGAGCAAGAGCCCTGTGAATGCGGCAACCGGACCCTGCTGGCTGGCCCCCTTCATGATCCGTCCCTGGATGATGCAGGTCTTCTTGTCGCCGCTGTCGTCGCTCCAGGCCGCGTCGAAGTGGGCAAACACCTGGTAGGTGCCTGCGACGGGCACTGCCGAACAGCCGGGCATGTCGGTCCATACGTTCTTCAGCCTCGGGCTGCCGGTGTGGCCCCAGAGGTACTGCGAAGCACTTGCCTGCCCTGCGTTCATCGATACCGCCTCGCCCGGTATCAGGGCCGCTGAGGACAGGGTGCCGAGTTCGTTTGCCATCAGCCCAGGAGGCCGTAGCCCTTCAGAGCGTTGACGACGGAGCCAAGCACCTCCGCGACCTCGTTCAGCGTCGTCGAGGTGTAATTGAACGCCTTGTCGGTGGGCGTGCCTCCCGTAACCGAGAAGCCCGTCACCCTGGCGGTACTGGCTGTGGCGAAGAACCCGAGTGTGGTGCCATCGTGGTTTAGGTCACCGCTGACCGTGAGAGCGGCCCCTCCGCACACGAAGGAGTCGTCGGTCGTTAGTTGGTTCGCGCCGGATCGGTAGAGGTTGGTGTCGCCGCCGATGGTGATGCCAACCCCCGTCGCTGTGGACGAGAGGTTGAGCGTGTCGTTGCCGCCGTTGCCGGACAGGATCAGCCCTGCGGTGCCCGTCAGCGTCCCGCTCGTGCCGCTCAGCGTCGTCACTGTGGTCGCTCCGGCAGTAAGCGCGCCTCCGTCCAGGTTGAGGGCCGTGGCGCTTGTGCCTTGCAGCAGGCCGTAGGCCGTCAGCGCGTCCTTTATGTCGGCCGTGGCCCCTGCTCGCGCGACCGGCGTAACGCCGAAGAGGCCAACCGTGGCTCCGTCGTGGTCGAGAGCGCCCGTGATCTGCGCATCGCCCGCCGTGACCTTGCCGCCGTCCAGGTTCAGCGGCGATGCAGCCGCGTCGGTGATCAGGCCAAGCGCGACCAGAGAGTCCTTGATGTCCGCCGTTGAGATCGCCTTGGTCACCGGAGCCACACCGTAGAAACCGACGGTGGTTCCGTCGTGATTGAGCGCGCCGTCGACTTCGACCTCGGTCCCGACCAGGATCTTGCCCGTCGTCGTCACCGTCGGGCTGGTGACCGTGGTCGTGGCTGCGACCGTCGCCGCCGTCAGCGTGCCACCGTCCAGGTTTAGCGGGGTCGCGCCTGCATCGGTGATCAGGCCGTAGGTCACGAGCGAGTCCTTGATATCGGTGGTGGACCCGGTTTTGCTTGCGGGCGTTGCCCCGAAGAACCCAACTGTGCTGCCATCGTGGTTGATCGCTCCGTCTAGCTCGATCTCGCCCGTGACCAGCAGCTTGTCGTCCGTTTTCAGGACGTTCGCTGCGCTGCGATAGAGGTTCGTGTCGGTGCCGAAGGTGATGCCGTCGGCGGCGGCCGTGCCCGCTGTGAACTGGAGCCTGCTGGCGGTCGGCGTAAGCCCGAGGCCGATCTTGCCATCAGCGGCGATGGTCATCCGGGTGGCCGCTGCCGTCGAGCCGGTGGGCGTGGTGGCGAACTCCATGTAGGTGCCGTGGTTGGTCGCGCTGAAGGTCTCGGCGGCCAGCACGCGGATGTTGTTGCCGTCGGGGTCGTAACCCGCTCCGTCCCACCCTCGCGCCTCGATTCCGAGCAGGACGTCGTTCGGATCGACCACACCGGGGCCGCTGTCGGCCCGGCTGCCCGCAACCAACGGGTACTGCGCGTCGTCCTCGACGGTGATGTCGACGCCGTTGACCGTCTGCGCCGCCGCCGTGATCGTGCCGCAGGTCAACGCGCCGCCATCGAGGTTCAGGGGGGTTGCGCCGCCGTCGGTCACCAGACCGTAGGCGACCAAGGTGTCCTTGAGGTCGGAGGTGCTGCCGGTCTTCGTGGTCGGCGTGGTGCCGAAGAAGCCGACGGTCGTCCCGTCGTGATTGAGCGGACCGTCGATCTCAGCCTCGTCTGCGGTCAGCTTGCCTCCGTCGAGGTTCAGCGCCGAGGCGGAGGTGCCTTGCAGCAAGCCCTGGCTGGTGAGAGCGTCCTTGATGTCGGTCGTGGCCGCCGGACGGGTGACCGGCGTGACGCCGTAGAAGCCGACGGTCGTCCCGTCGTGGTTCAGCGCACCGTCGACCTCTAGCTCGCCGACGACGTGCAGCTTGTCGTCGGTTTTCAGGACGTTCGCTGCGCTGCGGTAGAGGTTCGTGTCGAAGGTGGTGGTACCCGACCCCCATCCAAGCTTGCCGTCGTCGTTGTCGATGCCCATGCGCGGGTTGTTTTCGCTGCCGCCGTAGTTTGAGCTATAGACCTCGAAACCTCGCCAGCCGGGGTCGATGGCGTCGCCGTAGACCCCGATGTAGGGTGCGCCGAGGCCGCCGACGGTCTCCAGGTAGCTGTCCCAGTACACGATCAGCGTCGAGTTGCCCGCCGAGTCGCGTATCTCCAGAAGGTTGCCGGTCTGGCTCGCAGCGGCCTCAATAACAAGCGGCACCGACTTGGCGGTGTCAGCCCTCGGGTTGATCATCGCGGTGTCGTCACGCGAACCGACGGTCTGTCGCAACTCGGTTATCGCGCTGCCGTCCCACTTCGTCTCGCCGACCTTGCGGTACTGATCGACGCCGGTCGGTGGCGAGCCGGTAGCACGAATCACCAGGCCGAAGGTGTAGTCCGTCGGCGAGTCGATCTGGTCTGCCGGGCCGCCGTAGTCGTTGTCGGAGGCGGTGACGTAGATGTCATAGGTGCCCGCCGCTCCCGCCGGGTGCGTCGCGTCTGCGTTCGATGTGTTGTAGCGATGCAGGCCGTTGACGGCAATGGCTTGCTGCGCGTTGCCGCTTCCCGCCGCGCAACGCACCGTGGTGTCGTTGAGCACCGCGAGGACAAACGCCGGGGCCGAGCTTCCCACAATCTCCTGGATCGAGTCGAAGAACGGCTCGTAGGCGATGTCGCCCTTGTCGTATGCGTAGTTCTGCGTCATCGCCTTTAGATCGTATCCTCGCCAACCAGGGAGGTGCCGACCAGGAACCCGGTGTCGTTCCAGTTGAAGTTCAGATCAAGGTGGGCGGGCGTGATCAACTCCACCAGTGCCTGCATGGCCCCGGCTTCCTCGGTAGCCGACGCGTAGGGGAAGTCCAGGGTCAGATTCCACGCGCTCGGATCGTTCTCCGTTACGGTCCAGTTCCCGAACCCGACGACGACGTCGATGGCCTCGCTCCAGCGCCTACCGCTGGCGTCCCGTGACAGCCAGGCGGCCAGGATGAGAGCCCGCCGGGCCGTGTCGCCGGAGTTCGGCAGGACCGGCAGTCGTAGCAGGCGCTCCCACACCTCCAGCGACCTCCACTCGGCATCGGCGTTCTGCGGGTATTGCCGGAGCCGATACTCCTCGACCGCTTCTTCCAGGCGGTCAAGCTCCTCGGCCATCGCGCCGAGCACCGCGACCGCGATGGGCGCGGCCGTGTAGAGCGTCGGCATGTTGTCCAGCAGGTTCTCGGTGCTTTGGGTGACGGGGTGGCTCATACGAGCGTGATCACATCCGTCTTGGCGATCTCGTCGGGGTCGATGGTCACGTCGGAGGCCGCTGCGTTGAGTTGCAGGCCGCTGATGTTCTGTACGCCTCGGACAGTGAAGAACGCTCCGGCAACGGCGTTGAGGATGACGTCGTCGCCTGCATCCAGGTCGTTGATGAAGGCCATGATCGCGGTCTCCAACTCGCCCTGCAGCGCCGTCGTGCCGCCCGTGCCGGTCAGCGAGTAGCCGGGCTTGAAGGTCATTGTGGCATCGACATCAACGTCGACCACGTCGGGCGTGGTGACGAACACATCGACTCCAATGGGTGCTCGGCCCGTGCCGCCCCCGCCCTGGCTGACCTGCTCGGCATCGGGGTAGACGATGCTCGGCCCGCCCGTGCAGCCCGTGAACGTTGTTGCGGTCACGCCCGTGTAGGCGATGATGTATTTGTCGATCACGATCTCGTTTGCCGTCTCAAAGCCCGTCGTGTCGAGCACGGTCAGGGTGCCGCCGCTGATGTTCTGCGAGCCGTCCAGCACCGTTGTTGCCTTGGGCGGGTCGAGTTCCTCGCGCAGCCCGGTGTAGATCGGTTTGCCGACCGGCATGTGGTCGCCGTCGGTCACGGTCAGGGTCACCTGGCCCGCCGCCGGGGTTGCTCCGTCCACCTTGACCCTTCCGACGCCGCTGTAGCTGAGGGACCAGCGCTCGTAGTCGGTTCGCGTGCCCGCGCCGGAGCCGGGTGCGTAGGCCAGCAGCAGGCGGTCGCGGTAGTTCTCGTCGGTTTCGACGTCGGTGCCGCCTCCGGTAGCCGCTGCGTTCGTGATCGAAGTGACGCCGTCGACAGGTGTGATCAGCACGCTGATCTGACCGATGGCGACGTTGCCTCGGGAGCCTGCTTCATCGGCTTGGACCGCCAGGTCGACCGTGCCGCCGGTAATCGTGCCGCCTGCGGTCGTCATGAAGCTGACCTGGTCGTCCTCGTCCATGTCTGGCTGCGAAAGCGGGATCGCCACCTGCGTGCCGGTGCTCACCACCGTCGTATCGGTGCCACTGAAGGTCACCGTGCCGGTCGCAGTGGTCGCCTCCAGGCGGGGTTGGTCGAGGCTCGCTCCGATGTCGTCGAGGTAGTCGCCGAAGCCGTAGATCGGGTTGGAGGCCGCCGGGGTCTGTACGCCCAGCATGTCCCACAAACGCTCAAACTCCAGCGCCACGACCTGGGTCATGTCCCAGTAGAACCCGCCTTCGACCGTGTCTACCCAGAGGGAGTCCTCGGGCGAGCGATCACGATTGACCGCTGCGTCCATGCTGGCCCGGATGTCGTCGAGTGTTCGACTGACAAGGGGCAAAAAAGAAGTCAGGTCCGCCATTTTTCCTAGCTCACCGCGTAGCCTTCGATTCGTAGTTCGTCCTGGTCGTCAAGTATGACGGTGAAGCTCACGAGGGCCGCACCCGCGTCTTGGTCGATCTCCACCTCAAAGTCGTCGATGTCGGCGATGCGCGGGTGGAACAGCAGCGCCTCGCGGACCTTGCCCTCCATCTCGACCTCGTCGACCTGGCCGATGGGATTGCCCAGGATCTCGTAGGGATCGACAATCCCGTAGTCGTCGCCGTAGATTGGGTGCGCGCCCGCGTCGGTTCGCAGGCACTTCTCAATCCAGGTGTGGAGCGTATGGACGCCGTAGGTCTCTATTGGCCCGCGTCCTTTTTCGGTGACGAACTTGCCCTGCGCGAAGTCGAACGCCCAGCTTCGGCCCAGCGGGGGCGGCTCGACGTCCGGCTGCAAAAGTTCAAGCTCCTCGTCCTGGTCGAGGTCGAGGTCGAGCACCTCGTCGAGCGCCTGCTCGGGCGCTACGTCCTGCGGCACTAGGTTGTCTATGGGGTCGGTGTCAGCCATCGGGTGCCGCTCGGGCGAAGCTCGGGCTTTGCGCAGCACCGTTCGTCGCTGCTCCTTGCTCGGCGATGAGCGCCTGCAGGTGCTCGTTGTCCATCCCCAGTTCCTGGATCAGACGCGCCTGCGCCTCCTTGTCCAGCGGCAGTAGGTAGATCGTGTCCGCCGCGTCGTGCCGGACCAGAATCTGCTTGTTACCGTCCTCTATCGGCGCGACGCCGAACGGCATCCCGATCAACTTGACCTCGATTGCCATCAGAAGCTCCCTTCCGCGTTGCGCTTGCACGGCCACATCTCTGCTTCGGTCATGTCCTTTCGCGCAGCAGGCAGGCCAAGCTCGACTTCGACCTGTTCGCCATCCACGGACTCGACGCGCCGAGCGATCAGCGGTTCGTAGGCGCTCTTGTCTACCGGAGGCGAGATGGTGCTCTGCCGGTCGGCCTCCAGCCAGTCGAAGATCGAGTCTTCGACCGCGCTGATCGCTTGCGGGTTCACAGCGTTGACGCCCGCCATGATGCAAGTAATCACGGATGCGCAGCTTTCCAGCACGGCGTAGAGGCTCGTGCCCGGCGCAGGTCGCGCCTTCGGCGCGCGGCGAATGTAGCCCTCTAGGAATGCGTCGCGCACCAGCTTGATCTGTTCGTCTGTTGGTCTTGCCACTTCTCCTCCTCGATCAGGTTTTGATAATGAAGTTGACCACCTGGTACGGCTGCCAATAGGCGCTGCCCGACCCGGCGTTATCGGTCGAACCCCCGACATCGAGCGTGCCGAGGCCCACGCTGTAGTTGTCGGTGTGCGTGTGGTTCAGGACGGTGGCGGTGATGTTGTGCGTGTGCGTGTGATTGGGCGTCGAGTGCGTGTGCGCGCTCTCGGTGGTGACTGTCTCGTTCGATGTGGTGCGATCCTGGCTACCCAGGGCTTGGTTGCGGCCCTGGGATGGGATCGTCACGTCGCCGCCCGACGACCCGTAAAGCGCGGTGTCGTAGCTCCAGATGAGATCCACGGTGTGGGAGTGAGTGCTGCCCGCGCCCGATGTGCTGGCACCGCTGGAGGTGATCCCGCCGCCCACCGTCGCCGAGTGCGTGCCACTCGACGTGACCCCACCCGTCAGGCTGGGCGCGCCCGAAACGCTGGCTGCGGTCAGCGTGTGGTCGTGCGCTGGTAGCTGCGCCTCGGTGATCGTGGTCGAGCCGCCGGTCGCCCCCAGCGTCGTGAGGGTCGTGCCCTTTCCCACCGGGAAACGGTCACGAAGGTCGGGCAGGTTGAACGTGGTGCTGCCGTCGCCAACTCCAAAAGCCGTGCCCGTCACGCTGAACAGGGCCGCATAGGTCGTCCGGTTGACCGCTGTGCCATCGCAGAGCAGGTACCCGCTCGGCGTGCTGCCGCCGAAGGCGCTGATGGTGCCGGTCTGGACGAGCGCTGGCGAGGCGATGTCCGCGTAGCGTGCGTCGTTGTAGTCCCGGTTGCCGACGTGGTCGCCGGTGCTCGGGTCTGCGTCCGCCTGAAGGTTGCCGACGACCCAGAGGGCGTCGTCCGTTTTTAGTGTGTTCGCGGCG
>Ga0307377_10008041_pt1 | contig 10761 bp, 15 predicted proteins | sample TR3MG_FD_202535 | JGI IMG/M metagenome (GOLD analysis project Ga0307377, IMG submission 202535) | Soil microbial communities from Risofladan, Vaasa, Finland - TR-3 | ecosystem: Environmental > Terrestrial > Soil > Coastal area > Acid sulfate soil | place: Finland: Risofladan, Vaasa | collected... | reverse complement strand
GCAAAGAGACTGAAGCTAAAGAACAGGCCGCTGCCCGTGTGAAGGCTGACATGAACCATCAGCTCGTTGATGTTATGACCGAGTATCGGACGGAGCATGAGAAATTACTGTGGTCTCTGGCACTTGCGGGTTCCGCTTTCAAGAAAGTCTATTTTGATCCCCAGCTTGGCCGCCAAGTAGCGCCGTTTATCAATGCTGAAGATATGATTGTGCCTTATGGCACGACGGTCATTGAACATGCAGAGCGCGTTACCCACGTCATGCGTAAAACTGAGAATGAAGTTGCCAAGTTGCAGGCAAGTGGGTTCTACGCTGACGTTGATCTGGACGAGCCTGAGGCGTTTCATACCGACATTGAAGAGAAAAAAGCTGAAGAAGCTGGGTTTGACCTCGCCGATGACAACCGGCACTGCCTGTATGAGGTTCATGTACTCACCAGTATTGATGGGGTGGACGATGAGGACGGTCTGGCTAAACCTTACGTCATCACCATTGAACGCGGCTCAAGTGAAGTATTAGCTATACGCCGTAACTGGATGGAAGATGATCCTCTCAAGCTAAAACGCCAGCATTTTGTCCATTATAACTACATTCCCGGCTTTGGTTTCTATGGATTGGGCCTGATTAACATCATTGGCGGGTATGCTCGCGCCGGAACCAGCCTGATTCGCCAGTTGGTGGACGCTGGTACGCTTAGTAATCTGCCGGGAGGTCTAAAATCCCGTGATTTGCGCCAGAAAGGTGATGATACGCCTATAGCGCCGGGAGAATGGCGTGATGTGGACGTGCCTAGCGGTTCGATCAAGGATCACCTGCTGCCCTTACCTTACGGGGAGCCTAGTGCCACGCTGGTGGCCCTGCTGGACAAGATTACCGCCGATGGCCGCCGATTAGGTGCTATAGCAGACATGGACATCTCGGATATGAGTGCCAATGCTCCTGTTGGTACCACACTGGCCCTGTTAGAGCGGCAACTGAAGCCGATGGCGGCTATTCACGCTCGCATCCACTACGCAATGAAGCAGGAGTTTATCCTCCTCAAGACTATTATTAGCGAAAACGCCCCTCTGGAGTACACATATGAGCCAGCGACTGGTGATATGCGGGCCAAACGTGGTGATTATGCGCTGGTCAGTGTTATTCCAGTATCTGACCCTAACAGCTCAACGATGGCACAGAGAGTCGTGCAGTATCAGGCTGTGCTTCAAATGGCAGAGCAATCGCCTGATATTTACGATTTACCCCTCCTTCACCGACAGATGATTGAAGTATTGGGCGTCAAGAACGCTGATAAGCTGGTTCCAGCATCTGAGGATGCTCCGCCTAAAGACCCGATTTCTGAGAATATGGGTGCGCTGGTGGGTACGCCCATGAAGGCATTCCTGTACCAAGATAGCGATGCCCATATCGCTGCGCATATGTCGTTTATGCAAGACCCGATGATTGCTGAGATGATCGGGCAGAACCCCAAAGCCAAGCAGATTATGGCCAGCTTACATGCTCACGTAGCCGAGCATCTTGGGTTCTCCTACCGTATCAAGATAGAAGAGAAGCTGGGTGTTTCTCTACCACCCCCCGGCGAGAGGTTGCCTGAAGAAGTGGAGGTCATGCTATCGCGTGCCGTCTCTGACGCAGCCAAACAGCTCACCGCGCAAAACCAGAAACAGGCCGCGCAGAAGAAGGCACAGGCCGCAGAAGAAGACCCCAACCTCCAGTTGGAACGCGAGTCTGAGAAGACCAAGCGTATGGAAGTTGAGCGTAAAACAAGTAAAGACCAAGCTGAAGTCCAGCTACGTACAGATGACCAGCAACGTAAACGGGCAAAGGATGTCGTTGACGCCGAGCTGAAGCTGGAAGAGGTGGCTCAGGATCGCAGGGCAACTGAAGTAGAAGCCAAGCGAGCTGACGTACAGCTAGAAAACGAACGGGCTGAGTTAGATGCCCGCACAAGCATTGAATCGCTCAAAGCACTAATGAGCGCACAGAATAGCGGCACTGGCGGGAAACCACCAAGCGAGTAGTAGATGAAAACGGTATTTGACGTTCTCGATGAGAAATATGAGATTGAGATAGCTGTGATCAGAGATTATGTGGGTGACGGCAAGTGTGACGATTATGCCAGCTATAGAGACAAGTGTGGCCAGATACGAGGTCTGATGGTCGCTAAGCGTGAATTACATGACCTTTTGCGAAAACAACTGGAAGCAGACGATGAGTGAGTCAACAGCAGCAGTACCTATCCCTATTAACGAAGAGGAACAGGAGGCCCTGATACCTAAACCCGTGGGCTACCACGTGTTAGTGGCCATGCCAGAGGTAGTGCAGACCTTCGGTGGTTCTGGTTTGATCAAGACAACCCAGACGATACACCATGAGTCGATACTGTCGATGATAGGCTTGGTTCTTGATATGGGAGACCAAGCCTACGCTGATAAAGAGAGGTTCCCGACAGGCCCGTGGTGCAAGGTGGGGGATTACATCCTCATGCGCATGAATTCGGGTACGAGATTTAAGGTAGGTGCTCAGGAGTATCGGATCGTTAACGATGACTCCATTGAAGCGGTAGTTGAAGACCCTAGTGGCATTAAGCGCGTCTGAGGATAATATTATGGCTATGCAGAAAGTAGAATTTGAATTTCCAGAAGGTGACGATGAGGACGACAATACTGAAATTGTAGTTGAAGACACTACAATGACAGAGGTAGGTGCTGAGCCGAAGCCTGAAAAGGACAAACCGGTAGCCAAGAAGGCTATTGAGGAACACGAGCTTGAGATTGAGGTTGTTGATGACACCCCAGAGGCTGACCGCAACCGGAAGAGGTCTGACCCACCTGAAGACGTTACCGATGAGGAGCTTGAGGTTTACTCTGAGAAGGTGCGTAACCGCATCAAGCACTTCAGCAAAGGTTACCACGATGAACGTCGTGAGAAAGAACAGGCCCAGCGTGAGAAGAATGAGCTTGAAAACCTAGCCCGCAACCTATTGGCTGACAATCAAAAGCTCAAAGGTAACATGGGCAAAAGCCAAGAGGCGTTGTACAGGCAGGCCAAGCGGCAAATTGAAAGTGACCTCATCACGGCAAAGCGTGAGTATCGTGACGCCTACGATGCTGGTGATGGCGAAAAGCTACTTAAAGCGCAGGAATCCCTCACTACGGCAACAATACGCGCCGATAAACTCAAACAAATAAAGATTCCCACTGGACAAGAAGGTGAGGGTGATGTACAAACGACTGTAGAAGCTAGGCCGCAGGCTCGACAGCCAGCAGCTAGGCCGCCCCAGTTGGACCCAAAGGTAAAATCATGGGCTGAAGAAAATACATGGTTTGGACAAGACAAAGGTATGACTGCCTTTGCTCTGGGCTATCACAACGAGCTTGTGGAAGACTTGGGGATTGATCCGGCCAGTGATGAATACTACGCGCAGATAGATGCGCGTATGCAAGCAGTGTTCCCTGATAACTTCACGGGCGCTGCATCAAAAGTAAGATCAAGAAGCACCAATGTTGTGGCTCCGGCTACACGGACACCCGCACCGAAGAAGGTGAAGTTGACTAAGACACAGGTCGCTCTTGCAAAAAGGTTGGGATTACCCATCGAAGTATACGCCAAACAGGTTGCTGAAGAGATGAGGAAAGGGAATGGCTGAATTAAGAGAAAAGCGAGATAATTCAACCCGCGAAACGACTGTGAGGAAAAAGGCGTGGACTCCGCCTGAAACCCTACCCAGTCCCAACCCTGAAGAGGGGTACAGTTTTCGTTGGGTTCGCGTAAGCTCGTTGGGTCAAGTTGATGCCACAAATGTATCCTCAAAACTTCGTGAAGGCTGGGAGCCTGTGAGGGCCATAGACCACCCAGAAATTACATTAGTGTCCATTGAGCAAGAGCGCTTTAAGGACAATATCGTGATTGGTGGTTTGATGCTGTGCAAAGCTCCTACGGAAATGTTGGATGAGCGTAATGCCTATTACAAGAATCAGGCGGACTCGCAAATGTCATCCGTAGACAACAACTTAATGCGCGAAAATGACGCTCGTATGCCGCTGTTTAATGAGCGAAAGACGGAAGTCAAATTCGGGACTGGAAATTAACAGGAGCTAAACATGGCTACTACAGCTACTCCCTACGGGCTACGGCCCGTAAAACGAGCTGATGGTATGGCGTACTCAGGCGCAACATCAACTTATCTCATTGACCCTGCTGGAATAGCAGAGAACATTTTTTACGGGTCGGTTGTTAAGACTCTCGCAACAGGATATATCTCACTGGCACTTGGCACCGGGAAAGATTTGACGACCAATAACCTTGGTGGTTCATCTCTAACGGCACTGGGCGTCTTTGTTGGTTGTGAATATATCAACACAGAAGGGCAATCTATTCATTCACAGTATTACCCAACCGGTACCACTGGTGTTGTGAAGTGTAAGATTGTTGATGATCCCAATGTGATTTTTCAATGCCAGCTTGACGCTGTATCTGGACAGGATGATGTTTTTTCTGTTGTTGCATTTGCAGCAGGCCAGCACGCAACCACCTCAGGAAGCACCTCAACGGGTAATTCCACGATGGCGGTTGACGCAACGGTTCAACAAACCACAGGTGCATTTAAACTTATGGGTTTCGCGTCAGCTACAGACGATGCTTTCCCCGATGTGTTTGTTAAATTCAACCCCGGCTACCACGCCTACAACACCGCCGTTGGCATTTAAGGAGTAGATTAGTATGGCTATTTCACGCGCACAACTACTCAAGGAACTGTTGCCGGGGCTTAACGCTCTATTCGGTCTGGAGTACAAGAAGTACGGTGAAGAGCATAAGGAGATTTTTGACACAGAATCTTCAGACCGCTCTTTCGAGGAAGAAACGAAGCTGTCCGGTTTCCAAGCAGCACCTGTCAAAAACGAAGGTTCGTCCATCGAATATGACAATGCGCAGGAAGCATGGAGTGCACGCTATACCCACGAGACCATTGCAATGGGCTTTGCCATTACTGAGGAAGCCATTGAAGATAACCTGTACGACTCACTGTCGTCTCGTTATACGAAGGCTCTCGCACGGGCTATGGCGTATACCAAGCAGGTTAAGGGTGCTGCAATTCTGAACGGCGCATTCGCTGGTACTACCTACGGCGATGGCAAGGTTCTGTGTACCACTGACCACCCGCTCGTCAACGGTGGGGTTAACTCAAACGAACCCGCCACCGCTGCTGACCTTAACGAGACTTCTCTGGAAGCCGCCGTTATTCAGATAGCTGCATGGACTGACGAACGCGGACTGCTAATTGCAGCTCGCCCCAAGAAGTTGATTATCCCCCCTGCCCTGCAATTTGTAGCCACTCGTCTCCTTGAGACTGAGCTACGTGTCGGTACAGCAGATAACGACCTCAACGCGCTTAAGAGCAATGGAGCCATTCCTAATGGCTACTCAATCAATCACTATCTGACGGACACCAACGCATGGTTCCTGATGACTGATTGCCCCAATGGTCTGAAGCACTTCACCCGTACCGCACTGTCAACGGGCATGGATGGAGATTTCGATACGGGCAACAGCCGATATAAGGCTCGCGAACGCTATTCCTTCGGGGTCTCAGACCCATTAGGGATATTTGGAAGCCCCGGCGCGTAAGGGTTTCACCGGTCCACATAGCCTCCTTCGGGAGGCTTTTTTATGTCTTGTGTAACGGTAATAAATAAGAGTAAACTTAAAGTCATCTGGAACATCCAGCCTTAGCGACCGACCAGACGGACATTACGAAGACTCTAAGGCCAATCCTTTCGTAAAGAGGTACTCCCTAATGTCTAGCACAACATTCTCAGGCCCACTCACAATCACCAACGGGATTGCTGGCGCTTCCGCCACAACTGCGGCAGGTGCAGGTGTCACAGACGGCACAGGTGCTGTGCTTGCCACGTCCATTACCAAGTCAGGTAAGGTTGTCAGTACTCAGATTTTCGTTGATGTCACTGGGCTACAAAGCTCTACGACTGATCTTGATATCATTGGCTCAGGTACTAGTGCCGCTTACCTAACAGCCATTAGCGTCGCCACGATGGGTCAGATATTTGCTGTGTCCATGACATGCCTAGAAGCCCCTCTCACGGGCGTGACTGACATTGATCTGTACTCAGCAACCGAAGCCACAGGCGCATTTGACACTGGCATTGGTACGCTAACTGAGACCATTTGTATCACTGGCGGTGCAGCGTGGACTCTGAATAAGGTCAATACAGCAACTCCAGCAACGAATATCCCTGTAGCTGACTCGTATCTTTATTTGACTTGCGGTGCCGCAGGCACAGTGGGTACGTATACGGCTGGTCAATTTATGATTGAACTGTTTGGTTATCAGGCTTAAGGAGAGGGATTATGCCTATTCGCATAGCTCGACAGGCGGGTGAGACGGCTACAGAAAAGTCGAAAGCTAAGCCACAGCCGCCGTTAAAAGACAAGCCCAAGCCGGAGGGTAATTCATGAGCGATCAAAATCTAACGACCAAGAACCTAACGGCCACTGGCACGGTTGTTGCTAGTCGCACCCGTATACGTGCAATTTATGCTGGCGTTGCTGGTACTGTTGAGTTGAAGGATGGTGGGACGGGCGGTACGTCAAAGTTCTTGCTTGTGATGCCTGCCGGAATGACGATTGACCTTCCCGGTAGTATTGAGTTTGCTACGGACTGTCATGCGACCTTAACCACAACAACATCAGTTACGTTTGTTTACTGATATACGGGTAACTTGTTATGTCTAAAAAAACACTACTTGAGACTGCAAAAGACGTAATGAGTGGCAGGACTACAGCAGATCGCGTTGCCGCTGTTGATAACCCAGCGGTGTCAGCTACGCCAAAAGTCACGCCAAAGCCAAAAGTCAAAGCGTATACGCCACCGCAGAATGGTCAAGATGCACGAAACGCAGCAATAGAAAAAGCGAGACTCAAGGATGAAAAAGACATAGCTGAGATGTTAAAGAAGGCAGCAGATGCCAAGATGGATAGCAATATGCAGGAGGGTCTTACGAAGCACAAAGCGCGTAAGATGGCCAAAGGCGGCAAAGTGCGTGGCTGTGGCATCGCCAAGCGTGGGTTAGGTAGAGGAACTAGGAGTAGATAATGGCCACCTCGGGCACTACCGCATTTGACATGGACTTCACTGAGATTGCTGAAGAGGCATTTGAGCGTGCCGGTAGGGAAATGAGATCGGGGTATGACCTGCGCACAGCTCGCCGCTCTATGAACCTGATGCTGATTGAGTGGCAGAACAAAGGCATCAACATGTGGACAATCGATGAGGGCACCGTGGCGCTTGTCGCAAGTACCGCTACCTATACTCTGCCCGCCGATACCATTGATCTACTGGAACATGTGATACGCACTGGCAGCGGGTCAACACAGCAGGACATTAATATTAACAGGATCAGTGTGAGCACTTATTCCACTATCCCTAATAAGTTAGTAGAAGGTAGGCCAATTCAGCTATGGGTAAATAGGTTACTTGCCGCTCCTCAAGTTACCGTGTGGCCCGTTCCTGATAATGGAACTTATACGCTGCAATATTGGCGTATGCGCCGGATGGAAGACGCCGGTCAAGGGGTGGAAACTGCGGACATGACCTTCAGATTCTATCCCGCTCTCGTGGCTGGATTGGCCTACCATATTGCTATGAAAATACCTGACTTGGTATCCCGTGTGGGTATGCTGAAAGAGATATATGACGAGCAGTTCCGTATGGCAGCTTCTGAAGATAGAGAAAAGGCTTCGTGGTCTTTAGTTCCACGCGGTATGCGGATTTAGGGTGGCCAAGCGGTATGCTAGTGGCAAGATAGCCTTAGCGTCCTGTGACCGTTGTGGGCGCACGTATGCCCTGCGTGATCTGCGTAAAGAGGTGGTAAAGGGCAATATAACCAACGTCAAAGTCTGTTTATCGTGTTTTGACTATGACCACCCGCAGCTACACTTGGGCAAATATCCGGTTAACGATCCACAGGCTTTGCGGGAACCTCGTCAAGATTCAGGACTTGATGATAGTCGGACGCTCACTGTCCCCGGTGGTGGTACAGTGGAAGCCTATATTGACTTACACACCCCACAGTCGTGAGGAAAGCATGAATGAATTACTCAGAACTTACCACTAACGTTGAGGAGATTTGCGAAAACTCATTTACCGCAACTCAACACGCTATGTTTGCTCAGCAAGCAGAGCAGAAAATATATAACACAGTGCAGTTACCCTCGTGTAGGAAAAACTCTACAAGCGCGTTAACAACGTCTAATCGTTATTTAACAACACCGACAGATTACCTGTATTCCCACTCCTTGGCTGTTGTATCTGCCGCTGGCGCATACACTTATTTGCTGAATAAGGACTCCAATTTCATTCTGGATGCTTATCCTACTCCGACAACTACTGGATATCCCAAGCATTATGCGCAGTTTGATGTGGATTCTCTTATCATTGGGCCAACGCCTGACAGCACTTATACCGTGGAATTGCACTACGGATACTACCCAGAGTCGATTGTCACGGCATCGACCACATGGCTGGGTACTGAATTTGACACAGCTCTTTTAAATGGCACACTTGTTGAAGCATTGCGGTTTATGAAGGGTGAGCCTGATTTAGTTGCGATGTATGATAAGTTCTATATGCAAGCCATATCTTTACTTAAAATGCTAGGAGATGGTAAATTGAGGCAGGACAGTTACCGTTCCGGCCAAGTACATCAACAGGTGAGTTAGCATTATGAGTACAGGACAAGCAGGACTACAGGGGCAAGCGCCCGCTATAACGAGGGGTAAAGTTGACCCAGCAGAAGGAAAGCGTGTACGACCCATTGACTTGATGAGTGAGAAGGCAAAATACACAAAGATGTGGACGGTTCCAGACTATCGTAAAGTCTCTCCGGGTGAACTCGCTGGAAGTACATTCATGGCTGTAGCACAGCCTGAAAAGGGCGAGAAAGTCATTGATTTCGGGTGTGGTACAGGTAGAGGTTCGTTCTATTTAGCGTTCATGGGAGCAATGGACGTTACCATGCTGGACTTTGCACCTAATTGCCTTGATGACGATGTGAAACTTGCTGCTAAAAACCAGACGGGTAAGCTGAACTTCATTGAGCATGACTTGATGGAAGACAGTCCGGTATTTGCCCGATATGGCTACTGCACTGACGTTATGGAACACATCCCCACTGCTGATGTAGACCGAGTGTTGCTTAATATCCTGAGTTCTGCGCGTAGTGTATTCTTTCGCATCAGCACCGAGCCTGATGTTATGGGGCCTGCCTACCTGAATACACCTTTGCACCTGACAGTACAAAATTATGGATGGTGGGCAGCTAAGTTACTTGAGCTGGACTGCACTATCCTGCATTCAGAGAATCTGGGCGGAGCTGTGGACTTTTATGTCACAGCATGGAAGCAAACATTACCCAATATGGAGGTCAATACCGTACAGCCGCAGATTTTAGCCAATATCCGTGAGAATGCCAAATGGCCCGTCAACAAGATAACCGCACATCAGATTCAAGATGATGTTGATGTCATGCTGTTATGTGGTGGGCCGTCACTAAGCGATTTTGAAGATGAAATCATAGAGAAGTGGAAGGCTGGGACTAAGGTTGTTACCGTCAACGGCGCGTACAACTGGGCTTTAGAGCGTGGTATTACCAACGTAAACCAGTGTATGCTGGATGCCCGTCCGTTCAACAAGCGATTTGTCGAACCTGCTCGTGATGATTGCTACTACTTTATTGGTAGTCAGTGCGACCCCAGTGTATTTGAGTCGTTACCTCATGACAGAACCTTCATATGGCACTGCAATACTGCTGAAGAGACTGTAAAGCTCACGAATGAGCTATATGATGAGCCAGCGTTCTGTAATGGTGGCTCTACAGTGGTTTCAAGGGCTATTGTGCTGCTGCGGGTGCTTGGATTTAAAAACCAGACTATATATGGTATGGACTCCTGCATATTTGGCGATGAGCATCACGCCTATCCGCAGTTAGAGAACGAGATACCCGAACCCGAAGTTCCTGTTATGGTTGGAGATAGAACCTTTATCTGCGCTCCTTGGATGGCACTTCAGGCTTTTGAATTTATCCGGTTGATAGAACATGCCGGAGATGAATTTTCACTAACTGTGAAAGGCGACGGGTTGATAGCCCATATACTTGAAACGGGGGCTACGCTCCCACTGATTAAGGAGTTATAACATGGCTGCTACCGCATGGGCTTTCTACAACGCTGCAAAGCATAAACTGGCTATCGGAACCATTAATTTGTCAGCCGGTCCTTTCCGATTAGCACTGTATAAGACTGCTGCCACTGCACCCGCAGATTTGGCTACCATTACGATACAGAGCCAGATATCTACCGAATGTTCCGGCGGCGCATATGCCGCTGGTGGACGTACTTTGGCTGGTATAAGTTGGGGGACAGGAGCTTCTAACGCACAGCAGAAGTTTGACTGTACTGACCCAATTATTACCGCCAGTGGTAGCGCGATTAGCGCCATCCTATTTGGGGTGATTGTGAAATCAGTGGGAGCTACTTCTGGATTTCCGTTGTGCTTCTCACAGCTATCAACAGCAGCATTTGATGTGACTACGAGCAATACAGTAACCATCACGATGGCAGCAACGGGTATTTTCACTTTGGCGTAGGCTAACTCAATCTTGAGGTTACCTCTGTGGTGATAAATACCCTCACTCTATTGGCGATGGACTGGGCTATATATTTTTATTTGATTTTACTGCTTGC
>Ga0307377_10008040_pt1 | contig 10762 bp, 20 predicted proteins | sample TR3MG_FD_202535 | JGI IMG/M metagenome (GOLD analysis project Ga0307377, IMG submission 202535) | Soil microbial communities from Risofladan, Vaasa, Finland - TR-3 | ecosystem: Environmental > Terrestrial > Soil > Coastal area > Acid sulfate soil | place: Finland: Risofladan, Vaasa | collected... | reverse complement strand
CTGAAGGCTGGTACTGGTGCTACTACCACTACTGGAATAGTCCTTCAGCAGCTACGGAGATACTAGACAGGTAAGAGGGGAGCTAGCAACTCCCCTCTTATCCTATCTTTTCATAAAAGGAGAGTAAACATGAAAGGCAGTCAAACTCCAGTACGGCAAGAGGAAGTAATCTACAGGACTAAAGAGCAGCTTCAGCTATTCGATAAGAAGGTTATCAACACGACTGTAGCGCAAATCTCTGAAAGTGTAGAGTGTGCTCCGTTCCGCAAGTTTGGTCTCTACGTCTACATTGACTCAACTTTAACGCCTACTACGCTGCATATCGAGGTTGAATTCCTTGACCGATGGTCAGGTCAATGGCATAGCTATAAGCAAGGCGTATTTGCGTCACTCTACTATGAAGATGTAGATACCGCTTCAGGTATTTACGAGTGCTTTGTAGGTGACGTGCTAGGTAGGGCTATCAGAGTAAAGCTCACAGGCGTAGGCACTACTTCAACAAACTACTTCACTACTTCAATCGGTCTTGACCTCTGGAATTAGGGAGTGAGCTATGGCAGGAACGATTATCAGGAAACTTACCGCACCTAACACTAATATACATGGTCTTACCTTTGACGGCAGGTGTTTGTGGTGCGCTAACCGAGTAACTCCCATTATTTATCAGGTAGATATTGCTACTGGCACAGTTATCAAGAGTTTCACAGCACCTTCGAGTGACCCAAGAGGCTTAGCTTGGGATGGCAGGTATCTCTATAATGTTGACCTCGGTGATAAGAAAGTCTACCAGATTGACCCTGCTACTGGCACAGTTATCCGCACTATAGTCACACTACCGAGAGCACCAGGTGGGTTAACTTTTGATGGTCGCTGCCTCTGGTATGACTCTGATGCTACCGATGTAATATGCCAGATAGATATTAAGGCTGGTACTGAGATACGGAGCTTCGAAACACCAGCCGACCAACCTCATGGCTTGACTTTTGATGGCAGGTGCTTATGGACACTTGACTATCAGCAAGTTAAACTGTATCAAGTTGACCCAGCTACTGGCTGGGAAATTAAGTCACTAGCGCTGGGGCTTGTTAACATTCGAGGTCTAACCTTTGATGGTCGCTGCCTCTGGACTTCAGAGCTAGACGATAATACGTTAGTACAAATATCAATATAAAAAAATAGCGAGAAGCTAATATGCTGTTTGAACAGTCAATAACCATACCTAAAAGCACAACCTCAACCAGTCCTACCACAGCTATCATCAAGATAGCTAACGGCATTATCTCTAAAATCATGGTCAGACCACGCCCTGGACATGCTGCCTTAGCTCACTTAGTTATACTTCACCATGAGCATCAAATTGCACCTTCAACTGAGGGCATGGATTTTGCTGGAGACACCTTCCCTATCGATTGGGAAGAGTATTACGAAAGCTATCAGCCACCTTATGAGCTTAAACTTAAGGGCTGGAATGATGACGATACCTACGAGCATACCTTTGACGTGTTCGTGTCTGTCTTGCCTAAGAGTGCCACAATAGCAGGAGCTATAGGCTCTGCTCTCAAAAACTTCTCGCTTGTTGGCACGGTAAAAAGGATATTTACAGGGAGCAGCTAAATGAGAGAGTTTTTTGCCAACATTATAGTAATCGCCTTAGCCGTAGCTTTTCTAGCTCACTTTGGCATGATAGCTGCTTGGGGAGCAGTAGTAATTTACGAGGATAGTACAGCTATCCTGTATTCTGAGATAGCTTTATTTATTGGAGTAATTGGCTTTGCGGTCTACAATATAGCTAGAATAAAGAGGGATGATTAAATGGCACACGGTCAGCCTGACTTCGGTTCATACGCAGCAAAGGTAACTACCTATGGTTTAGCAGATATGGGTGAGTTAGCGGCTAGGCTTGGTTCTGTAGTTACTCAAGATAGGCGTGGTGACGTTATGTTCATAGAGACTTTTGATAGCTCACCATTGCGTTGGCTAACGTCAACAACTATAGCTGGCTCTTCTGTAGAGCTTCAGATGGAATATGCCAAGAGGGGAATAGCTGCTGTTAAACTTCATACTCCTGCTAATGCTGGAGCAGACGCAGCAATAATAAAATACTGGCAGCTGCCTAGTGCTTCTAATTTAGGACTGGAAGTATCATTAACTATGGATGGAGCAGCAAGCTACTACATGATTACTTCCTTTCTTGACGATGGTACTTATCTCCACTACGCTAGATTATGGATTAGTGAAGCTCTAAGCAAAATAGCAATAATGACAACCGATGGAGCGTATGTGGATATTATTACTTCACTAAATACGTTTCATAATGCTAGAATGTTTTACGCTCCTAAGATAGTCTGGGACTGGAAAAACAAAAAATACAAGAGGCTAATCTGGGATGGTATTGAATATGATATATCAGATTATGCCTTATATAGCTCTCCTATAGGTGCTTTTCCTCACTTGAACGTAACAATACTTAAAAAGGGTACTGCTGGTAGTGAGTCCGATAATTATATTGATGAAGTTATCTTAACTCAAAATGAGCCTTAAAGGGGGGATTAATAATGGCTGGTGAAAATGTAATACTTTGGGGATGGGATGCTGACAACGAGAAGTATGTAAAGGTGTTAGTCAATGCTGCTGGCAAGCTAATCATTGACCCTACTGAGATACTGGAAGACACGCCTACCGATGGTGAAGTGGGCAAAGCTCCTACGTCTAATTGGGCGTATGACCATGAGCACGGCACGCTTAAGCACTTTGTGCCTACTGCTTTTACTGAAGTTTACAGAGTAAGCACTGTTAGTACCGGTCCGAGAACTGCTTTAGTTTCGAGTGTAGCAGGAGATGAGCTAACCTTCACGACTAATTTCTCAGTTAGAATAATTCATTTTGGACACACGGTAGACAATAATGCGTATCATTTAATCTGGAATACTACTAAGACACAGAGCGCATGGGTATGCGCTTATGTGGATACTGATACTGTACAGGTAACTAATGCTGCTGACATTGCAGATTGGGAACTAAATGACGTTGTTACAACAGCTTATGACGGTGTTGGTGGCTCTGAATACTCTGAGATTGACTTAACTCCTACTATTGGCTCTGAAGCCACTGGAGTTGTATTAGCTGTATACATTCAGGACACTGGTGTTCTAACAGCTTTCAGGGGATGTTATATCAGAGAAGATGAAGATGGTACGGATATTGCTACATATATGATAGCGCAAAATATGCCTAATAGAGTTCAGTTTATCATACCAGTTGACGCTAGTCAGCATTTCCAAGTTAGACCTAGAGCAGTTGGAGTTGATACGCTAGCTGTGACAATTGTAACTACAGGCTACTTTAAGTAACTAGAAAGGGGGTACATAATGAAATGGAAACCTAGAGACGTAGTGGCACTGGTGGTAATCATAGGAGCAATCAGCCTGCTCTGGCAAGGAATTGATACTACTGTAGGCTGGAGCTTAATCGCTATCGTAGCTGGCTACTTTGGCATAGAGATACCAGCAATCGTCAAGATTATCAAGAACGAGAGTAAAGACAAGGAGAAATAACATGGTAGAAGTAACTAAAGCTGAAGGACAAAAGCCGTTCAAGGTGCTCAAGATTGATGAGCTGACGAAGCTGACTGACATGGGGGGAGTCGAGCGATATTATCGCCACACTATCAAGACACGTGGCGGTACTACTCTCACCATAGACATTGACGAGAGAGACTTTACTGCCGAGAAAGCTAATGCAATCCTGAGTAAGAAAGCTATCGAAGCTGATAAAATACTAACGCTATAGAGTGAGTAGAGCTAATGGCATTTACTTACAGCATCGGTAAAGGGTTAAAAGAGCCTTGCTCTCCTAACCGAGAGCTGGTGATATTTGGAGCAGAGCTAAATCCTGATACATCCTCGCTAGAGGAATGGAACTGCGCTCCTGCAATACTCAATGCGACCACCAGCTTTAACCTATCGAGTATCACTCTCAGCCATGAGGTAGTAGCTGCTTTTGTTAAATTCCCTATCAGCTACGGAGAGACGTATTACTTCTCGTTTAAGTGGTACAGGGATAGAGACAACAAGCTCCTCTTTAACTACTCAACTTCGTTAACTTCCTTCACTACAGGGATAGCATGGTGTCTCTCCTATATTGGCTATCTTGACTGGGAAATTATCGAGAATGGCAGCTATCATGTTGATATTGAGGTTGAGAATGGTCAGTCAGACTCACATACATTCAACTTCACAGTATCAGGCATCCCTGAAGTAGAAGTGCCACCTGAGCTACCTCTTGACTGGCTGATAACTATCAGGCAGTATGTCAATACAGCAGCTTTATGGTTTAAGTGGGTACGAGACGAAGTAAATGGGTGGGTATATCCTTTCAGCTTGCTATCTAGTCCTTTTGATAACTTCTATCGCACCTTCTACTGGATAGCATCGCTACTCACTGACGCTCACACGTGGGCAGGAACTATCGCCCAGATGGTAAGTCAGGGAATAAGCTGGGAGCTTGTTTGGAGCTATATACTGCAAAGGTTTCCAAAGCTAGAAGAGCTTAGAGACTGGTTTTCATACTGGTGGACATGGGTAGACCAAAGAGTAACCAACTGGTGGGCTGAGACTAAAACAGGAGTCATAAGCTGGATAAATGCTGCTAAAGACTGGGCGTGGCTCTGGATTGAGTACCTTGAGGGAAGGGTAAACGGCTTACAGGTAGCTTGGGATAGCTTTGTTACTACTACCTTGCCTACGCTTCCTAACTGGCTCGATATTGATGAACTAATCAAGTCATGGTTTACTAATCTCAGTCCACTATGGGAAGGCTGGCAAGACTGGAGAGATAAAGTAGCTGAGTTTTTCAGCGACCCTGAGCAGTGGTTTTATGACCGAATAGACTCATTTTTTGAAAGGTACTGGTGATGCTATGAAAATATCTGAACGGATTACAGGCACAATCGAAAACTGGCGTAAGCTGTGGGCTGATACGCTGAAAAGCTGGCTAGAGGCTATTCTATCCTTTGGATTAGAGCTATTTTTTGACGTTATCGGTAAAGCAGCAGCACCCAAGCTCAAGCCTCTTATTGATAGCTTAGAAGCAACTGGTAAAATTCCACCTGAGCTTAAACCAATACTGGACGAGATTAAGTCACCTACCGGACAGATAGGAGCTATCTTCTCTCAGAGTGCCAGTAGTGCCTTAATCGGTGGTGCTATAGGCAAGATTATTGACGCTATACTCCTACCCTTAGCTTATGCTACTAACAGCGTTACTCGGAACGTCGAACTAGCTGACGCCCAGATGATTGGCTTATGGCTAAGAGGCAAATGGAACGATGCAGAGCTGGATAAGAAGCTATCATGGCTAGGCGTGCCGTCTGACAATGTAGCTAATCTTAAAGAACTTGCTCAGGTTAGGCTCGACCCGATGAGTGTTATCACAGCATGGAGAAGAGATAAGGCTAAATACGAGCCGCTGTTTAACGATTTACGGCATCAAGGCTGGACTGAGGACAGGATAGAAGCTATAAAGTTCGTTACTCAGTTCTTCCCATCGCCACAGGACTTGATAAACTGGGAAGCAAAAGAGGTATTTGAGCCTGACGCTATAGCCAAGTATGGTCTAGCTGATGAGTTCGAGTTACTTGACCTGTCACTATTCGAGAAGGCAGGAGTGAGTGAAGAGCAAGCTCGTAACTACTGGATGGCACACTGGCAGCACGCCTCTTTTCTACAGGTTATCGAAATGCTGCATAGGGGGCAGCTTAAAGAGGAAGACGTCTGGGACTGGTTCAGGCTAGTCGAGATACCGCCATATTGGAGGCAGAAGCTAATAAACGTGTCTTGGAACGTGCCTACCAGAGTAGACGTGAGACGTTTCTGGGATATGGGAACTATTGACGAGGCACGCCTACGAGAGATTTACGCATGGCTAGGCTATCATGGCAAAGACCTAGACGACTACGTTTTATGGACTAAGGTCTATGTAGCCTTCCCAGACCTCATCGCTCGTTTCAAAAACGGCTGGATTACTGAGGAAGAGGTAAGAGGCACGCTGATTACGCTAGGTATGCCACCTAGTCGTGTTGAGACTATGTGGCAAGCCAAGTTCAAGCCTGAAGCTCCAGCTAGAGTTACCGAAGAGCTTAGTTTAACTAAAGCTGAAATTGTCAAGGGAGTTAAGAACGGAGTTATTAGTTGGGAGCAAGGCAAGGAATTACTTCAGGAGATAGGCAAGAGCGAGTTTGAAGCTGAGTATATACTTACCATAAATGTAGGAGCATCAACTGGCTCACCTGATACATACCCTGAGTTTAAGCTCTGGACACAGCAATATCGCAAGGCTATGGGACTTAGTTCTATAGAAGTGCCGAATGAGATTATCGAAGCAAGCAAGGAAGTGGCTAGAGCCAAAGAAGCACTACAGCAAGTCGAGGCTAAAGAACGTATTGATATTAGTGAAGCTAAGGCTCAGACTGAATTGACCAATGCTGAGTACAGGTACAGGCAGCTACTAATCAAGTGGGAAGCTGCAAAGAAAGCCAAATCATAATCCCTTGAGACGTGATGATACAGTAGCAGCTGAGATAAACTGACCTGTAGCCATATCTCTATAGACTAGCTGATGATAACCGCCTGGATGCGCTGCTGTTGATGGTCTGAAGTAAGTATTCGAGCTAACATTTACATCTGGCAGCTTCTCGAATTTAAGGTCAAGTCCATACTGAAACCTCTCAAGGAAGTCAGACGAGACGTAAGGCACGCCAGCAGCTTCCAGCTTCTCTAGCAACGCTTTCTGCAATCGGTCAATATCAACTGTATCCTCTAGCGGTATGTCGAAGCGATCAACTAGCTCCAGCACGTCTTCATCTGTTACTGTTGCCATAATCCTTTTTCCACCCCCCTGATATATCTCTCAATTTTCCGAAGGTGTTTAGGACAGCAAAAAGCCATACATTGTCTAGCCACTTGGCATAGGTAGCAATGTTGAATTTCATCCTTTAGCTTGAGTGGTAATCTAATTTGAGTTACGTCCACCATTTTGCCTTTCATTACCCTTTCCTTGTTTCATATTCAATCCAGTATTTCAAGTCCTCTATCTTAGCTGTTGGAAGCTCATATCCTTCAAGACGAGCTACTACCTTGCTATCTCTGCCGTTTTTGGGCGAAGTCCTGAGCGTGAAGTGGTAACGCCATACCGAGTAACGAAAGAAGCCCCAGTCTACAAAAGCAGTTGCAGCCACAACTTCAATGGCTTTTTCCCAACTGACAGAAGTAAAGCACCAAGCATTATAGCTGTCAGGCTCTTTAGTTTTGAGTATGATAATCTCAGACAACCAATAACGAGTTTGAACTACCCTAAGAGCATACCTTACATTATCAAGAGGCACATCATCGAAGTCCCACATAATGATATGGTTTCCATCTTTAAGCTCTGAGTTTACGCCAATGACCTTAGTGATACGAGCACAACTGAAAGTCATACGAAGGCTGCCTATGGTCAGTCGTTTAATCATCGCCATACCTCACCATGTGTATTTTCACAATCCTTGCTAGAGAAGTGTATCGCCAGTCTCTGTACCTCTGAGCTTCTATACTAGAGCGACCTAGTGCTCTGAGTATTCGGTATTTGTACTTACGCTCTGCCTTAGACTGACCCATGTTCACAAAAGAAGTCAGGGGGTTGCCACCTTTACTGTAGGGATACTTAGCAGCCATAATACCTTCCTCTTCTCTCATAGCTCTTCCAAGCTGCTTTATCTGACCTTGCTAGCTTTGACTTTACTTCAGGTAACTGACCACAATTATTAGTTGCTCCACACTTAGGACATTTCCAGAAGTCAAAGCCTCTATCACCGTGAGCTAACTTCATTTCCCCTGAGCAATTCCAGCAGCGCATAGCTACCCCCTTTTCTCTATCTTCTCTAGCTGCTTCATTACTGCCTCTTGGAATGGCGCTCTCAGTCCAGCTTCCCACAGAGCACGAAGTAGTGGAGCTTCGATAATATCGCTTATCTCTCGGACCATCTCATCATCCCGGTGCTCTTTGAGGTACTGTCTAAGACCTCTTAGAGCGAGATTGTGAGCGAGTCCCTTTAGCTCTGCGACTCTTATCGCTTCGTTTCTCAGGCTCATGCTTCACCTCTCTTCTCTCAAATTCTGCTATAAAAGCCTCTTCTCTAGCAACTTCCTTGTTTATCTCTTCCTCTGTCATAGGCTCAAGAGACTTGGTAGTAGTCTCTTGAGTTGTAAAAGGGGCTGGCGTGGGTACTTCTTGCTCCTTTTCTGCTTCAGACTCAGGCTCAGGCTTGACAGTCTCCACTACTGTAATAGTCAATGCCTCTTCTGGATGCTCACGCTCATAGGTTAGCTCAAGCTCAGGTTCAGGCGTAGGCTCGACCTGACCTGCTGCCTTTTCAGCAACTAGCCTGATTGTGCCTAGCCACACAGGCTCAGGCTTAGGTGCTGCCCAGTTGAAGTCCTGTCCATCAACATAGACTTCAAACTCCTTGATTAGATTTCCAAGATGGTCATAGATTTGTAGGTACTTCATTTTTTGACTCCTTTCTATAAGCCTTAAAAATTACAAAACAATAATGCTTATCAGGATTTTTAATCTTGCTATCATCAACAGAGCATTGACCTTCCTTCAATAGCTTACAATGATTGCAGTTTAGATTTATCAATGGAATACTCCTACTTATCACCTTACTACACCTGCCTCTCTTAATACTTGCCTTAGACTAGGCTTGGGAACTAACCGCTTACTCATCGGCTCTGAAGGCTCAAACCAGTCCTTTATCTCAGTAAGTAAGCGATAAGCGGTAGTAGGACTGATTTTATAGTCTCTCGATATGCGCTCCAAGTTAATATCCTTCCACGAAGCAAACTCGACTAGCACCGCTAGAAGGTTAGTATCCATATAGCGACCTGTCTCAAATCCAGCCTTATGGAATATATGACGCTCAACTGTCATTGGCTTCATTAGCTTATGTAGCAGTTGATAATCCTCATTTCTAACGTCTTGTCTCCGGTCGAGAGCAGCCGAAGCTCTAAGCAGAGTGTCTACATGCTCCAATACTCTAGCATCGCTCCACTGAATTGAGCCTATCTTTTCCAGCTTCTCGTATAGCTTAAAGTTATGACTGGGCTTATGAACTAAATCTAAGCTATGTCCCCAGTCAACAGTAACTTCAGGTAGCTGACCAATAGGCTTAGTAGGTCTAAAAAGGTGATAATAACGAACTGTCTTGTCCTGAGTAACTGCTTCCCACTCAGAGTCAGTCACCAGCTCTCCTAAAATGACTGGCTGGACATTGATAACTGCTGAGCCAAAGAAGCCGTCAATGACTATAGTGACTGAGAAGGTATGCTTTGAAATATCATGTGAGTAGCACAGCTCAGCGAATGAGGTAATCGTATGCTTCCTTGAGTAAAGGCTATCTACCTTTGCCATATCGTCTATCACTACTAACCCCCAAAAGTTAGTAAACTGCTCCTTAAAGTCTTTCAACCCTGAACGTGTAACGCTATCTAGCTTGACACAATCTGGATAACTCTTCTTGAGAGTATTTGTAATAACCGACTTCCCTGTCCCGCTTGGGGCTACGTTCAATAAACACATTCTCGCCTTTGTGCAGATAATACTAAAAGCTAGAGCGTTACCCAGTCCAGAGTGCGTCTTTTCTACATCTCTGATAATCGAGTAAAGCTGATGCAATTCATATCTCCTACATTAACCTCTCTAATTTGAGTATGCACTCATTCCCCTCTAGCTTCACCACGCTTATCTTTACCATAGCCCAGCTAGCTGGCAAAATTCTGCCTACTGATAGAGTACGAGTACCACCTGAGCCAACCAGCTTACGAGGGTAGAATGAGTTAGACTTCTTTGGTTTTACCTTTGGTAACGCTTCCACTCAGCACACTCCTTTCACTTCCTGAATTGCTCTTCGTGAGGCATTTCATTTCTAATTGCTGATAATACAGAGACTAAAACAGGCAAGCAACAATCAGTCTGCTCATCACTCTTCTCTGTAGTCCAAGTTCCCCACCAAGCACAGTTCTCTTTGAGGCAGTCAGGCTTAAATATCTTCTCATTCCCTCGTGCTGCCGACCAGCCTAATGCTAGCAGTGGACACTTCATAATCAACCTCACTTTCATATTCGAGCGTGGTATCGTATGCGCTCCCCACGCCTAGACACTGTTAGGAGGTGAAAACAACACTAGGCTTCCTTGATTGCTTTCTCAACACTCTTAGCTAAGACGAGTTTAGTACCCTTCTCGACTGGTGGCTCACAAAGCTCAATCAGCCGAGCATTTTGTTGCCAGCCATGAAAGATAACCCACTTATGCAGCCACCTGTCGGTATTCGAGCCAAGCAAGCTCACAAACGAGCCAAGCTTTGACTTAGGGCTGGTGATTGGGCGTTTCCACAGCATCACAGAGCCAAGATTACCCTTGATGTCCAATAGCTCGACACGGTAGCCTGAGTAAGACGAAACTTCAGTCGTGACATCTTCCACATCGTTTATCATGTATGGCACATTCAGCTTAATATCGTCTGCGCCTTCCTGTAGTTTAACACCTGTTTCTGGACTCATATTATCTCTCCTTTCATAAAATTCCCTAACTAGCTGACCTTTGGTTTTTCTCCTTCTCCTGATTGCATCACTCTCCTTCCGCTATATTTCCGCTCAAGGTACGCCTGAAATTCAGCTTGCTCTTTGGTAAGCGGTATGCCCAGAGCCTTCATAACTGCATACAGGGT
>Ga0307377_10008039_pt1 | contig 10762 bp, 8 predicted proteins | sample TR3MG_FD_202535 | JGI IMG/M metagenome (GOLD analysis project Ga0307377, IMG submission 202535) | Soil microbial communities from Risofladan, Vaasa, Finland - TR-3 | ecosystem: Environmental > Terrestrial > Soil > Coastal area > Acid sulfate soil | place: Finland: Risofladan, Vaasa | collected... | reverse complement strand
TAGTAAACACTAATGAAGTCAATGTTAAAGTTTTAGGCACCCGATTTAATATAGCTTCATATAAAAATGAGAATAATGTCGAAGTGGTTCTTGAGGAAGGGAAACTGGTATTCAATGATAAGGAAATGAATAAATCGTACACCATGAGACCTAATGATCTGGTTGTATATGATAAAACTCTCAGGGATTTTTCATCTGAAGTAGTGGACCCTCGCAAATATTTATCGTGGACAGAAGGTAAGCTGGAATTCAGGAATGACCCGATTGATGTTATTGCAAGGAGACTGGAGAGGTGGTATGATGTTGATGTTGAGATAAATGGCATTATTTCTCAGCAGCAGAGGTTACGGGCGACCTTCATAGACGATAGCCTGGAAGAAGTCCTTTATTTATTGAAACGCACTCTGCCGATAGATTACAAAATTGAAAACCGTGAGCTCAAACCAGATGAGACTTATGCTAAAAAGAAGGTGATAATTACACTTAGAACCAAATAATCTGATTACAAATTTTAAAGATATTTGCCTATGGAACAGTCTTTTACCAGCAAAAACAGGAAAGCACTTGAACCGCCTTCCTGTATGTGTTGCTAAGTTACTATTTAAAAGTAATAACCTAACCTTAAAACTTTTCAAAGTTATGAAAAAAATTTTTGATTTTTGGGTGTTTTCACACCCGACCCTAAAAAAACTAATCATGGAACTAAAAATTGTATTTCTCATTCTTCTGGTTAGTGTTTCAAATGTATTAGCTATTCCTGTCTATTCCCAGACAGCGAAGGTTTCACTGGACATGGAGAACATAAGTCTTGAACAGGTAATGGATGAGATAGAATCACAGAGTGAATTTTATTTTATCTTCAACCAGAAACAGATTGATGTCAACAGAGTTGTAAGTATTCAGGACGACAATAAACTGATTACTGACATTCTTCCTGAATTATTTAATGGGACCAATGTCAATTACTTAGTATTTGACAGGAAAATTTTATTAACCACTGATCCGCTGGAGAATAACTTGTTGGCTATTGCATCAGCAACTGAAGCACAGCAAAACAGAGTAACCGGAACCGTTACCGATAAGGATGGTGCATCTCTTCCCGGAGTAAACATTGTTGTAACCGGAACAACTGTGGGAGCGATTACCGATATAAACGGTAAATACAGTATTGAAGTTCCTCAGGGATCAAAAAGCCTTACATTCACATTTATTGGAATGGAGCCACAGGAAGTCAGTATTGGGACAATGACCCAAATAGATGTAACAATGACTGAGTCGGCAATTGGACTGGGAGAGGTTGTTGTTATTGGGTTTGGTACTGCTAAGAAAGAGAACCTGACCGGGGCTATAAGCAATATTAAAACTGAGGGAATTTTAACAACAACTCACACGAGTCTTGCGCAGAGCCTTGCGGGAAAAGTAGCAGGTCTGCAGATACGTCAAAATTCAGGTGAGCCAGGGCGGTTTGATGAATCGATTAATATCAGAGGGTTTGGTTCTCCATTATATATTATAGACGGGATAACCCGTGGAAGCGGAGTCGATTTCCAGAAACTAAATCCCGAAGATATAGAAAGCATATCAGTGATCAAAGACGCATCCGCTGCTATCTTCGGTATAAATGCTGCAAACGGAGTTGTAATTGTTACCACCAAGAGGGGAGCCGAGGGTAAGGTTAAATTCCGTATTCACAGTGTTATCGGAACTAGTACTCCGACAAACCTTCTTGAAATGTGTAACTCTTCTCAGTATATGGATATTCGAAATGATGCCGATGTGAATGCCGGAAGACCAGCCTATATTTCAAAGGAAGAATTGGATAAATATCATGCGGGAGGTCCGGGTTACGAAAGTACAGATTGGTATGACGCTACTTTTAAAAGTCATGCCGTGATGCAACAGCACACTTTCTCTGCTGAGGGAGGTAATAAAACTGTTTCATACTTTACAAGCATTGGTTATCAAAATGAGGGTAGTTTTATGAGGTCAGGCGATATGTACTATAAAAAGTATAACTTCAGGGCCAACATTAATAGCAATTTCACAAAGAACCTGGTTGCCCAGATAGACCTATCCGGTTTTTTGGACGAGCGTTACCAGCCTGGTAATAAGGACTACTTTTTTATCTACAAGGGAACCACTGTGTCCTTGCCCACTGACAAAGTGTATGCGAATAATAACCCGGCTTACCTGAGTAATACTTTTATGGACCAGTCTCCTGTGGCTTTCTCCAATGCCAACATAACCGGTTATATTAGCGAGAAAAACAAGGTTTTCACCTCTAAAGCTTCCTTAACCTATACGGTTCCTTTCGTTAAAGGTCTTAAAATAAAAGGGATAGCTGCATATGATACCTACAATGGCTTGGATAAATCATTGAGTAAGAGTTACTTTACGTACGCCTATGATGCTCTTACAGATAACTACTTACCAAAATTACTTCGTTCACCTTCTAGTATTTCTAATAGCTACAGTGATAACAACTTTTTGATACTTCAGGGTCATGTAATCTACAATACAAAGCTTGCTGATGTTCATAACATTGGAGTTACTCTGGTTTACGAACAGAAACAAAGTTGGTCTAGAATTGCTCGCCTTTCAAGAGACTACGACGCGTTTTATACCAACGACCAGATAAACCAGGCCAGTACTACAAATCAGCAAACGAGTGGTAACGAAAGTGAATCTGCAACCATGTCTTACCTGGGACGTTTTAATTACGACTACAAAAGCAAATATCTGGTAGAATTTGCTTTTAGATACGATGGCTCATACCGTTATCATCCTGACTCTAGATGGGGCTTCTTCCCGGTTGTTTCCGGTGGTTGGAGACTCTCCGAAGAAAATTTCATTAAAGACAATATTCCGTTCTTGTCTAACCTTAAGATTAGAGCATCTTATGGTCTTGTTGGTGAGGATGCGGGTAATCCCTTTCAGTATACAACAGGATTTACTACCACTGGTGGCGGCGGTTATGAATTTACAAACGGATCTTATCTTGCTGGCGCTGCTTTTCCTTCCATCGCTAACGAAAAGCTTACATGGTATACATCCAACATCAAAGATATTGGATTGGAATTTGATTTTTTCAGGGGCAAACTCAGTGGTGAGTTTGATGTTTACCAGAGAGACAGGGAAGGACTCCTGGCAACAAGAGTCGTTTCTCTTCCAAATACATTTGGAGCATCATTACCACAAGAGAATCTCAACGGCGATCGCACACGTGGTATAGACTTTTCCATCGGTCATAATAACAATATCGGTAAATTCCATTATTCAGTTAAGGCAAACTTCAACTTCGTCCGTACTATGAATTGTTACGTTGAAAGAGCTCCTTATACCAGTTCGTGGGACAGGTGGAAAAACGGTAATACCGACCGCTGGAATGATATGATTTGGGGTTATTCTTATGCAGGACAATTCCAGACCATTGATGAAGTAATTTATTATCCCGGACAAAATGGTACACAGGGTAACCTTAAAGAACTCCCGGGTGATTACAAATATGAGGACATCACTGGCGACGGAGTTATTAACAATAATGATATGTTACCATTGTTATGGAACGGACAACCAAAGTTATTCTATGGTATCACTTTCAATGGCCAATGGAAAGGCTTCGACTTCAATGCTCTGTTCCAGGGATCAGGGAAGTATACTCTCAAATTCAATGCTAATTATGTAACGGTATTGATGTTCAACGGAGCTAATCAGCCAGCTTATTTCTGGGACAGATGGCATTTGTCCGATCCTTATGATCCAACCAGTGCTTGGGTAGCTGGTAAATATCCTCCTTCAAGGATGAATAAAGATGTGGGCTCAATGTATAAGGAAAGTGACAGGTGGAGATATGATGCCTCATATTTGCGCTTTAAAAATTTAGGAATTGGATATACATTTGCTCAGACAGTTATTAAAAAGGTTGGTTTAAGCAATTTAAGAGTATATTGCAATGCCTCTAACATATTTACCATTTGTCAAAAGATTGTTAAGCCTTTCGATCCGGAAAAGTTGCCAGAATCTACCGCAACGGCAGGAAATTTTAATAGCGGATATACATATCCTTTGACAAAGAGTTTTAATTTTGGAATAAATGTTACATTTTAATCAGGGAAAATTATGAAACTATTTAAATATATATTTTGCATAATCATTGCCATAGCTTTAAGCAATTGCAGTGAGGACATGTTGGATTTGAAACCAAAGGATATGCTGGATGTGAATACACTGCTTGGAGACCCGGCCGGGGTGGAGGTCATCATGGCAAACTTATATTATAAGTTGCCTGTCGAAGATTTCCTATACTATCCTAGGTTAGGATATGACCAATACTATGGTAAGACTAGAAACAATCTAAATAGAGGTGAAATTTGTGCCCAGTTAACTGATGATGCTAATTACACTGATAAATCAACCATTCTCGACAATACGGGCTTGGAATATTGGGACTACAGCTACATCAGGAACATTAATCAATTAATAGATATCATTCCTACATTGACCATAAAGGATGAAGATAAAGCTACCTTATTGGCTGAATGTTCTTTTCTCCGTGCTTATGCTTATTTTGAGATGGTTAAAAGATACGGTGGTGTGCCAATTATCAAGATCATTCAGGAGTGGACTGGTAATGTTGAAGTTCTCAAAGTCCCAAGAAATACGGAAAAGGAAACGTGGGATTTTGTTATGTCAGAGTGTGACGTGGCTATCGCTGGTCTTCCTGAAGTAAATAAATCCAGTTCGAGAAGGGCAAACAAGTTTGTTGCTTTAGCTCTTAAATCGAGAGCAGCACTCCACGCTGCTTCAGTTGCAAAATACTGGAACAAAGCTCCTCTTATAGGTACTGCTGTTGATCAGGGACTGGTAGGTATGCCAGCATCAGATGCAAATGGATATTATATTCAATGTATTGAAGCCTCTGAGGCTATTATGAACTCAGGCAAATATAGTCTGTATATGCCAACCCCTGCAAACCCTGCAGTAGCTGCTGAGAATTACAGGAAATTGTTTGAAGATCCTAACGTTGCTCCCATGGAATCTATTTTTATAAGTGGTTTTGTTTCTCCTATTAGGGAACAGGCTCACAATTACGATGTCATGTTTGGTCCTGTCCAGTGTTCACAAGGATGGAATTTCTCGGGACGTTGTAATCCTACGCTTGATTTAGTGGACATCTATGAAAGTTATTCTAACCCCGGACAAAGTGCCCCGATAGTTACAACCACGGATGGTGTCACTAATGATTACAATGGCTACAAAGCGAGTAATCCATACATACGTTGGGACAATACTTATGATATATTCAATGGTAAAGATGCTCGTCTATTTGCTTCGGTTATACTTCCGGGTACAACATGGAAAGGCATAACGATCGTTATACAGGCTGGATATGTACAACCTGATGGCGTTGCAAAGATCGAAACGAAACAAGATATTACCGTTAATGGAGTAAAATATTATACTTTTGGTGGTGCTAACACGACACAATATTCAGGTTTCGATCTTTTCAGTGGGACCCAAACGCTAACAGGTTTCAGTCTTAAGAAGTTCCTCCAAGAAGCAGTTAATGTTACTCCTAAAGCTGAATCGTCTACATCTGACTGGGTTGATATGCGCTACGCTGAAGTACTGTTGAACTATGCTGAAGCTGTTGTAGAAAGCGGCTACACTGCTAATGATGCCCAGACTAAAGCTTTTGAGGCTATGAATAGTACCCGTCGCAGAGCAGGTCACACTGTGGATATTCCCCTGACTCTCACAAATGTATTTCGTGAAAGAAGGGTTGAACTGGCTTTTGAGAACAAGAGAATATGGGATCTTCTCAGAAGAAGAGAGTACCATGAAGTATTTACAGGAACCGTTAGGCATGCCCTGGCCCCAGTACTCGATTTAAGAGTTGATCCTCCTAAGTATATATTTGTGAGAAAGTACAGATCAAGTGAAACAGCCAAGACTTTTCTGCCTCGCCAATACTACAGATCCATTCCAGATGTAGCGGCAAGTGGCCTGGTTCAAAACCCTGAATATTAATAATCTTAATGAAGTAAATATGAAAAAGATGAAATTATATATAAGTTTGCTACTTGGACTCTTTATTGTGGGTTCTTGTGAATTGGATAACTATGAAGGTCCGAATGCTAAGTTGTATGGTGCAATCTATGATAATCAGACGAATGAACTGATTGAGCAAGACATCATCACCGGATCTCAGATAGAATATACTGAGCTTGGATGGGCTAACGCTCAGTTTCAGTATATGATATTCAAACAAGATGGTACTTACCGGAACGACATGATGTTTGCAGGAGATTATTCTATCAGGCCAACACGTGGTAACTTTGTTGACCTTCCAGTTGACACTGTAACGATAAGTGGTGAGACTAAACTCGACTGGTCAGTACAACCTTTCATCAGGATTAAGGATTGTACTATTACAAAGGTCGGTACTGAAATAGTCGCTACTTTCAGAGTAGAACAAACTGTTACAACTAACGTAAAAGCGATTTCATTGTTTGCGTCCATAGAGCCTTCACTTGGAGCAGGTTATTCCCAAGTGAAAAAGGTGCAAAATATAAATGCTGTTGTTGCCCCTGCCACAGTTTATACTCTTAAAATTGACCTGGCAGCTAACAGTTCTGTTCTTAAACCTGAAAATTCCTACTTTTTCAGAGTCGGCGCTCTGATAAGTAACTCCGGAGCCAAGTACAACTACGCTCCTGCAGTCAGAATTAATATTTGACAATCTGATGAAACAGATAGTAAACGGCTCACTGTGCACATATAAAAATCTTATTACTTAAGCGCCTAATTCAATTAGATAAAGCAATTGGGAAGAATTTGGCAGGCCATTGAAAACGGCATAAAAACAAAGGAAGGAGGAAAAAATGAAATCCAACATGAGAGTGAATGGGAGAAGTACGTTCACATAGCTTAAAAATCAGAAATTAGTGAGGGAAATCCTCCTAAACGCAAAGGCAAACAAAATATTTAATTGCGGATTTAAACTAATTTGGCCGCAATTGAAGTGATTTTGCAATTATATCGGATTAATTCCGATTCAAATATTTCAAATTTGGTATTTAATTATAATTTAATTAGGATATGAAAATGTTAATAAAAAATTTTCGCAGTGGTATGAATGTCTTAGTTACACTCGTTATTTCTGGAATGTTTTTCTCTGGTTTTGGTATAGCGAACGCTCAGTCCACAAAAGAACAGCAAAAAAAGCTGATTTATAGTTCATATTTTACCCATCAGGAAAATGCTTTTATAAAAAATCTCACTGATGTTTCTGAATATAAAAATAGAAGTTGGACGAGAGGACCACACGGGTATGCAACACAAGCAAAAAACATTATTGAGGGATGGGAGAAAAACAATATTAAAGGAGAATATGCAACTATGGGAGTCGCGCTTCAGCAATTAGCTGACGAGTATCCTGAAATGATTGAAAAAATAAAAAAAATGAAACTTCCTGTCACGGCTTACGAAGGAGTTGGTCACACTGAACCCTGTCCAGTTGGGCGTATAAAAAACCTTGCTGGCATGACAATGGATGAAGCAATACGTGCCCTTTGGGAATATCAGACACACACGCTTGTACCAAACTGGCGATTCGAAAATGGGAAATTAATTATTGGAAATCCCCGGGCAGGTGAACCAATTACTTTAAATGAACTTTCTGAATACAATCTGCCGAAGGACGAGATATGGCTTTATGGTGGAGTTTTGGCAACCGAAAGACTTTTAGGTGTTATTCCCATGGATTTTTTTCAGGAACAGTTCAAAAATCTTGGCAGAAATGAAGAATCTACTGTTGCCCCCATGACCGCAATTAAACGAGCACTGGGAATGGGAAGTTATGAAGTAAGTTATAACACCGGCACACCTATTCGGGTTGGAGCAAATGCTGACCTCATTGCATCAGACTGGCCAAGGGATTGTGAGTATTTTGCCCGATCGGCTGGTGACGTCAAGCAAAAACTCGCACATCCGGATGATTTCAAAATTGTCTGGCCTGATCCCAAAGAGTACCAGTGGAAACCTGAAAACAGTGCCCTTGAATTTTTTAAGAAAACATATGGAGTAAAAAGCTTCAAAGAAATGCTTGAAATAAAATGCCCGGTTGAATATATTAAAAGTTTAATGACAAATGAAGAAAAAGGAAGACTCCTCACCATTATAAACAGACAAACAGAAAACAGGAAAATATTAGAAGAGGAGGGTCTGGATCAATGGGAAACACGGATGTTGAAAACGGAAGAAGCAGGAGATTGGCAGGATTATTTGATGGGTTTGTGGGAAGAAAGGAGGGAAATTCCTCATTACTTCCAACCATCGAATAAAACCCTGAAAAGTGAAACTATAATCGAAGCCGCCAGCTACTTGATGCAACATTGGCCTCAATCTAATCATGATGGGGATTTTGGTGGCCCACCTGACTATATTCAGACAAATACTATAAATCTTTCATTGGCGGAAACATTTGAATCATTTGCTTTTGTACTTGAGTATTACGCAATTAAAGAAGAAATCCCCACTCAAATATCGATAAAAGACGTCCTCGGGCCAATTGATTATCCTCTTTATAAATTACAGGTTGAGCCGAAAATAGACGTGGAAAAAGTAATTGGCATTAACGGATGGCAACCATATGAACTGGATAAAAAGTATTTTCCTGATTTCGATATTATTGCTAAACAAGGAATTATGGGAATCAAGAACCTCAGGAGGCCCCAAAACCCTTTTTCAGTTACGGCAAATGAAGTAAGTGTCATACAGGCAGCAGTAGAAGCAGCACGAAGTATTAGGGAAAATGGGTATATTCCTGGAAGTATAGAAATATTTCTTCCCTCACAAGCTGTACAAAACGAAACAATACGTGGCAATATTCACGAAGTAAAGATGTACGCCAACTCTGCTGAATTGTTATTTGGTATGGCACAATTAGTGTATAAACTCTATCGAAATAATTTTCCGGGTCCTGTGTTAATGCAATCTTTTAAAATAATTGAGGATCAGTTATGTCGATGTGTTGTCAATTCTTCTCCGATAAGTTATTTAGGCGGACGATTTCAGGCAGATTGGTTAAACTCGGGGTTTATTTGGCGTGCTTGGATTCCAGTACAGTTGCTGAATGCTTCATGGACATATAAACCATGACATTATATAAAATGAGTATCGTTAAGGATATACCAATGGAAGCGTGCCATAATATGGGCACAAAGCATAATCAGCAGTACATAAACAAGTTAAGCTATAAAACACCAATAGGCGGTACTATGAAGAGGCTTTATTCATCAGGCTACTAATTGCAACAGTTTCAACAACATGGAAACCCTTGGTGCATGTTTAACAATATTCATTACTTAAAAAAGTAATTTTAAAATGTATAAAAGTGATGTAATTTGGATTTTTAAGTCACTAGTGTCTCGTTTAATTAATAAAATGTTCTTTGAAAAATTTGATAATCAATTATTTGCAGCGATTTTTCTAGCGTGACGATTTGAATTGACAGAAAGATTTAATTATTAATCTATCACTTTCTTTTAAGGTTTTATCAATTACCGTTGGCTTCAGCCAACGGTATATAAACCTCATTTGAAAGGACTTTAGTCCATCATTTGTGGGCTAAAGCCCATACCTGGTCAGTATTAAGATCCGTCCCGCCAAAGCGGGACGGTAAGTAAAAAATTCAACAAACTTCTACCATTTTAAAGCATAATACATTTGAACAAAACACCTGTAAAAGAGCTACTTGCAAATAATGATTACAAAAATGTCGAAGAACTAGAATATAAACAACTGTCACTCAGTCTCTTTTAACGAGACAGTAGTGACCTGTAATACATAATTCCCATTTGGGTCGGAAAGGGTGCCGTTTACTATTCGATTATTTTTATCATATTCAACTATAGTAGCACCGATGATGGGATCTTTTAATTCTTTGTCTGTTATTCTCCCCCTGATTACAGTTTGCCCATTCACATTGTTAAATATGAATATGGTCAATATTGTAAAAATAGTGAGTAGGAGCCCTGTTTTTTTCATAACTTTCAATTAGTCTTTGATAGTCTGCTCAAGAGAGAATCTATTTTTTAAGCAAAACAGTATTTATTTTATGTACAACGGCATTAATAACAAAATTTACAGTACTCGGATTATTATCAATATCGACCGCGGTCATCAAATTTGTCAGATTATCTGATTCCTTAATAGAATACAAGATGGAATCATTTTGATCAAGAATATCAATCTTATCAATTCCCGGGCGAATATTCAGAGTACTATATTTTGAATTATATAGTGTTGATGTTTCATCAATCCTGAGAGTTTCATAATTACCTGATCTGGCAGATCCATCGGTAAAAATCAATGATCCTTTTATAAAATGATACTTGAGAAGCTGCGCCAATTCTGCCGTTGTAAGAGCATTAGTATTTATACTCTGAAGAGCAGAATCGGAGGGTACAATTACCGTATAAAACTCACCCGGAGAAATGAAATTTAATTTATAGAATACCTGGTCAACTAAACCCGCTTTTTTTAGAAGATTGAAGAATACCAAATATCCCTGAAGAGTAGAATACAGGTCTGATTGCGGAAAACTGAACCAACCATTAACACTATAGCATTTCCCTGTTTAATGTAAAATTTTACATTAGACGGGTAATGTAAACTATATGATAATGTAAACTAGGGACACAAAACCCTTACAAATAATACAATTCTTCCAATTTTACTTTACATTATTTTTTATCTC
>Ga0307377_10008038_pt1 | contig 10763 bp, 10 predicted proteins | sample TR3MG_FD_202535 | JGI IMG/M metagenome (GOLD analysis project Ga0307377, IMG submission 202535) | Soil microbial communities from Risofladan, Vaasa, Finland - TR-3 | ecosystem: Environmental > Terrestrial > Soil > Coastal area > Acid sulfate soil | place: Finland: Risofladan, Vaasa | collected... | reverse complement strand
AGATCATCTACCAAAGAGTCCATCAGGATGGGGCTGGGGGCAACAATGGCACGGTCAGCGCTCTCTTTCAACCAATTTGCGCGGGAATTTATGGCGAGAAAGGGATAGCGCTGCCGCGTATCGGTACTTGTGAGCACAGAAGTACTTTGGGATCCGCCAAGCCCTGGCATGACCAGTCTTCCAATGCCCGTATCTCCTGGCAGCCATTGGAAATGGTGTTAGACTCCTGGCTGCATCTACATGTTCTATCCACCTGGTGGACAGGTTAAAGATTATTCCGGTTGATGACATGTTATGATATATCATGTCGTATGATATCATATCGTCATCTGATGATATGGCTAATAGTATAACCTGTTCCGCCGTTGATTTTGATGCTGACAAGATGGTCTGAATCCGTTGATGCGCGGTTTATAGAGGGGCGACTGGAAACCTGCTTATTCGAACCATAGATATATTAGATGTTCCTCATGTATCACTCTTGACCATTGATCTTTTCGTATATATGGTCACTTTATCGTCACTATCCAGAGAGTATCGGTATTCTGGAATACTATCTGCGTCTATTATTCTTCCTAAATCCACTTTAAAATTACGTAACACTGATCGACTACCACTTTTACGGTGAAGGGCACCGAGGCTAATGACCCATACACTCTGCTTGCCAACATGCTTGCGGGCGATTTCATATAATCGACGCTCTAGAGGTTTTCGCAACCGAAAATAATCTGGATGGATAGTTAAGACTTCTTGCGCCGTGAGTCCATTCCATAGCCAGTCGGATAGAGTGACCTCGACAGCAACCATGCGGCCATCCGCGTCGGATTTCTCGATCACTCGCCAGCGATCGATAATACCAAATCCTTCCGCGTGCCGACTTGCTTGCCCCCCAGTCTTTATATTTGTGGTTATACTGGTGCCCCGCAATCGGTTTAGTGCATCTTTCAAGCGTTCATAATCATCGCCGCGCACGCCTCGACCGGTGACCTTGAGCAAATCCCTGGCTGTAAACCGAATCGTTTTAGATACCTCTAATCCAGCATTTATAGCTGCAGTAATTTGACTCATACAGTAAATTAAAATATCTTTATCATGCTGAGTTGCCCGACCGTATTCAGCATTGCAAGAAACTTCCACCCATTTTTTACTGTCCTCACTCTTCCATAGCCACGTCGACGTGTCTTTTTTTGTTGAAAGACTATATAACGGAGCCTCCATAGAGGTCGGATCATCTTTGAATGCATAGTCGATAATATCAAGGGCGAAAAAGTCTGGCTGATGGCCATCACAGGAAACAATCTCTTCTGATTGTGCAGTTTTATTTTTGTTCTCCACGCTTGTAGATACTTCTTGAGTGCCCGCATGATGTTCAATAAAGGCTGTACGGGCACGTTCTAAAGCCTCCCGCAAACCCGGGTCTTTTATCTGAGCGGCCTCGGCCAAAAAACTGCCAATATATTGGTTTTTCGTGATCATATAGAGTGATCCGTGTTGCCTTTTTTTCTCTTGATATCCAATAATACATCGTCAACGGCATGATCAATGGCAGGTAAGATATTTTTTATTAAAAAAGTCTGCATAGAGTTTGGGGTGTGTTCTGCGATAAAACGCAGCTTAGCCATTTCCACTTCTGTTAGCCGGATATTATAAAGCTCGGTTCTTTTGTCTTCACGTAGGCCGACCCAGGGTAGCTCCTCTTTTGAAACGAAAACAACATCGGCTTTAGATATAAATTCTTCTACAGTATTTGCTGTCGTCTTTTTTGGTGCCCGTGTAAACCCTACGCTCATAACATCACCTCTTTTATTAGTTCACCGACTTCCGCTTGCGCTTTCTTGTCTGCTGGTTGATATTCAAGCACACTACAGCCTTGCGCAACGGATCGTCGGTATACAATACGATCACGGATAACAACATTTGAGAGGGTTAAATTTTCGAAACCTTCTAACATTTGTCGTGCGGCATGTGTATCTTGTATTTGTAAATTGGTGGGCGCTCGAGATAATATTAACGTCGCACGCAGGTTGGTGTTAAATGCGCTAGCAGTATTCACTAACTCACTCATGCGCTCAATAGTCCACAAGTCAAACTGTGACGCTTGAACAGGAATAATGACGTGTTCAATTGCCACTAGGGCAGCTCTCAGCTCCACAGAGTCACGCCCACCTGCATCTATGATGATATCCTGGTACCTGACACTTAAATCTTTTATTTCATTCTGAAGTGATCTGCCAAATTTCTGCACACACGGAACACGCGTTAGATTTTTATGGTCTTCGCGCATAGCAGACCAACCGGAAGCACTGCCCTGCGGGTCAGTGTCTACCAGAAGCACATCACGGTCCTGCAGTCGGAAGCCCGCCGCCAAATTGACTGCTAAGGTGGTTTTCCCAGTACCGCCCTTCTCACCGCCAACAAGCAGTATCATATCATATTATGCCGTAGTAGAAACTCAATACAGAATGATACCACGCAGTATCATATCATATCAACACGCGTCGCCCGTAATGACATGATACTTAGTGTGGGGACCATCTCCCGGGCACAAAAGACCATTTTTTCGATTTACCCATATCAATGAGCACCCTGTATGGTTATTTTTTTACCTTGAGATAGAGATGTTAAATAGCTAACGAGATTTATCATTTTGTTGCTATTATAAGGCAGTTGCTTTCCTAGAAGTGCATTTTTTATACACGAATTAATTTGCATATCTAGAGTAATCACCTGCCCAGCCCGTTTATTGTAGTGGGGAAATGTGGCTGCCGCACCGATGAGGCTGGGTATCGGTTTTCCATTTGGCAACCTGCCTTCGCTGCGCCCGCCCGCGCGATGGCAGGTCATGCAGGAGTTGCCGCGACTCCCCAAGGAAGTCGATGCGAAGATTGTCGCACCATTTTTGATAGCGTTTTGCATTGCATCCTCGGATGTCGTCGCCGAGACGCAGGTAGACCAGAACAGGATTGTCGCGGTAAATACCGTTATTACAAGACGTGTTATATTTAGCATTGTTGTATTTCTCCTCTCAGTTAATCGACGGTTCAATTGATCATTACTAATTCCATCTTGCCTAGGATACGACAAGCCTGCCTGCCTATGGTCAGTTGCAGCGGGCTTTCAGCACCATAAGCACCCCATAGCTGATGCTACAGGACGGAATCCCAGTAGACCACAACAGTATAGATCATGTTAACTATGGACGGAACTGCTACTCTAGGCATTTGGAGGCCCCAAGAGTCGCAATTTAACAATGTTGCAGGTCTAACAGACGGGTTCGCGTTGAATAAACTCTACGTAGCTAAAAGCTATAAGCCTAACAGATACCATCGTCGACCACTCCGCCATAAAGGACGGAGTTTGCATCCAAGCTCTACCGCAGTTCCGCGTATCTCGAAAGACGCGCGGCTTTGGCTTCGTCGCCTGATGCTTCGGGGGCGGCTGACAATCGCCCAATCCTCGCCCAGTCTTGCCGGACAAGGAGCGTTCGCATACTGATGTTTTTCGTAGCTACGAAATCGGCATGGAGTGTATAGCTGCAACATGGACACGCGAACAGCAAGCCTTTATTGGGTCGATTCTCCCGTCCTGTGGCCCCCAAATTGGGCACCCCTAGCTGGTGTAATCCGCGTCCACCCAGATTGGCACACCATCCGCCAGCCGGATTTTGTATGCTGTTTTGGCCTGAATATCCGCGAAACTCCAACTGCTGATTCGAATACTGACGCTCGGTACGCTTACGGATATCCTTCAACCACTCCATGCCCACTATCGTGTGTGGTTCCGCGATGGACTAACTTTCAGTCCCTGCGATGGTTCAGGGACACGGTCATGGCGGTGAATTTTGGGGCCTTGTCCAAGCCTTTGTCGCAGTTTCGTCCAGCCTTTCGCCTTATGGGCAGTATTGGGTTTAGCGCGTTCCAAGAGTGTTTTATAAGCTACGGCCACCTGCCTGGGTGCATTGCAGGCCATTTGGGATGGCAGTCCGAATCTCTCTGCTGTGCGCTGAATAGCTTCCGCTGAGGCGCTACGAAAGCGGCGATTTTGTGATAACCGTCAATGATGTATGACGTCATATCATATCATGGCGAATGATACGATATGATATCGTGTCATTCTAAAGAATAGTTAAGGTCTCACGATGGCAGGTAGTGCGTCGGTTAGCGACTATGGTGATCGGGTAATCTAAGCGATGATATAGGTCACTAGAGTGACGCACGGCTAACCGCGCTCTACCGTCTAGCGAACGACATCATTACCGAAGCCATAGTCCCCGCGTAGCGTAGCAGAGCGGGCTGCTGTTCGGTACAGGGCATCTAGTACTCCGTACAGATCAGCTTTGTGCGTGGTCCTGTTAAATTTAAGTTAAAAAGTTAAAACGCGCGCGCGCGAGTTACGTTTTCTGAGATGCCCGTCGTTATTGGCTTGTGGGGTAACTTCTGCATCTGAAACCGCGTGCGCACCTGCATCTGAAACCGCGTGTGTCTGCATCTGAAACCGCGTGTGTCTGCATCTGAAACCGCGTGTGTCTGCATCTGAAACCGCGTGTGTCTGCATCTGAAACCGCGTGTGTCTGCATCTGAAACCGCGTGTTGCCCTGTTCATGTCGCGCCTGCTGGGGATGTAATAACGCGGGCATAGAACATCCCTGCAAAGATGCCGTGAATCGCTATGAACGGGCACATGGAATAACCCTGCTTTTTTGCGACCAGACTTTGTGTCTCGTTGAGGGAATAAAAGGTGCCGGTTTTTGAAAATGGATTTTTCGAGGTCCCAGAATGTTAGAACAGTGGAATCTACAGGGTTATGGGCCTGGGTGGTTTTGGCGAGAATTGCGGTACAACGTTATATTTTTTGAAATACGGGGGTGGGAACCATTATTAAATAGCCAGTTAGGTGGAACTCAAAGGATTTATAACATAATTGTTTACTTATATAGTTTATTGCCATTATTGCGCTTTTGAAACGGGCGATTGCGGAAATAATATATATCACATTGATAGTATTGAGATAATTATTATTGCTCGTGCGCTTGGAGTGGGCCACAGCGATGGATCGAGCGTATATTTTACCGCGAACGGAAAAAGATGTTGCAAAGTGCTGCGGTTTGTAATAAATAGACACAAAGGTGTTGTTAGTATTACACCCAGAAACGTAAGACCGTGACCAATGAAGAATGTTTCATATATTTCTTCTATGCCTGCGCGCGGGCTATAGGTTTTTTTTATTAAGCTGTTGTTGTTTGTGTGTGTTATGAATCCGGCAGGAAAGACCGGGTATATGAGCGTATATTGTTTATCTAATATGCCTAAAAGCGCATACCGCTATGGAGGGGGATTATGGTTTCAATGTCCGTTGGGTTTAAAAAGAAGAGATTAATCGTAGCATTAGCAGCAGTGGGTGGAATGGTTTTATCTTCAAGCGCTTGGGCGCTGCCTTCATTTGCGCGACAGACCGGATGGTCGTGCGCTGCCTGTCACACCTCATACCCGCAATTAACTCCAATGGGCAGAATGTTCAAATTGCTCGGGTTCACCACAACAAATCTTCAGCATCAACAGAAGCTTGAAGCAAAATTTGGTAAAAGTGTAGGACTGCTTTTGTCCCGTGTTTCACAATTTTCTATCTTTTTGCAGGCTTCAGCTACCAATGTCGGGGGTGGGCAAGCAGCGTTTGGTGGTGGCAACGCAGGTGCTTCCCCAAATAATAATGTTCAGTTTCCACAACAAGTTAGCTTGTTCTATGCCGGTGAAGTAACACCGCATATCGGCTCCTTTCTACACTTGACATACTCTGGTGGGGGTAGTAGCACTGGTGGCGGTGGATTTAGTTTTGATGATTCCAGCATCGTTTGGACTCATCCGTGGAAGTTCGGCACTAATAATCTTTTGGTCACGGGTGTAGACGTAAACAACACGCCCACGGCTATGGACCTGTGGAATACTACCCCGGACTGGCAGGCACCATTTTTTATGTCAGACTATTCATCCTGGAACCACGTACCTCAACCGTTCATCGTAAACTCAGCCGGCGCGGCGTATCCACTAGCTGGTCTTGGTGCCTATGCGGCGGATATTTTTGGGCCAAACAAGGCAAACTGGCTGTACGCAGATGCTGACGTATACACGAATGCACAGGGAACCCAACTCAATCCTGTTGGTGGTTTTGCCAATTTTAATGGTGGGCCAAACGGCAGGCTGTCCGGGGCGGCACCATATGTCCGTCTTGCCTATCAACACGATTGGGGCAACTGGAACTGGGAAGTCGGCGCTTACGGTATGTGGTCTAGCGTGTATGATAACTCACTCACCAAAAATGGTCCGGTTGATCAACTCGATGATTATGATCTGGATACCCAGCTCCAGTGGCTCAACATCAACGATAATAATAACTTGACGGTTCGTGCGGCATGGGTAAATGAGCAGCAGCGTTTTGGTGCAGGAAACAGCTCTTCGAGCTTGTCTTCGGGTAATTTGAATTTATTCAATCTGAATGCGACCTACTGGTATCATGATCGCTACGCTATCCAGGGTGGATATCGGAACGTGTGGGGTTCAGCCAATCCTGTTCTTTATGATCAGCCTAATGGTGGCTTTACATACTCAGCCAATGGTTCTCCGGATACAAGCAATGAATGGATAGAAGCCTCCTATCTGCCGTGGTGGAATACCCGCTTCTCCCTGCGATATGTCGTATACAACAAATTCAGGGGTGTCGGTGCGCCGTCGTCATCTACATCCGGATACGGGGCGTCTGCGTATAACACCCTTGAGCTGCTGGCCTGGATAGCGTACTAGGAGCCGATGCCATGACGACATACTTGAGCAAAGACCGGTTTTGTAATGAAGAGAACAACGATATGACCAAACAAAATAGAAAGACGCACAAGTCACGAACACTGCTTCTATTGAGCGCGCTCCTGGTTGTTGCCGGACAGGCGAGCGCTGCGGGTAATGCGGGTGGGCCAGCCCCCTACCGTGTCTCCAGCGATTGCATGGTGTGCCATGGGATGACTGGTCATAACACGCTCTACCCGATCGTACCCCGCCTGGCCGGACAGCATAAGGGGTATTTGGAAACACAGTTGAAAGCGTTTAAAGACCGGTCGCGTGCCGATCAAAATGGTGAGATTTACATGTGGCCAGTGGCACAATCACTGGACAGTGCGGAGATAACCGCAATGGCTGATTACTTTGCTGCCCAGAAACCACCGATGCAAAGCAGTGGGATCAAGCATGCCGGCATGAAAGAAGGAAAGGCCATATTTAACCAGGGGATTACCAACGAACAAATTCCGGCCTGTATGGAATGCCACGGTTCAGATGGACAAGGGGCGGGTCCCTTCCCTCGTTTGGCTGGCCAGCGCTACGGTTATATTGTTCAGCAGTTGACCTACTTCCATAATGGCACACGGGTAAACAGTCTGATGAACCAGATTGCGAAAAATATTACCGTAGCACAGATGAAAGATGTCGCTGCTTATCTTTCATCGTTGTAACGACGAAAATAAATTTTCTTAACTTGGCAGGCTCAGGATTTATAGAACCCTAGTCTGCTAAGTATATGCACAGTTTGGATTGTGCGTTTCTCAACGGAGGTATAGAGGTATGGCGGCAAAAAAAGGTGCGACTACGGTGCTTGTATCCGCCGTGATATGCGCGGCGGTAATTATAGGCGCCCTGCAGTGGGAAAAAGCGGTAGCACTGCCTAATCCGTCTGGACAAGTGATCAATGGGGTTCATCATTATACGGTTGATGAGTTCAACTATTATTACAAACCAGGCGATATGATATGGCATGTCGGGGAAAAAGTGTCGTTAACGATTGATAATCGATCACAATCGGCACCAGCGATTGCGCATCAATTCTCAATAGGTAGAACGTTGGTGTCCCGGGATAATGGCTTTCCGAAATCGCAGGCGTTGGCCGTAGGATGGAAAGATAACTTCTTTGACGGTGTGCCCATTACGAGCGGGGGACAGACGGCGCCAATACCCGCATTTTCCGTTAGCCTCAACGGGGGTCAAAAGTACACCTTTAGTTTTGTCGTGCCCAATAAGCCCGGCAAATGGGAATACGGTTGTTTCCTGCAAACGGGTCAGCACTTTATGAACGGAATGCACGGTAATATTGACATACTACCGGCTCAGGGAAGCTAATATAGGGAGGGCATATGAACGCAACAAAAGAAAACTTATGGAAAGCTTTCCGTGGCCTGGTGGTGGTATGGGTTATTGGCCTGGCGATCGGCGAAACGCTTATGGCCTGGGGCATTAGTAACTGGCCTCTTTTAGGTAGTATCCAGGCTCATATTACTGCAGATGCTACCACCTATCTTTTGTGGCAGGCCGTGGCAATATATGTGCTTGTCGGTGGCGCCATCGTATATAGTGCGTTTCGTTTCCGCGCGTCGTCGATGTCAGATACGGAGGCCCCGGCCTATCAAAAACGGACTTGGGCACCTTTCGTGGTGACATGGCTGGTTTTGGCTATAGGCATTAACCTGGCCAATACGATTTATCCAGGGATGGTGGGCTTGGAGCAACTCTGGGCCATACAACTGGATACGAAAAATCCGCTGGTGATCGATGTGACAGCACAACAGTGGAAGTGGACGTTTTCTTACCCCAAGCAGGGCGTAACGGATGTTTCACAACTGGTTGTTCCCGAGGGCCGCACCATAGACTTCGTCCTGCGGACCAAAGACGTCATGCACGATTTCTGGGTGCCTGCCTGGGGCGAGAAAAAAGACGTCATTCCGAACGAAGTGCGGCATCTGTTTATTACACCCACCGTGTTGGGAACAACCGCTACGAACCCCACGCTGCGTGTACAATGTACCTTGATTTGTGGCAATGGACATCCTTTGATGCGGGCGCCGGTTAAGGTGGTAACAGCAGCAGACTTCAAGACATGGGTAGCGAGCAACAGCTTCTAGACCCGATGAAGACTTGCCATCTAACATGTTGAATTGGAATGAGGAGTAAATAATGGCAACGAATGAAATACAAGCGCAACCGCTGGACGATATGGGGGGTGATAAGAGCGCGTTCGCGATCAGCATGCTGTTTCCGCTATTTCGCGCGACGCTTTGGGGTCTAACCGGATATTTTGCCGCGGCGTGGATTACGGCGATATTGGCTGGCACCGTAATAGTAGATCCGTTACCTGCGACAGTGGGTTATGTGGCCGGTTTGGTCTGCTGGTTAATGGGTAGCGGTGTATGGGAGGGATGGATACGCCGGGCATTTGGCGGGAAGGAGGCCCCATCATACACGGGTATCGAACGTTATTTCCGGTTTGGTCCCGATTCAAAATCTACGGCCGTACGCTATGTGGTTTTAAATATAGTAACGTTTTTCCTCGCCGGTATGGCAGCCATGGCTATTCGTATTGAACTGCTGACGCCGGATTCAACCGGTTGGTGGATGTCTGAAATCCAGTATAATCAAACCTTTGGTATTCACGGCTTGATGATGTTGTTGGGTGTTGTGGCATCTGCCATTGTCGGCGGTGTTGGCTACTACCTTATTCCATTGATGCTTGGTACGAGAAATGTGGTATTTCCGAAGCTTCTCGGGCTGAGCTGGTGGCTTTTGCCCCCGGCGACTTTCGCTGTATTTATGAGTCCTACCATCGGTGGATTCCAGACCGGGTGGTGGGGATATCCGCCGTTGGCACAAAATAGTGGTAGCGGTATTGTGTGGTATGTTCTCGGTGCTGCCACCATTCTTATTGCGTCGTTACTTGGAGCAATCAATATCGCTGGTACTATGGTGTACATGCGCGCGAAAGGGATGAGTCTGGGCCGCGTCCCGATTTTTATTTGGGGTTTGTTTGCCGCCGCCACCATTCTTATCGTGGAGTCGCCAGCAACCTATACGGGCGCACTCATGGACTTGTCCGATATGATTCTCGGCAGTCATTTCTATACCGGGCCGACAGGCCATCCTTTAGCCTACATGGATCAGTTCTGGTTTTTGTTCCATCCAGAGGTTTATGTTTTCATTCTGCCCGCTTTTGCCATATGGCTGGAGATTCTTCCTGCCGCGGCTAAGCGTCCATTGTTTGCTCGGGGTTGGGCCATTGCCGGGCTTGTTGGTGTTTCCATGTTGGGTGCAATGCTGGGTGTCCATCACTATTTCACCGCGGTAAGTGACGCACGTATGCCCATATTTATGACCATCACCGAAACCGTATCCATTCCTACGGGGTTTATTTATTTGTCAGCCATTGGGACAATTTGGGGTGGCCGCTTAAGGATTAATGCTGCTGTGCTGCTCGTGCTTATGGCCATGATGAACTTCCTGGTAGGTGGTCTGACGGGTATATTTAATGCCGACGTCCCTGCAGACTTACAGCTTCATAACACCTACTGGGTAATCGCACATTTTCATTATACCATGCTCGGTGGGGTTATCTTTACGTGGCTGGCCGCATTATATTGGTGGTTTCCCAAGGTCACTGGTCGGAAGATCAACGAGTTTTGGGGAAAATTTCACGCCTGGTGGTTCCTGGTGTTCTTCAATTGTACGTTCTTCCCCATGTTTATAGCGGGTCTTGATGGGATGAATAGGCGAATTGCCATATATCTTCCCTATCTGCATGAAATTAACCTGTTTATGTCTATCTCGTCTTTCTTCCTGGGCGCAGGGTTTCTTATTCCGCTGGCCAACCTTCTCTATAGTTGGCGCTATGGGCCAAAGGCCGACGCCAATCCATGGGGCAGCAAGGGCCTGGAGTGGCAAATCAAGTCTCCTACGCCA
>Ga0307377_10008037_pt1 | contig 10763 bp, 18 predicted proteins | sample TR3MG_FD_202535 | JGI IMG/M metagenome (GOLD analysis project Ga0307377, IMG submission 202535) | Soil microbial communities from Risofladan, Vaasa, Finland - TR-3 | ecosystem: Environmental > Terrestrial > Soil > Coastal area > Acid sulfate soil | place: Finland: Risofladan, Vaasa | collected... | reverse complement strand
GAATCGATAAGCAATTCAAGGCAGTTAATGCTGGTGTTGCTGCTAATGGTAAGGGTGTTCTTGACCTCACGAAACGTTTTGATGACTTAAATGAGGCTGTTGAAGACCTTGGAAATACTAGTGGTGGTTTTGGTGGAAATACAACCACTTCTTCAAACACAGGTGAACCAGCCGTTGACCCCGCACTAGCAGTTAATCATCAATAATTTCATCTTCTTCAAAACCAACCCATTTCAAAACAGAAAAACCTTTGTTGAGATTATCATATTCTACGAGTCTTTTACGCATGGCAACAACGGCTTGCTCTAGCTTTTCTTGAAGTTGGGGTAATGTTATTTCCATTGGGTGGATAAATTCACTGAAAACAAACCACTGATTATTTTTCACCCTTGCTTCACCGTAAAAATGAATCTTTTCAGCCAATGGGTTAAACACCACTCTGATTCTCTGAGGAACCTCTTCCTCTATTTGCTCTATTTTAACTTTCCATTCCATAATTTGCATTTAAGTCATTTATCATTTCTCTTGTGACAATCATAAGAAACGCTCTGAATTTATTATTATGTTGCGAATACATCACAAAGGAATTGTCACCTAAAACAATATCTCCCTTCCGTTTTATTCTTCGATATGCACACCATTTTCTGTATTTAAGGTGTTGTGTGCCCCACCATTCTCTTTTAAACCACATTATTTCTGAGTTTTTACATCTGCGATTTCAAAAAACACGACAGTACATTCATCCAGAGGTTCTAAATCAGGATAAAAATGTTTCATGTCATTATAAAACGCAACCCAATTACTGAAACCTTCGGCAGCAATGACATCCTCATCGACATTAATAATTTTAACATAACGCACTTCCGTGACTTCAACTTCATATCTTAATCCTTCATCTTTACTTCCAATAAAAAGAAGTCGTCCAAGGTGAATGTCTCGTCTCCCTTGTCGAACAGTTACACGTTCACCATCACCACCAATTATTGCCAATAACAGGTCATCATCTAATTTGAGAAATTGTAGTGGTTTTGATGGAATTGGGACATCATTTTCATCAACCAATCCTTCCTCTCTCAATTTTTGGAGCACTTTTAGTCTGTCGATTTCTTCTTGAATGGCACGTTCTTGAGCAATCATTCCACCAGCACAAAGTTCGCTTCCATATTGCTCCCATGAAGCCAAATTACTTGCTTTCACTCTTTCGAGTTCCTTTTCGAGTTCTTCAATTGTTTTTTCCATAACATTTTTATTTAAGATTCATCACTCCATTCACTATCAAAAATCAAATCTAGCTTCGCCCTGGTGTACGCAACATATTCCAAATTCTTTTCCTGAATGTGTTGCCAAGGTTTATTCACCTGCATCGGTAATAAATCGGGTCTGACTATAAATACTCGATTTGCTTCCAATCCTTTGATTTTATGCACTGTACTTAGTACGATGCCCTGTATATTATCAGTGAAAATGGATTTTATTTTATATTTTAGGTCTAAGATGCTGTCAGATAATCTAGCTAAAAACAACAACGTCTGCACTTTGTCTTCAAGTGCGGTATAGCCACTATGGTCGTTGGGGTTCAATACACCTTCTTTCTTCAAATCTTTTCTAAATGATGCCAACTCGCCTTCCCAAAATAATATGAGCTTCTCAATGTTATTGATTTTCCCAATTAATTCAATCAGGTGCACACCAATATCACTTCCTTTAATAATTGCCTTTTTTTGTTGCGTAAGAAACTCAAAAAATAGTTTTACGAGTGGCATTGTTGTTCGACACAGCACGAAATCACCACTTTCTGCTTCCTGAAGCACATTACCATCCCTAACACTGCCTTCAGGTGCGTCTGGAAGTGCTTTTATATCAGGAACTATCTCTTGTGCCTTTTTAATCACGGCTTTCGAGCATCTAAATGATACTGAAAGTGGAAGGACTTTGGTTTTGGGGAATTTCTCAAACCACTCAAAACTTTTTTCGTCAGCAGCATTAAATCCGTAAATGCCTTGAAAGAAGTCGCCAACTGCAATCAGTCTGCCTTCGTATTTTTTCGTGGTTCTGTTCTTTTTCAACACTTTTTCGATAATTCTGATTTGACAACGATTCAAATCCTGAACTTCATCAACAAAAACGTAGTCCTGTGGGAAGAACCAGATGCTGTTATCAATAGCAGGTAAGAATATCATGTCGGTGAAATCATAAGTCTTCCTATCGGTTGTCATGAAATCCAAAATCTTCAACGCACGCTTAATATCCTTGGGTTTTTTGAGTGGGATGTCGTATCTTTCCGCAACATAAGACACAAATTCGGGTTTGGTGGTAAGTGTTAGTCTACACAAGTTGCAGAGTTTCTTCATGTTGTTGAGGTATATCGAAATCTCTTCTTCAGACTTTAATTCTTCTGACAATCCCCAGGTTTTGGACTTCTTCAATATGATTTTATCGGCTTTGAACTCATCAAATTGAATTCTGTCACCGTATTTCCTTTTAAGTGCAGATACACCAAGACCATAAGTGGTATAACACCTAACGTGTTCAGGTAGTTTGGTTTTGAGTTCTTCCTGAATGTGTTTGTTGAATGCCAAGAACATGATATTCTTATCCTGTGGTAATAATTTAACTGCTTCAACAATCGTGGTGGTTTTGCCTGCACCAGCGTAAGCCTTAATTAATATGTTCTCAGGTCTTTTTTTAGTGAACATAAATATTCTATCCTGCTCAACTGTTGGTTTAATCATCCTTCTGTAGTTTCACCCAATGTTCGTTTGTAATTCCATCAATTAATTCATAAACATCATAACTTGGGACATATGAGGGTTCATCATAATTGGTGATTCTAACTCTCAAACCCTCTACTCTATCATATATTCTACCATCGTAAAGAATGTCTTTGTCTGGTAATGCTTCAAGTTCTTCATATTTTTTGAGTCCAATATGATATGGTGCACCAACTAAAAGATGGGTTTCGCCCATATTTCTCATCACACCATAAAGGATTTCTGCAACGTTATCTCCGAGTTGACCAAGGAGTGCTTCGGCATTAACCATAGCATCAACAGTTTCTTCATCAAGTTCAGGTGTTCTGCGAACCAATAAGTCTCCGAGAATGTATCTAGCGATTTCCAATGCGAAGAACCTGTCCTCTGGACGTTGTTCGTAGTTATCTGGAAGTCCAATGTAGGGTCTACCCTCTTCATTCAGACCAATTTCATATTCAATTCTATACATATTGTTCTATTTAATTGACTTAACTACAAATATATGATAATCTTTTGAGAATAGAACGACTTTTTAAAAAAACTTTTTAGTATTTATATAAAAATACGAAATCATGATTATGACTAAAAGCCAACTTGCAGAAATCGCAAATCAAATTAATATCGATGAGATAGTTAATAATTATCTTGGTGAAGCCAAACAAATAACCACAGTCGAAGATTTTTTTGATTTTCTAGCGACAAACCCAAAAGCAGGTAGTGTGTCTTTTGTATATTACACAAGTCCTGTTAGTATAAATAAAAATTTAGAGGGTAGAGGTAAAAACGCAATCAAGAATCCAATGTATAGTGAAGACCTTGACCATGCAATCATATTTAAAAGTCAATGGTTTTCATTCAGTTTTGGTGAGCTATATGCCAACAAAATTGTGAAATTCAATCCCGATTGGCAACCTCAACAAAATAGAGCGTACTCATTGGAGAAGCATCCTGATATGAAATACGTTGAGTCAGGACCTAAAGGTGATTATTTCACAATTCTACCACAGGGTTCAAGTAAGTCAACCTATGCTGTTTATGACATTGCTTCGGGTGCTGAAGGACTAAAAGACCCTAATAATTATAGAATTGTTCAGGATTTTGAAGAAATTAAACCGTTTTTTCCAGTAAGAAAAGATATGGGAGAACCTTTTCCAACAAGAAAATTGTTTGTTAGTAGAGTATATGAATTGGCAGCAGGTAACCATTTACTGAAACCAGCAGAATTTAAATATGTTTACTTTGGGGAGAAAGCTCAAGGTAGAAGCTAAAACAAAATATTATGGCATTAATTACAGTAGTTGATAAAAATAAATTATACCTAAAGGTTAAGCACGAATTAGGATACCCTTTGAGACCATTTGAAATCAATGATGAAATGCTCGATTCCTATCTCGAAATGGCAATTGAAGACTATTCTGCGTTACTTAATCATTGGTTGATTCATCAACAATGGATTGGCTTAGAGGGTATGAGTAAAGAAACTGGTGACTTCCTCGCTGCGTTTACCACGAAACCGAATTCCTACATGGAATCTTTTACCTATGCGTACAGTCGCCAGGTTGGGTTGGGTACGAATGCGCCAGCAGCAACTGGTTGGGAACTTAAAAGAGATTATATCATCTGTTCCGCACATACTCAACATTATATTATTCCTGCTGGTAGAGAGGTAAACGAAGTGCTTTGGGAAACCCCGCCACAAATCGATGGTGGACTTGTTGACCCATTCGCATTGAATGCGTGGAGTGCAGGTATGATGGGTATGTCATATCTTGGCAGACCTGCATTATATGTGCAGCCAACCTATTCAACACTTTTATCGGCACAGGATAGAAGAATGAAACAAAGGGTGTTACAATCTATTTTAACATATAGAATCACAGGTCTTGCTACTGGTGAAAAGATGTTGCATCTATATCCAGTACCTAATGACCGTCATGAAATTGCGAATACGTGGGGAAAACATTATAATGGTAGAAAAGTATGGTATTGGTATTATGATACTCTTGGAGGTGACAGGGATAAGTGTTTGGAAGAAAATAGTGACATTGTTAAGTTACCATCTGACCCACCAACCTCAATAATAGAGTGGGGTAAAATGAATGATGTTGCACGTCAACAAATAAGAAATCTACTTATCGCCAAGACAAAAATGGTAATTGGTGGAATCCGTGGGTTTTATAGTGGTGAACTTGGTGTTGCTGAGAAGCAATTAACAATGGATTATCGTCACCTACTTGATGAGGGCACTAAGATGAAAGATGATACTGAAAAACTCATACTTGAGCAACTCTTAGCATTAAGTCAGGATAAACTTGTTGAGGAACGTGCAAGAATCGCTGAAAACGTAAATAAAGAACGTGGTTATCAACCACCAATGTTCCCAATAATTCCGATTTAATGAAAAAGAAGAAACAATTAACCGACCTTGAGAATCAGAGAATGGGTTTGTTTATGACAGACAACAGTTTTGATTTAGATGTGATGTACGGAAGAAACTTCTTGCAAACCGACAATGCACAAAAGGTTGTTATTCATAAAATCAACTTGCTTGAAACCAAATCACATGTATTATATGGTCAGGCAAAAACTAGTGATAAGAAATTCTTAGCACCTGTGGAGATTAGTGTTATGGTAACTATAACTGAAGGTAAGCAGGAGTATTATGGTGGCAATCAGGGCGGTATCAGTCGTGATGATAGTGGTAATATTAGTTTTGGTGTTTATCTCAAGGAATTAGAAGAAAAAGAACTTGAAATCGATAGAGGTGATATCATTGAATATAATATGAGTGGTGAGAAGAACAGATATTATGAAGTTGAGTCTGCGAACAATGTAATTGATGAAACAAATAAGACCATCGGTGGATTTAAACCGTATTGGAAAAAAATAACTGGTGTTCCTGTGAAGGAAGACGTTGTGCCTTTTTTAAGTGAAACAAAAGGATTTAAATAAGTATTGATATGAGAACAAGTAACAGTAAACAAAGACTTTTCGAAGTAATGGGAAAAGTTGATAGTAGTTTCAAACCAACATTAAATGAAAACGCATCTAAAAGTAAGACATTTGTTTTGAATCTATTTGGAGCGGATGAGGAATTGTATTTCGATTTTAATAATTACAGAGATAGTAATGCTTTGGCTGTACAACTTATGTCACCAACCGAAGGACCATATGCTGTGGTATCTGTAAACCTGCCCGAATCCAAATCACTACCACCCGATGAATTCTTTATGAAAGCATGGAGTGAGAATCAGGAAATTGCAGAACAACTCATTGAAAAAGGAATTGTTTTACCCACAGGTAAACAGGTACAAACAGGATATGTAAACGCACGTTCATACAAACTCAATCCAATTTATACTAATGCGGGTATTGGTGATGTTGGTCTGAATGAAAGAATTAGTCTTTAAGTTTCAGGTGTTTCTTTTTTATTTTATCGAGTTCTTCCACGAGCTTCTCGTGTTGGTCTTTGGATTGAACACCTAAATCATCTCCATATTCTTTGAATATATCCATAACAAAGACAATGAATTCTTTTTCTTTGTCACTTATATATGTTGATTTCTTCGCAAATAGATATAATGCCAAGGCAAGCAGTCCTACGATTACCACCAAAAATAGTATCACAATATACAATATCAACATTCAATCTATTTCTTTTTCAATCCAGTAAACAATTCTGCTTTAATTGCACCCTGACATTCGTAGTCTTTCAAGATAATATCATTCGTTGTTAGATTACAGATTTCTTCAACAGTTTTAAAGCGTCTAGCAAACACAACTTTTGGTAATACTGTGGGTGTCCTACTCAGTTGTTCCCTAACAGCATCTATATGGCTTACATACATATGTGTGTCTCCACCAATCCAATTCGCAATACCTGCAATCATGTTACTAGCTTCAGCGATTATCATAAGTAGTAACGACATACTAGCGATATTGAAAGGTACGCCAAGGAATGTATCACAACTACGTTGATACATGTTCAGGTCAAGATAGAAGCGGGGTATGTTGTGTTGGTCACATACACTATGTAACATTTCATCACTAGTATCATTCATTCTAAGCGGTAATTCCCATTCCATGTTTTGGAACAAATCCCAACGGTCTTCAGCACTTAGCGGTCTCACGATGAATTGATAAAGTAAATGACAAGGTGGAAGTGCCATATCGGGAAAATCGGCTTTATTCCAACCGTCAATGATGTGATAACGACTATATGGATTCTTCTTCAGACCCTCAACAACATCCCTTACTTGGTCAACACCATTTTGGTTGCGCCACTGATGACCATATACTTTACCTAAATCACCAAGACGATATCCATAGTGTTTTCCACCCAATCTACCTGCTTTGATGTTCTCAACAAATTCTTCCATTGTAAAAACTCTGGTCTTATTTTCGTTTGGGTCATCAGCAAGATAATCATAATCAGGTTCTTCCAACGTTTTAGTGAATTTCAAATACCAACGATAAGCATCACCATTCCAGATGTTTACATTATTATCAACAAGGTATTTAATGTTGGTTTCGCCCCTGAGAAACCACAGGAGTTCACAAACAATGCCTTTCCAGTACATTTTCTTTGTTGTTAGGAGTGGGAATCCATCAGACAAGTCCATACTGATATCGGCTTTACTGATTCCTATGGTGTTGGGCATATTAGCTCTGCCACTTTCTTTCTCGACACCTACGGCAAGAATTTTATTTAATACGTCTAAATATGCTTTCATTTTTCTTTTTTTAATTCCTCTAATTTCTTGTCAACAAACTCAGCGACAAATTCGGCTTCAACATCAATAGATGAATAACCATTAAATTGGTTGAAGTCATATGTTTTAGTTGCAGTTTCCACTTCTTTACAGATTTCCAATGCTTCTTTATCTGTCATTTCAACACTGCGAATAACTCTACTAATCACCATTAATGGTAAGAGTTCAAATTGTTCCGATTTACCTTCTTCATGCTTATCTTTCATGAAGAAAAATGCAACATTCATTGCTTTGGTTGCTCTCTCTTCGAATTCTTCACTTGTTCCATCAAGCAACCCCATTTCTTTCCATTGATTTCTGGTAAATCCTTTTCTATCTTTCATTTATAAGGTTGATTTGTTTGTCTTTTATGTAAATAAACTGGTGAATCATCATAAACGATTCGTGGAGATTTGACTCCGAAAAGAATTCGATACATAACACCCAAGTCGTCAAGGTCTTTTAATATTGTGTTTTTAGTGTTCTCTATGCTCCATATAGTTCCCTCATCTTGTTCACCACGCATTGTGATGAAAATGATTTGTTCACCAGCATTATGCAGTGCAATTAATGCTTCTTTAGCACCTTCAAGCCATTCGCTTGTGTGATAATTAACGATTGTTCCGTCTATGTCAAAAATATGTGCTGCCATTAATGTTGATTCTCCTTGAATTTTGCACTATATGCGATAATGTCCATCACATCGTATTTTTCAAACAGGTTTTCGATGAACGTGTCGGTTTTGGGATAAATGAAATCATCTTCTTTTTGATGAATAAATACATCTCCTTCAACATGAATTGTTGTACCCTCTGGTTTAAATTGGTTCAAAAGAACATCATAAATATGTAGATTGCCGTTAATTAGTATATCTTCCATTACACTATCTATTATCTCCACTCCCACCAAGAACACCTCTTTCTCTGCGGTCATGAAGTTTGTCGATATTGCCTTGCGCCACATCCGCTAAAGTAATACCTAGATTTTCGCACATCGATGTGATGTACCATAAGGTGTCTCCGAGTTCTGATTTTATTTCTTCAGTGGCTTCAGGAGTTATGATGCCACCGTTATCTCTTATAATCTTCTTAATTTTCCCCTGGACCTCACCTGCTTCTCCAAGTCCTAGTCCATCATACACGACAGCCATTAGATTAATCATTTTATCATCGGCTTCAGGGAAAATTTTCCTGAATTTATCAAGACTAATTTTGAGGCTTACTGCTTCTTTTTGGTATTCGTTAAACGTCTCCATTCGCTATATTTTTGAATCCTTCAATAATTTTTAGTATGTTCTCAGGACTTTCCTCGCCCTCAATAGCTTCATTCATGTTTTTCATGTAGTCCGATTCGAGTTTCTCACTGCTTTCAGTGAATTCTCTTATTTTCGACAATGCGAATCGTGCTTGTGAGCCACTATCAACCACCATTAATGAAAGTTGTTGGTCTATTGCCTCATAATTTTCTTCATTGGCATAAAAAAGCAATGCCTGTCTCAGTAATTCAATTAGATTTTCATTCTCCATCTTGTTCTCGATTAAAATTTTCCACAATCTCTTTAAGTTCTTGAACTTCATGCGGATAGTAGGTATATTCCTTATAGAATGGAACTTTATTTTTAATATGTTGATGGAAGAATTTTCCGTTAGATTCTGCGGTTTCAAATCTCTTATAGAAATCTAAATCTACGTCAGTATATAAGTAGGTGTTGCCACGACTAAAAGTGATGTAAAGTTTTTCAGTCCTAGCAAAATATACTGTCTTTAGTATGTTTGCTGATTTAAAAATGGATTCAACATACCCTAAACTTCCATCTTCATGTAGGAATTCTTCTCTGGTTACAAGCATATCGTGATATTAACAGAGCAAATGTAATCAAATAATATTTAAAATCAAAGAGTATTTATATAAAAATTGATTGCATGGCACTTCCGAAAAAGAAAAAATTAACCCTAGATGTTAATCCACCTGATATTGGTACTAAGTATCTAGAGTATGGTTTTGATAGAATCGCTAAGTTAATGGCTGATACTGATATCGACACTAAATATCTACCAAGGACCATTTTACTTGAAGACCTTGACATGTCACTATACAACTATGTCAATCAGAAGGGGATGAAATTGACGCTTGACGGTAGATTAGTGCCGACTTTCTATCTTGATAATGACCGTTGGGGTGAGTTCAGTAAAACCTGGAAGTTCATGGACAACGATAAAAACGTACCAACGCCTTACATTACGGTAAGACGTATTGATAAACAAGCAGGAACCCGACTTGGTACAAAGTACAGAATCCCACAACCCCGTAAATTCAGATATGTTAATGTTCCGTTTATGGATGAGGGTCAAATGATTTACTTACAGTTTAGAATGCCTGAACCAGTAAATGTTGATATGATTTACGAAGTCGCACTTTTCACCAAATATCGTGTTGATGTCAATAAGTATGATGAACAAGTGCTTAAGAATTTCGCAAGTCGTCAGGATTATGTTTGGGTTAACGGAAACCCGCTCGTATTATTATTCGAAGGATTTGCCGAGAGCAATCCAATCGAAAATATTGACGGTGACCGTTTCTTCGTAAGTAAGTACGCACTGAAAATCCTGGGTTTCATTCAAGACGAAAAGGAATTTGAAATCGTTAAAACAGTTAGAAAGCCAAGACTTGGTTACGTGGTCGAATAATAAGTTCCATCTTCACTATTAAAAGCATCTCCACTTGGATAATCTTGTTGTTGATTATCAAAGTTATTCATTGCATCATTAACTCTTTGAGAATAAGCATTTGTAAATGGAATCTGAAATGCTTTTGCATCGGGTGGAAAACTTGGTGTTGGGTTCGTGCCGTCATAAATAAATTTCCACGTCATTGCATCAAGGTCAAGTTCTGTTTTAAAATACATTTTTTCTGGTGTCGTAAGACCACCATTATCTTGATTATAGAATAAAGCCAATCTACCGTCTTTCGCACTATAAAAACTAAATTTAACATATCCAATTACTGTTGAACCCGTTTGTGCATCAATAAATGATTTAGGCACAAACCAACTATAAAATTGATTTTTAGTGTCTTCAAATAATTTATATTGGGGAAGTGGTTGACCACCACCACTTAATTCGCCATCCAAAATCTGAGTGTTGTAAATTGTAAATATTCTTGATTGAGTGTTGGTGTCAAACGTGTCATAGAAATCCATAATAAAAAAACTATTAAGTATTTTCACACTATTTGAATTAATCTCACTAACACTGAAACC
>Ga0307377_10008035_pt1 | contig 10765 bp, 19 predicted proteins | sample TR3MG_FD_202535 | JGI IMG/M metagenome (GOLD analysis project Ga0307377, IMG submission 202535) | Soil microbial communities from Risofladan, Vaasa, Finland - TR-3 | ecosystem: Environmental > Terrestrial > Soil > Coastal area > Acid sulfate soil | place: Finland: Risofladan, Vaasa | collected... | reverse complement strand
TAGTTATCAGCATCGTCATCTTCTGGTTCCCATTCAACAAATGCACAGGAAATACCATCAGGTGGAAACGAACTTTGGCCTTCGTTTTTATAATAAATTGGTGGCGACATTCCGTATCTTTCTAAACCAGAAAGAATACTATCAGCTTGTTCATAACTTAAACAAAGATCAGCAGGACTAGACATATATACCAAATCTTGTATATGTTGGATCATTTCACTTCTTTTCATACAGATTTACTCATTTCATAAAATTCAGCTTCTGCTTCTATTAATAATAGTTTATCTTTTAATTCTGGTATAACAGTTTTTAATATAGACAAAACCAATTTAACTTTAGCCGCCTGTTTTCCACATTCAACTTTTGACATAGTAGCATAAGAACATCCAACAATTTTTGAAAGTTGACGTTGAGTAAGTTTATTTGTTTTTCTATGATATTTAATTATATTACCAAATTCTATTTGTGTCATTTTACCAATTTCCTTCATTAGCTTTATCTTCTGTTTTCTTATCTTTAATCTCTTCTCTTAAAGAATCTAATTGATCTCGTTCTAGTTTAGTCAATTCATTAACCTCACCCTTTAATCCATTCCATTTAAAGTCGAGAGTTTTAACTTCACCCATGTTATTTTTAACAATAGCAATAGAAGTATATTTATCTCTAGAATTATCTCTAGGATTAAATCCTGGACGCCATACAGTTAATACAACTCGGCAATCTTGCTCAATAACGGAAGCACCTTTAACTTTTCTCATAGACAGGAGTTCTTCGCTTGGATCACCAGCTGATTTTTGTGGTTGAAGTAATAAAATAATACATACATCATATGTACTAGCTAAATCAGATAAACGACTAGCTACATATCCTGAATTTGCAGTAGAGTCACTATAAGGTCCACGAACCTTTTCTAGGTAATCCACGACTACTAACTTAAACTTGTCGCCATTCTTAGACTTATTCATTTTAATGTCTTCTTCAAGACTTTCGATAGTTGCGCCGCGAGTAAAATTGAATTCAACATTCCTGTAAATTTTACCTAGATTTTCTACAGCTTGAAGAATACTAACATCATCTCTTAGGCTATAGGATTCGTCATAAAGGGGGTCGCCTTCGATTTTACAGCGAAGTTTATCTTGAACATTAACTCCACTTTGCTTTTGAATTAATCTAAGCATCATTAAATGTTTTGTCATATCTAAAGAATGAAATAAAGGCTTCATTCCTTCTTTGGCACTTGTTTCAATAATATTTGTTGCTATTGTAGTTTTACCACTTGATGGAGCGCCGAGAATACCAACCATCATTCCTGTAGTAATTAAAAGACTTTCATCTAAAGATTTAATGCCAGTTTTTATTACATTCTTGTTAATATTATCAGCAAAGTCAAAAAAGCTATTTTTAATTGAATCAAATGATTCTAACTTAGTATTTTCTCCAATTCCAAACTTAATTGCAGTTTCTCTCAATAGTTCACTATTCTCAATTGAATAAGTGCCGCCATTCCAAGTTGGGTTATAGACTACATTAATAACTTCATCAAAGATTTCTTTTTTAGGACGTTTAGAAATACCGTAAATTTCTGCACGTTTTTCATTAACACTTTTAAGCATGTGATAAGCATCAGTTCGATCAAAGCCAACATGTTTATATGTAGAACACAGGATCATCATTCCTTCATTACCTTTTTCAGGTGGAATAAATCCTTTTTGAAGTACAAACTTAAGATCAGTTAAGTAAAATGGTTTTTTACTGAAATCTATTAGTTCATTAGCCTCGACTTCGGCTTTCTTGACTTCTTTTTCTTTTGGCTTTAATAAAAATAGTGCTGCAGGAAGTTTTATTTTAGGTGTAGCATCTCTAGTTACTTTATCTTTGGCAATCTCTTTAATTTCATCTACAGATAGTTCTAAGTCTTGAAATGATAACGGAGATTTATATAGTCCGGTTTTATTATGTTTAGTTCCATCAATCCTGAAGATTCTAGATGCATTATATAGTGTTGGATCAAATGTATCAAGATCTCCTGCAATGCTTTCAGCTATTACTTTATGTTGTGCAGGATTTAAGTCCTTGTCATGGTATACAACAACAGAGAAGCCTTTACCGCCAGAGAATGATATCTGGATGTCATTTACATCTATACCTTGTTCAGTTAGTCTCTTAACTGTTTTAATTGTATCTTGTTTGGCAGCTTCAATATTCTTACCATTATCAAAGTCAAATCCTAGGATATTAGTTACAACATCCTCGATTCCTTCAATGCCACGATCTCTTTGATAGCCAAGAAGTTCACCTGTTTGTTTATCGACAGCATCAATCTTCTCTTCGGCCACTTTCTTCTGTTTTTCGTTATATTTATAAATTGACAAATAGTAATCTTTGTCTTTTTTAATGAAATTATAAACATTAGCATTTTCAGGAATTAGCTTTCCTACCGAATTTAAACCTTCACTTAATCTTTGATACATCATTTTTCCCTCTGTAAATAGAATAACAAATTAATACATTAAAGTCAATAAAAAAAGAGCCTTATAGTTCGACTTATAAGGCTCTGAAAACCGAAAGGGGGAATTTCGTTTTATGCTTTTGGAGGAGGGACTTGTATTTTATATTTTAGCCAAGAACTTGCATTTCTAGCGGTTTCTCGGCGTTCTTCAATTTTACCTTCTTCGATAAAACCATTTTTAAATAAAGACTCAACTTCATCTACTGGATTAATTAAAACTCCATTTTTACCAACATTAAATCCGGCCTTAGACAATGCTGCATGAGCTTCGTCGCTCAATTTTAGATAAGTTTTTTGTTCTTCTACTGGAATTACCGTTCCGTCTCGTTTTGTTGTATTGCGAATTAATACCCCAAGCTCTAACCATTTAGCTTTCTTTTCTGCCATTTGTTTCTCCTTTTTTTAAAGTTTCCATTCTATTAAAAGCATATTGTAATACTTTACCTTTATTATACATCACTTCTTGACAAATAGCAAATAATTCTTGCTCATGTTTTCCAAGTAGCTCAACTTTTTCTAAAGGTTCAAAAAGTACTGCCTCTAAAACTCGGCTAACCGAATGTTTCTTCTTGTCAGCCAAGGCAAAAGCTAGACGACGAAATTCATTATGAGCTTGGTTAATAAAATAAGCAGCTGCTTCAGTTTCGTCAATTGGTTTTTGATCTTCACTAATTAATTTATCATTAGGTTCAGTTTCTTTAACAATAACTTCTGCTCCGTTTGCAAATTTAATTATATCATCTTTTTCTACAGGATTATCCATTATATATCATTCCCACTAGAGGCTTGAACTTGGGCTACAGGTTTACTATTATCTTTAACTACAGCTTTAGCTGGACGTTTAAATGATGGTCGAGTAGTCAAAAGTTTAGAATCTTGTTTATCCGCAACTTTTGAAGTTTGAGTTACTTTATCAGTTTTACCAGATGCAACATTTCCATCATCATCAGCAGCAATCATTCCTAGCAAAGCTCCCAATGTGAACCGTCTATAGTAAGTAACAGATGCTCCGGTTTTTTGAGCATCAAGACTTCCCATTACAAGTTCAGATGAGACAAATTGGCCAGAAATATGATAAATTACACTTGAAACAGTATTTAATCCTTGTTCATTAACTCCTGTAGGTTGAAGAAGAAGAAGTCCATTTTCTGCAAGCAAAGGCTCTACTTCAAGTAAATGGGCCTCAAGAGTTGCATATTTTGATTTATAAAATGGATTATCTGCGGATTTAGCAACAGCTTGAAGTTTTGTTTTAACTTTAAGTAATGATGATATAATTAAATCCACTTTTTCGCTTGTTTTCATATTTACACCTTTTCCGTTAATACTTTAGAAAGAACATTAGATTCTTTAACTTTATTACCATTTACTATAAGAAAGGTTTCTTGCTCTTCTAAAGTTAGAATTTGGTTAATTGATTCAATAATTCCATAGGAAACATTGTCCCCCAGTTTTAAATCATTTGCTCGACTTGAAACTGTCTCGAATTTATACGTAACAATATCTCCAACTTTTAAATTCATTTTCTACTCCTGTTTCTTTTAAATAAAAATTCTCTATTATCTTTATCTGCAACCATTGACATTCCTGCAACTTTATCATTAAAGTTTCGCACTTCTTCAATAATAGCTTCTTTTGTTTTAAGATCATACTTAATCTTAACAATTAAAAAAGCGCGAGACTTAGTACTAGGATCTTGAATTACGTCATATGTAACATTATCCATAGTCGCAGCTTTTGCCTTAACCTCTTCTTTAACTACTTCTTCTTTTTTAACATTTAAATACTTATTTTTAAATTCTTCGACTGTATCTTTAACTTTACTCATTTTTCATTATCCTTTTGTGTTGGTCTTCAATTATCTTAACACGTCTTTCTAATAAGTCAAGCTTTCTTTTCATATCTGCGAATAATTTAGCATCTGCAAATTTATCTAGGTTATTACTGAAAAATGAGGTCATTTTAGGCTTATTACTGGCCTCTAAAGCCGCGACTCTTTCTTCTAATGTTTTACTTACTTTTGCCAACTTTTACCAATCCTGTCATATCTGTGCCACCTGAAGTACAGAACTTCTTATAGCAACATTGTTGCCCATACATATCACATTTTGGTGATAAACATGGAAATTCTGCTTGTTTAATGCTCTGCAATACTGAATCAAACTCTTCAAAAGTCTGGTCAATTATTTCTTCAGTAGGTTTTTCAAAAATAAAATCAACTCTAGCTCTTGGTTCTTTCTTGCGGATATTCTTTTCTAATACTATAAATCCTGTAGAATCTAATGGATATTTATCTTTAAAGGCTTCAAAATATAAAGCAGTTTGTTTTAAATATCCTTCATTCTTAGCAACTTGTTTAGCCGACATAGATGATGTTTTATGGTCAGGAATAATAATTCTTCCATCTTCCCATTCACAAATTAAATCTGCATATCCTGTAATTTCGTCACCAACATCATTAGGTATAGAAAAATATACTTGAGTAGCTAAAACCTTTTTAATCTTAGGCAGGATATCTCTCTGGTAGGCTTCAATTAATAATTCGCCTTTTCGTTGAAGTGATAACCAGCTTTGAAATTGAACACTTTTACCTTCAAGCTTTTTTAATTCATCCTCGGTAAATACAGCTAAATCTAGATCTGCTTTGGAATATCTAATTAAAGGAGAAGTAGATAAGTTTAATACATCACCATTAGCTTTAATAGTTTTAAAATTATTCCTGAATACTTCTAAAGCTTGTTCTAAAGTCGCGCCTTTAAATAACGCATCTAACCCTGTCTCAATTAAACTACCAAAAAATAATGGTGAACCTTGGGTTTTCTCACGAAGATATAAGTGATAGTGATAAAAATATCCTCTTGGAGAAGTTAAATATTTTTCTTTAGCTGTGTGACTGAGCTTGATTAAACTTGACATTTATACCTTTGGTCTTAATCCGAAGTCTCTATCTCGTTCTTCTGTACTAAACGTACATCCAAGGTGAAGTAAAGCTCTTTTCGCTTTTCTGAGTAGAACTATATAATTAGTTGTATCGCCGCCACTTACAACAGCTTTGCCATCTGAGTTAACAATCTCAAACTTAAAATTCTCTTTGTCAACTACTATCCTGACATTGCCGGTACTTGTTCCATAGGTATTCCTAGAAATACCGATATGGCCATCAAAATCGTATCTTATTCTCATATTCATAAAAACTCCTTATATCTCAAGATAGTACACTATTTCGGATATAATGTCAAGGATTATTTAATATATACTTTTATTTTAAAATCTTTCGGAAATACGCTATCCAGGATAGCTTTTACTATCTTCCAGTCGCCACCAGCTAGTCCACAGCCAATTTTAGGCATAGCTACTTCATTAATCCCATACATTTCGCAATGTAAACATAATGTTTCCATGCAAAGAACTAAGGCATCATAATTTAAATATCGCCGACCATCTCCACCAAAATATTGCTGAGTAAAGCAATTAGCTACTTGTTTACTATTTTTTCTATCTAAACCAATAACATCAATACAGCCTAGAAAGTTCTCACCATCAAGTCCCGCATTAAACTCTGTGAAGTAATCTAAATACTTATCTTTAACACTTGGCCATTTCTCATACAAAGCTCTAGCAACACCACTACCCATAACTCCTTGGCAGTTTACGCCATGAGCTATGATTTTACAGTCTGTTTCTAAAAGATCACCTTGGATTTCTTCTATCATTTTAGTCTATCTTTCCACGTATCTCTAGCTGTACTTGTTGCACAGTTACCGTTACGAAGATAATGTTCGCCAACAACTTTTATAGCTTCTTGGGCTTCTTTGTTTTCAGAAAACCAATATGATACTCCGATTAATTCTTGACCAACGTCTCTTCTAATAAGAGAATGAGCATCCCACTTCCATCTATCCCTAAAAGCATTAATTGAATCTAAACAAGCAGAAAATCCCATCATTAAAAGAAATATAATTAATAATGATCCCAATATTAATCCGGCTATTTGAAAAATTAGTTCAATCATTTATTTAACTCCATATTAAGATTAAATTATCGTTTCTTTATTTGTAACATGATTAATTCTATAAGATTTTCCTATAGGTTTATCATGTGGTTTATTTCTTTCCATTAATGTAATAATGTCTATCATACCTTCTTGAAGACTAATTTTTTCTAAAAAATATTTAGTAGAAAAACTGTTTGCTAGAAAAACCATTCCTTTTAAGTACCATTTTGGTGTTCTTTTCATTGTCCTGACAATCTTGCTCGAATTTTACTGAATGTATCATCTTTAAGAAGTTTACCGTTTTCGAAAATTGGAGTAAGTAGAACATCAATTGGACGAAATACAAATTCTTCAAAATCTTTAAGTTCACTTAAAGTTAGTTCATCTCTAAATGTAATACCATTTTCATTGTTGTGAACAAATACTGCACCTTTTTGTGATTTTTTAACACCATCATCGGTTTTAGGATCTTTAAATATTTGTTTCTCATCACCATTAATAACCGCTAATGTAGATTTTAAAGCAAATCCAAAAGTATCACGAGTGTTATACTGATATGTATATGAACCAATACCAAATACAGCATTAATGGAGGCAAATCCTTTAGCTTTAAGTTTATCTACAATTTCTTGAGCGCGGGTCAAAGTAATTGCGTCACCATAGATTAAACCAATGTGACTATCTAATACTTTAAAACCTTTTTCTGTTACAGTTCCACCAAAGATGTCATATAAAGATTCTATTGCGCCTTTAAACTCTAAACTTCCTGGAGTAGCATCTGGATCTCCACATACAATTTTAACAGGATCTCCTGAGTCTGGACGAATAACTACACGATCACCCTGTGGTCCACCAGAGCGAGCTAAAATTTTATCTTTAAGTGCAGGAATTACTCGGCCAATTACATCCCAGAAGTCATAACCATCTGAAACAATAGACACAAAGCCACTAGGATGAACTTTAGTTAGAATTGCTTCTAGGTACTTCATATCATCGCCATATGTACATTGAATAGAATGTTCAGTTGCAGGAATTGATGTTCCGACTAACTCAGTCTCCATATTTGCGTTATAATAAGCCTCTGCAGCTTGAATAGCCGGAATGGTATCTGTGCCTACGAATGAAGCTAAATGTCCCATTCCAGAGCTTGTAGCTGACGCTAGGCCACCCATGCCACGCATACTAAAGTCATGGCCCTGAAATTGAACAGCATCAGTATTTCCGACAGTTTCTAATGCAGCTTTATCTAGGATTTTTCGGTATTCCCTTGCAAGAGTTGCGCTAGTTGCTGCTTGCCATAGTTCACAAGAGGCCAATGTTTCTATATAATTTGTAAGCCAAAAGAACCGATCATCTGTATTTTGAATTGTCATCATTGGAACACGAAGAGGTACAAGAGTTCCTTCATCAATAGATTTAATTAATAATGGAAGATATCCAAGATCATGTAAATCTTCAATGTGTTTAGTTTCTGCATCCTGAACACCAAGGGTAAACTTTAATGTTCTTTTGTAATCCGCGACAATCTCAGTTTTACTTGCATTAAAGAAATTCTCATTAAAAAAATCAATTAAGTATTTTTTAACAAAAGCTTGCTGGCCAAAAGAAACAACTCTATCAATTCCATCGACTCGACTGGCTCTTGGAGTCCAAGTGCTGTAAACGGTTGTTGTGCCTTCAGGATACATTGCACGATGTGCAATTTTATAGAAGTCGCAAAGTAACATTGGATTAAATTTATTTTTCATTTATAACTCCTTGATAACAATATTGTTTTGAATCTCGCCGACTTCACCATCTTTATTAAAGATTCTTTTAATTCCTGCTTCTCTGAGTGGTTTAAGTCCCTTAGAATAGATTCCATGTGTAGTATAGAGATTAACATTTTTAGCCCCAGCTGTCAATAATTCTTTAGCTAACATTATAAAAGTCATGCCACCATCACATATGTCGTCTACAATTAATACGTCTCTATCTAGAACATCTCCACCAACTAATTCATATTTAGTTATATGTCCACTCTCTTGGTCACGAGTTTTCTCACCAAATATATGAATCTTTCCTAAAAAAGCAAGTTCTTTGCCATATCTACGGATAGCTCCTTTATCTGGAAAAGCTAGTACTTCAGGATTACATTGATTTACCGCCGCGCTAACTTGAGTATATGGATATAGATTCTTGAAATTTCTAATTAAATATTCGGGAGCATCGCTATGAGCATCAATTGTTGTAACAGAGTCAAATTCTAAGCTATTTATAATCTTTGCAAAAGTTATTAATCCAAATGTTTTATCATTAGCTACACCTTTATCCTGGCGGCCATATGGTAAAAAATCCATATGAAGAGTAATTGATACATTCGGTTTAATGTTTCTTAAAAGATTCGTTAATTGAGCTAAATGAATTATTTCACCTTCATGACTAAAGTTCCAATCAATATAACAGACTGAATATATGTTTTGTTTAAGTTTCCAAACTTGACTTGTTCCATCAGGGAATATAGTAGGATTGATTTGTTCACCATTAAGTTTAATCATTATCCACCTTTATATTCTTTCTTTAATTCCTTATATAAAGCGCGAGGATCACTATCAACTAACTCTATAGTTCCTTGCTTAAAAACTCCAGGACTAGTTTGTTTCCGTGACTTGTTTACAATATGATACTGCCTAGGTTGACCTGGATGATAATTGGCTTCTTTTCTTAATTGTCTAGCGATTTTTTTATTCATTAACATCTCCCAGTTATTGGAACATTTACAATCTCTTCAATTTCTTTTTCAGCTTCATCAACTTCAGGTATTGTATCGGGTTTGACCTTAACTGTCAAGTCGATATAATCTTGTGCAGTTAAAAGACAACCTATTACGAACCCATCTTTAAACGCAGCAGAACAGTCTGTGCTGACTTCATTTGGTATAGCCAGCCTACCCTCAAGGTACTCTTCAGGATTAGCCCTGTAGAACCCACAATCGACTCCTAACCAGAACCAGTAATCTCTTGCCCCCATGTATTCCATTATATATCCTCTCTTATACCAATTCCAATAGTTTGATCTTTTATTGTAGGTATTTTAAATAAAGATCTTAATCTTTTTAATTCCGAATTAAGTTCTTTTTTCTCGCGATATACTCCATTGATTAGGGAAGTTAAGTGATCTATTGTAAAGCCTTCGGACTCGTTAACAATAGTTTCAACATCTCTATGATTCTTTAATACAGCTTTAAGATAAGCTTCTCTGGCTTTTAATGTTGGCAAACCTATTTTTAATATATGACTAAATCTTCCTGGTCTATTATAAATTCTTGGGTCAAGTCTATCAGGATAATTAGTGGTTGCGATAAATAATACATTGTCAATAGTTTTAGCACTATCTAACATTTCTAGATAATATGTTTCACCAAAAGTATCAACTAAACTATCTATATCTTCTAAAATGACAATACATTTCCTATTGTTTTCAATTTTAGAAAATTGTGCTAAAAAATTATTTATAGTTGCCGGATGACAGCTTGCATAAAAAACAATGCCACCCTTTTCGATAAGTTTCTTAGACACAATTTTAAGTGTACAAGATTTACCTGATCCTGGTGGGCCATATAACATTAATCCTGCTTTATAAGTAGCTCCACCTATTACAAATTCGTTTCCTTCTTTATAATCTTTCTCAGAATTCCAAAACTTATCTACAACTTTTATAACATCATCTGATCTCATTTCAGGAAGTTCAAGTAATAGTCCGGCAGGTTTTATAGCCGGAACAGCATATATACCTCTAGGATCACTATGTATATCATAACATCCTTCGGGTAATTTATCTACAGTTTTAGTTGTTGGCATATAACCTTCACCATATAAAGAATATTGTGTTGGTTGGCCAGGTTTTGGCCTATCCTGTGGCTCAGCAACAACTGAATCTTTTAAATCAAAACCCTCGTCTCTGTTTGGCTTTTCTTTAAATTTATCACTAGCCTCTAAAAAATCGTCAATATCATCATTACATTCGCTCATTACGTAGCTCCCTTAAAAATAGAGTTCAGTTATTTTCGGTAAATCAATATTCTTTCTAGACAAATGAACAAATTTCTTTTCCTCATTAACTATTTCCATTATTACATAGTTTAACAACAATTGAAAGTCTTTTATATTATTATGTTTAACTCGTAACTCGCCTATTTTCTCAAGATAATGGCCACTTTTATTAATATAATCGACTATTTGAGTAGTTTCTTTATTCACATTATCCTACCTTTGCACAAATAT
>Ga0307377_10008034_pt1 | contig 10767 bp, 7 predicted proteins | sample TR3MG_FD_202535 | JGI IMG/M metagenome (GOLD analysis project Ga0307377, IMG submission 202535) | Soil microbial communities from Risofladan, Vaasa, Finland - TR-3 | ecosystem: Environmental > Terrestrial > Soil > Coastal area > Acid sulfate soil | place: Finland: Risofladan, Vaasa | collected... | reverse complement strand
GTAGGGTTTGCGGTCGTGCCCGACTACAACGCCTCTTCCTGCAGGAATTTCATCCACCCAATTGTATAGTCGAACAGGAAAACCAGTTTCGTCAGTTTCTCCGTTTACTTCCCCATACAATGCTCGGTGCTTGGCCTTTGTGGAGAGCTTTTCAGGAGCCTGCCAAATTTCCTCATGACAACTGCCGTGTATAAACACCCAATTATCATATTCAAAATGGTAATCAGAACGAGGGTGATCGTTCAAGTCGATAATTGTTTGCAGGAATAACTCCCTGCCATTCTTGGGAACGTCTGCTAGTGTTTGCTTGTTTGCTTGTTTGAGTTTGACAGGATTGCCTTTTGCGTAGCGATAAAACTTATCATCGTGATTTCCGATAACCAGTACGCCATTACCCTCGTCAAGAATGGTTTTTACTGTCAATACAGTTTCAAGTGGCTTGTCGTGGCCGTCCACCAAATCACCCAGGAAAACGATGAATAGGTTATTGTTGAGGGCATATTTAATACCCTTCTTCAATTTTTTGGCATGTGCGTGGATATCGCTAAAAGTAGCCAACCCACTGTAGCCGCCGCCAGCTACAATGTTTTTCAAGTCCATTATTTTTCCCTGTTTATATATTTATCGTTAAAACGACTAAAATTGTGTTATATGTTACTATGCAACCGTATATACAATTCACAAACCATAATGAATATTGAGCGACCATTATGTGCCGCGCTGTTTTTAGAGCAAGTAGCAGAATGCCAAGAAGGGAGATCAAGAAATACTTGAATCCGAAGAGTGCTCCAACTCCGTAAACCCCAAGTAGGTCCCTGAGGATGGGATTGACCTCTACACCTGTGCCATAATGGTGAACAAGTATAGAGGTCGTTACTGCGTCAATCAGATTGAATCCGATCAGTATTGCGAACAGGGCCGCTAAATTAAACCTCAAAAGTAAGGTCATTGATAAATCCTGGGTTCAGTTGATCGGGTTCATATCCGCGAGGGTTACATAAAATTCGCGTATCGTGAATCTCCACATCGACGTTAGAATGGGTGTGACCGTGACACCAAACTGCAATGTCATTGTCTGCAATAATGTCGTCCAAATTGGACACATATGCAGGATTGAGTGGACTACCCTTAAATGCTGGATCAACACATAGCGGGTGTGGTAAATGATGAGACACAACTACTGTCGGTCCGTCAAACGGCTCACGCAATGTTTCTGTAATAAGAAACAGTGTTTGCTTGTGTGCGCGAATTGTATCCTCAGGAGTAAACTTACGCTTGTAATATTGTCCCTTATCATTCTTATCCTTCCACTTAATGCAGTAGAAGTCGTTCATGCCGCCTCTTGCTCGATGCATAGCGACATAATCCATGTTGTTGAAATTTGTCCACAGTGTACCACCGACCAACCGAGCATGTTTGCCAGTCTCATAGGGGTCGTCAATTACTGCAACATGATCGTCAAGCAGAATGAAATTGCTTGGAAGACCAGGATACTCATTCCACTGTTTGCGGATTTTGTTGTATTCTTTGTGGTAGAATTCATGGTTGCCTAGAACGTAGACAACTTTGTAGAAACGTTTGCACATTGCATAAATGAAGCCTTCAGCATCAGTGCCCGTACAAATATCCCCTGCAAGAATCAGGGTCGTGTATTTGTCATCATCCAGTTGTGGCGGATTGAAGTCTTTTGGTCGAGCCAGCCCGAACTCTAAGTGCAGGTCGCTCATTAGCCTAAATTTCATTGGGTTTCCTTAATCGTAACAATATTATACAGAATTGTGACGCGGTTGTCAACAATTATGTATCGCTAAAAATCAAGGACTTATGTTACGTGCGGTCTCGGCGGTCTGTGCCTGACTTGGATATGAAGTCGTTTAGCTTCCTTGCCTCTTCAATTACGTCTTCTGAAGTTGGCGCCGTCTGAATATTCCCCGCAGATTCATTTTCTGCTTTGGCGGAATGCTGCGCGAGCAAAATGTCAAATGACAATTTTAGCAAGTCTGCGCGTAATTCAAAAGGTGATTTTCCCTGTGCCATTATATGCTCCTGTGTGTGTAGTCTACACGTATATTTATCGTAATTCGTTATTTAGGCAACACTATGCTCTTTTCTTTTGGTACAAGAACAGTGGCGATATGGCTTTCATACACAGACAGAAACTGCTTGTTCGGCTTCATTGTTGCGATGATTGCAGAACGCTCATACGTAATTGGCTCGCCCTGGTCACCCATCATTGTTGCTGGAACAAGACCAATACCGTCTTGCTGCATAGCCAAAGAACATGGCTTATTTAGTGTGATTGATGTGCTGTCAAAATCAATAACCTGCCCGATAATTTCGTCACCTGTCTTGATTCTAATAGCTACAATCTTGTCTTTTTGGAATCGTGCTTCTTTATTTTCTAACATTTTAGTCTCCTGTTGGTATGTCTAGTGTGTTTACTGTATCACTTGTTAGATCTACAATTTCGCATGAACCTGCGGAACATGCCAGGGTTTGTGCCCCTGCTGTGTTGTCTTCATGCTCGTATTCTGAAAGCAATGTCCAATCAACATTCTTCGGCATTTCTTTTACGAGCTTGTTGTATGTCTTCTTATCAATTTCCTGATAAGGAGCTTGACGGTACGAGTGGTTTGTGTGTGGTAAGAATGAAACCCCACTCATGTAGTCGAAGTTTTTATATACCCATGCGCCCACTTCCATCCATTCATTTTCACGTACATATACGGTAATAGATGGCTTGTGTTCGCACCAGTGTGTTGCATAAATTTTCCAAAGTTCTAGTTGTTCAATTGCGTTCATGTCGTCGCGCATTACACTATTTTTTGGTGCATGAACAGGAAAAGAATATACAGCGTTATGTGCTGGCTTTGTTACGTCGTCCTCAACTGGAAAAGAATATGCGTTCATAAAAATAGCTAGAGGATCCTTCTTGTCTGCGCGTACTGTGCGGATATAATATTCACTATAGCGAGGATGAATGCCACTAGCCGAATCTACTAGCTGTGAAACTGTACCCGAAGGCTTAACGCATGTAATTGCTGTAGATTGATTGACGCCAATTGTACTGGCCCACTTTTTGTTTTCCTTTACGCAGACTTCTTTGAGGTCTTCAAGAAAATCAGGAAGTGTAATATCACGCTTACCTTTTTTGCCGCTCAGGAATTCATTATCCATAATACCCGTCAAACTAACACCCAACAATGATTCTTCAATTGTGTTGCGCGCCCAATCTTTACTCAAGTAACGGAAATTAGTTAGTGAGGACTGTAGTGTTCCTAGAATAGTAGCAATTCGTGCTTTACGTGCTAAACTTTCAAAATCGTCATCTGCGCGGACAACCACTTCTGAGAGATTACAGAATTGCTTGCTGCGTAGAAGAATCTCAGAACATGGGTTTGTGCCGCGTACTAGAGAACCATCCCTACGACCATTTTTGCTTGCGTGTTTTTGTGCTGCTTCAACATTGAAGATACCACGTTCGCCAGATTTTGACTCTACGAGTGATAGCCACTCACGCATAAAAATTTCCATCTCAGGGCGCTCTGTATATGCAACCGAATTGTTTGCTAGTGCTCGCTGTACCTCTAGCTCCCACCATTTACCTGATTTAGCGTGGCGCATTCTTTCGTCAGACAGGTTCGAAAGTGAGATGAGTGCAGAACGTCGTACTCCACCAACAACGACAATGTCTCCAATCTTACACATAAGATCGTGACACTCAATACTGGTTAATCTACGTCCTGATGCATTGGTGAAAATGTCAACTGCAAAGTTGAATAACTCGTCAAGTGGTGCTGGGCCAGAACTGCGGCCGCCAAATGTTTTCAAACGTGCGCCTGCTGGACGCAAACGAGACAAATCCCATTTAGGAACACGACCGTTGTATAGCATGGCAATTAGCTCACGAAAACTACTTGCCCACCCTAGCTTTGAATCAGGCACTACAATCGTTGTGTCACTTTGATAAAAGTCTTCTGCTACTGGCGGAAGTTTTGCTACTTCCTGTCGCTCAACACTAAAGCCAACGCCAGTACCACACATAAGAATATACATTGTTTCGTCAAAAGCGCGAATAGAATCGACAGCAAGAAAAGAGCAATTATAACCTGCAACAGCATCGCGCTCCAATGCTTTTCCTGCAGCCATCATGCAGCGCATAGACGGCATTACTTCTAAATTTAAAATTGAGAACTCAAGTTCGGGGCGAACTTTTCTATATAGGCTAAGGCCATCAGGATAGTTCTTCTCAAGATGCCCGTCGAAAAAATCAAGATAACGTGTGACAGTGTCCTGCCAAGTCTCTCTTCCTCCAAGGTCTTCTCTGTAACGTGCGTATCTGCTAAGGTGTATAAATTGCTGGTATTCTGTCGGTAGTGTAACAACGCTCTTACCGTTGCCATTGCCATTGGAGGCGGCATTTTCCATCTGTGTAGCTCCTGTGTTATTATTCTTATTGGACTTGGTGGATCATTTGATCTTTAAAGTCGTCTATTATTTTTATTGCGGGATGATCCTTAATGTTATTTACCTTGCCTAGCTCAATGTTAAAAATACACTTTTTATCAACTAGCGGGGCCAAAAACAAATCATCTCCAGTGTCAACCAAAACTATTTCAGCTCTACCTTCCCCTAATGTCAATACCAGTGTGTGGTAAATTAGTAGGCTAATAGAACTTGTGCAGAATAACTTATAGTACAGTAGCTCCCAAGGTGTAGGCCAAGAATCAGGAGTATAAAAATCAATACACCGTGATCCAATTGGGACGTCTGCAAAAAAATCCGCAATGCTATTTAGCTGTTCTTTTTCTTCTAGTGTGGAAACAGATGTTCGAAGATTTCTCCACCGTTCCATACGCTCTTCTGCTGTCGAATTATTCCATGTTGACATCTACGTATTATAACAGAATTAGCAAAAATCGTCAAGCATTACGTTAGGTTGATTTTCTTAGTCGTGATCCACGTTCCAGTAATTGTTTGTCCTGCTTGTGCATCATTGAACCATAGGCGACCCGATCCCATCAAGATGTTTACTTCTCCTGTTGCTGGTGAGGTAAATCCATCTGTAAGTAGAGTCATTGCTACACCATTACAATTTACTGTAATGCCTCTGTCCGCTTGTAGGTATGGGAGCATCCAGAAATTATTGGAGCTTGCGCCAGTTGTTGTGCCGTTACCAACAGTAACAGTGCGTCTGTTATCAGTGTAATCTAAAACCCAATTATAAACAGTTGCACCGCCGCCGGCGCTAGATGACCAATGCGCCATCGGGGCTACGTCTAAGTTTTGTGTCGTAGAGAATGCATAAATCTCAACACCATTAATTCCTACAGTTATGTTACCCGATGCTGCGCCTGTTCGATCAAAATAGAATAGGTCGTTAGCAAGGTCGCTGTCCACTTCGTTGTTAGTGCCAAGTGTGAATGCAAAGTCTACACCCGAACCATCCGTTGAGGCTTGTGTTATAGCAGTAGAGATGGTTGCTGACGTATCACTAGAGCCTGTGAGAGCGCCATCAACAGTGATTGTGTCTGTTGATACTGCTGTAATAGTATAATTGCCATCATTTGCAGCGTTTGTCGCATTACGTATCCAAATTTTCATACCAACCGAAAATCCTAATGTTTCAAAGTTTGTGCCGTTGGTGTTTTGAATCGTATCTGGGTTTGCGTCTGTAAAAGTAAACGTAGTAGCATCTGAAGTAATAATACGCTCTGTACGACCACTACTTGCTGTTGCTTGCGTTGTAATAGACCACTCTGTAATCTGTCCAGCACTAACATTACCTACTGTAATTGTTGAACCATCGTCCATCGTAATAACATCACTTATAGCGTGACCCGAGCCAGCCTCAAAGCTGCCATTATTTGCGCCACCGTCAAAGTTTAGATAGTCTTGCGCAGTATTGAGCATTACACGATCTGCATTGTATGTGCTTTGAACAGCACCCTGTCCAGTAGTACGAAATTCAATGTCGTATTGGTTAAGTAGTGGGAATCCAGTTTTGTCGTACAGAACTTTCATATTTTCGTCGGCGTCGGTTGGGTTCTGTGCTGTATCTCCTGAAATAACTTCTGACCACGGAATAATACCAACATAACAATCACACAATTCAGATGCACCAGCCACCCTAAAGCGCATTTGGAAATCACCAGACATCATATGCTCGCCCATGCCTGTTTGTACGCCACTTGAGTTGCTGCCGCCCGCTGCCATGCCTGGCTCATAATAGAAGTAACCCTGTGTAGTAAAGTTGCCATGATTGACCACAGCGAATGGAATATCTGTAACTGCACCAGGCGCTGCTGGTACTGTTGCTGAACTAAAGTTTGTTCCTGAGTCAGTCGCAGCCATGAAGAAATCGACATCAAATACTGCTCTCGTAGCATTGTCTTTTAATATTCCGTCGTATACGTGAGTGTCATAGTATTCGTTAACAACGAATGTATCCGCGCCAGTGTTGTCATCAAACTCAATACTTAGCCCATCAATTAATGCTGTCGAACCTGTTACTGTTGCTGTTGTGTCTGCTGCGTTTGTTGCTAATAGTGGGCGATCAGGAGTTACAGTCAGTGTTGTACCCGATAGTTGTTCGATTGTATAAACACCGTCATTTTCGCCGCCGTTTTCAGATGATGCAATTGTAATATGATCGCCTACACCGAATCCGTCGCCAGCCCAGTCTGTTCCTGTAAACGTTCCGACGATTGTGCCTGCTGTATGGTTGAAGTTAAGATTAGTACCGACAAATGTTGCTGCGCTATGCGTTGTTTTAGCACTTGCGTTTCCGAGTACCCATCGCGTACCATCCCAGCCGAATTCTTCCCAGAAGCCGTATGGCATATTATCTTCTTCTGCAAGCCTACCGTCAGCGTTGTGTGTCCATATATTCCAGCCACCTGGGCCACTGGTTGTCGCCGAAGTTTGGAAACCTAACATAATTCCCTTACCCATATATGCTAGAGCATATGAAGAATTCGGTCCTGTATAGGTTTCTGTGGTTGTTGGACCAATCACGACATCAGCAAGAATTGTGTCATAGTTTGTTATTGTGGCACCTTCAGTTCTATCTGTGGTTGTTCTTATAAGTCGATTTGTTGTTCCAACAGTCACAATAGTATCAACTGGTGGCACATCTTTATTTTTCAAAGCAAGTTGCCTGCCACGATTACCCTCACCATTTGTGTATGACGTACTTCCAGTAGCTCTCCAATCATACCACAATCCATCTACGGGATCGTTTGCCTCTGACGTAATCCAAGAATTATCTGTTTCAACAGTTTGCACACATAGTGGTCCCACTTGCTCGCCACCCATAACAGCGTTGTTGGTGGTGGACGCTGTTCGCAAACTGTCTGTCGTGCCATCACTTGAGCCAGCATAAGACCACCAGTTAAATCCGCCCTGCGTCTGTTGAGCAACACCATCGTTTGGTGTTTTAGTGTCTGGAGTAAGCATTATAAAACGATCATCTGCATGGAATGGATCAATAACCAAGCCAATAAATTGAGTAGGGCCAGGTGAACCACTTGTGAAGTTAGTAATTGTAAAGTCAGTTTCTGTTCTGATTACTGCCGTAGTATCATCAGTATTCGTTGTAAGTGAATCTGCTTGATCTAATGTAATAACAGTAGCAGTAACATCAGCAATTGTGTAGGAACCATCGTTACCAACATCTTCAGCACTGGAAATATTAATCTTCATGCCTTCCCTAAAGCCTTGTGTGATGAAGCTTGTGCCATTACCAGTAATTGTATCTGGATCGCCCGCACCATTGAAATTATACGTAGAACTGTCGTCAGTGATAACCTCTGTCATAATTTCCCAGTTAATACCACGCAATACCGCAGTTGTGTCTGCCGCATTAGTTGTTAGGTTTTCAGAAACAGTAATAACCGTTGTTGTAACGGCAGTAATTGTAAAGATGCCTGTGTTGCCTGCGTCTTCAGCATCTTTAATGTATAGTTTTTGATTTGGTCTAAAGCCCTCTGCAACAAAATCACTTACGCCGCCTGAGCGCGTAATGGTATCGCCAGTGGTATCGAAGTTTAGACTTGTTGCATCTGTTGTGATTCTTGTTGCGTGAGCGAGATACATAAATCCGTCAGTTACATCATCAAACAATGCCCACCAATCGCCTTGTGCGGCCTGAATTACAGGTTCTAATTTTGCTCCGACGCCATTGCCGCTAGATACGTATAATTGAATACTGTCTTCAAAGTAACCACTACCGCCGTTAGTAACACGAACAGATGTAATTGCACCATCACCATCGACTGTTGCTACTTCTGCTGTAGCACTAGAGCCGTTTGTGCCTGTAATTGTTACTGTATCTGTTGCAGCATAATTGCTGCCGCCGCGTATAACACGAATTTTATCAATTGCACCGAAGTCGCCTGGGCGACCTTTAAGTGTTACGCCTCTACATGAAGTTGCATCTGTAATGCCAGGCGGTGATAGTTGCGTAATAGTAAGTGTGGAGTTATCCCAATCACCCATATCGCGCTGCAAATAGTGTAACCCAGAGGCTGCATCTGCAACCAAAATATCAGTACCATCGACACCAACTTGCAAAACCTCTGTTACGTTTAGCGCAGGCGTACTATTTGCATCAATATTGACATAGTAGCCACCCACATCGTTCATAGTAATGCCTGTGTAATTAAATGTTAGTACTTCAGGGTATACGTATCGCTGTGCTAACAATGTTCCGCCACCATTCGTTGCGTTGATGGTACCTGCGCCATGGCTGTGTTGTTGCCCGTGCCTGACATCATCAGTATTTGTATCCATTTGGAGGCTGCGACCTAATTGATGACTTACATCATAGCCGCCCATTGTTGGCATAGACATGCCAAGTGCAATCCACTGTGAGTCGTTGGCGTGCCAGCGACAGAGTTTTTTGCGCCTTACTTTATACGTTGCGGCGCCAACTAGGCCGCCAGTTTCCATTGTAACGCGATATAGATACGGCATTCGTGTTCCATCTACATTGGACGAAACCCAATCACCAATATCTTGTATGTTAAGTGATGCTGCTGATGTTGCGATAATATTATTATCCAGGAACGGCGCTCTTTGTGCGCCGACATCAGCACTTCGCCCATACGTATTTTGTACAGAGGATACTACTCCCTTACTAACATCTGCTATTTGTATTGTTGTGCCATCAGATCCTATGCCGATGGCCTTTAGTGTAAAGCCAGTTTGCCAATCATTAAGGGTTGGGCTGTTGGACTCGCCAAATTGCGCAATAACATTGAAACGCTTGAGGCCCTGTGCGCCTTCAAGATCAAGACCAGAGCTTTCCGTGTAATAAATTTCAAAGTTACCTGCTTGGGTGCCCGTGAGAGCGCCACTAACCTTTTCACCGACACCTCTACCCCAGCCTGTGTTAGAATCATAATCTAATAGTCGAACCTCTCTAAAGAGATACAAACCATTATCAAGCGAATTAGATGCTGTTGGCAATGCAACTTCTCGCAAACTTTCTGTAAATGCACGTTCACCAGCAGAGCCTTCTGCCAGTAGTGTTGTATAATCAATGATTACTTTGTAATTGATCTGTAGAATTTCTGTGGTGGTTTGCGGACACGGTGATGACAGTGGAATAATTGCGTATGCTGCTTGAGCCGATGCGCCAAATGCAATTGTTCTGATATTTCGCGTGGTTACTGCTGGTGGGTTGATGGTCGTTTGAAGTTCAAAGAATGCATCGTCCATACCAGATTTTGCTGTATAGGTACCAGTGTTGGCTACGGAACCAATAATCCAACCTTCCGAAGTTTCAAGTTTAGCAACAGCAGCCCCTGTATACTTTGCTTGAGTAACAGCCATCGTACCAATATCAGTTCTGTTGGCACCGTTGTCTGAAATATTATACATCTGAATCCACCAACTATAGCATATTCTATTACGAACAGGATCGAGGATCTCTATAATATCGCCCGCAACCCATTCGCCATCGACTAATTTGGCTTCTTTTTTGATTATTGTAACTTCACCGTACATATATGATATCCTATTAATTTACTATGTATTTATCTTTATCCAATACTTGCGCCGTTACTTCTTGTTATACTGTCCACAGATGCATTAGTAATTTCACCAATTAGATTAACCATGCTTTCATTTGGGGATTGTTCAACAGCACCCGCACCCCTAAATATAGTAAAACTGCTAGATTCTACTATTCCGCCAACAAAGTTCACTAGATTATCTGTGTTGTTCTTGGCGATCTTGCGTGGGTTCTGTATTGTTATAATCGGCGTATTAGAAGAAGTGATTTTCCCAACAAAACCATTAAGTGTGTCTATCGAAAATGGTTTTCCGATTGGGGTTGTTAAGCCCTCAGTGTGTATTGTTTCTGTTGGCGTACTAATGATACCGCGACTAGTGTTCTCCCAAATTGTTGTCAGTCTATAACTGTTTGGTCCTAGGACACTCGCATGATTAGCTTCTGGCGGATAGAATGTTTTATCAATCCATCTACCACCACTTAATCGTTCAACATACGCGCCTGTATATTCCCACTTTACGGGAAATGGTCCGCGTGTATTTCCGCTGCCGCTAGCGCCCATACCAGGGCGGTTCCAAGTTATCATGTAATCAGCGCATGTACCAATATTGCGAATGACTTTGTCTAAGTATGGAGTTTGTTCTTGTAGTGTGGCAAAAGATGGTGGCGTGAATTCATTTGCTGTTGCTGGTGGGGTGAACCCTCCAGTGGCGTATCGAGCGGTACCTACAGTGATACGGAAGTCATCG
>Ga0307377_10008033_pt1 | contig 10768 bp, 11 predicted proteins | sample TR3MG_FD_202535 | JGI IMG/M metagenome (GOLD analysis project Ga0307377, IMG submission 202535) | Soil microbial communities from Risofladan, Vaasa, Finland - TR-3 | ecosystem: Environmental > Terrestrial > Soil > Coastal area > Acid sulfate soil | place: Finland: Risofladan, Vaasa | collected... | reverse complement strand
TCCCAACTAGAAGAAGAAGTATACCAATTACCACTACCAGAACCATCATCATCTAAATAGGAATCATCAGCCCAAATTTCTACTGTATCATAATCAACTTCATAGTCAAAAGCACTATACCCTTGATCAACAGTAATACTTTCAGAATCAGTAAGATTAAGGTTCATATTTGTAACAGTTGTAGTTTCATTTTGATAAAAAGAATCTGTTATATCCGAATAAATTGTGAGATTACTTAGTCCTGAAGGATCAGCAGTATTAATATTAAAAGTCGGTTCGCTTCCAAGATAATAATTAGTAGGATCGGTTACAGAAATACTTCCACCTGTTGAAATACCTATTACATGAATTAATTCCGAAAAATCATTACTGTCATCATCTGTACCATTCACTTTTATAGTATAGCTTTTATCTGTATCAATTGTTACACCATAATAATAACTACCCTCAGGAGGATTATTCCAAGTTGTTTGAAGAGCTCCATCGAGATATAATCTCATAACAGTAATTCCACTATCAGAATCTTCTAGAGTCCAAACAGGCGTATAAGTTGTTCCACCTGCAGTATAATTATAATAAGTATTATCATGTGCAGGAGTAGTAAAATCAACTACAGGAGGATTAGTAATAGGAGGATTATCTCTATACCAAGAATGAGTATCTGATCCAGAGGCTAATAGAGCTCCTCCATTACTAACATAAATTGAAACTTCAAATTGAAAGGTATGGCCTCCTGAAGAATAACTTGAAGGATTAATAACAGTTGTTTCATGAATATTATAAAATCTTCCAAGAGCGTCAGTTTGTTCATTACCTATTACAAAACTTATTCCCACTCCATCGATTCTAAAATAAATTACTAACCAATAACTTGTAAGAGGGGTGTAACCACTACCTGTATAATACCCTTCGAAAGTTTCGGAAGTATCTGTATAACTGAAAGTCTCACCTGGACTAGGATTATAACAAAAAACATTACAAGTATACCCCTGTACATTTTCAAGAACTGGGACAGTTAGGATTAAAACCAATACTAAAATAGTTAAAATGGAGTGTTTTTTTTTCATAAATGATCACTCCATTTTTTGTTGTTTTTGTTCATTTTTCGATCACCGTTTTATCTATTGTTGTTTCTTCTTTTTCATAATGATAATAACAACAGCTAAAATCAAAATGAGCGTGAAAAGACTAAATAGCATAATGAGTAAGAAAACCCAATTAGTCATAGCTCCTTTTGTCCAGGAATCACCTAATAATCCATTAACATTGATCGGATTTTGGTAATTTGCACCAAGTGGATCGGTTGTTTGTGGTGGTGGATTTGTTGTTCCTCCATCTGTATTTGTCGTACCGTCATCGTCAGTTTCGCTTGGTATATAGATAAAGAAACTAATGTTTGCACACCCAACAAAATCGGAAGCATGACCGACTTCTCCATCTTCCACTAATATTTGTAATCCTAGAGGATTTATTGGTGGTCGTTGCCGAATAATCTCAAATCCCCCATCACCCCCCATAAAATCTGAAACTGCAGGACAATACCAAAACTCGTCATCTGCGTCATAGAAATCAATATAGAGGAAATAGAGGAATCCTTGCTCTAATGCTGGTAATCCACCCCAAGTATATGCGAAAATAGTGTAATATTGCACTCCATCATAGCCACTACAAAAAGGTAGCATTTCATTCCCGGATAGATATACCTGGTCTATAAATGTCCCTGTTGCTATCCAATCGTCAGTATCAGTTACAGGTAGAGGAGCTTTAAACAGAAGTATCATAACATCTTGTGATCCGTCATATTCTGCTAAATGTTCATAGTGTAATTCAATATCTAGAATACAATATGTAGTGTGTACTACTTTCGGATTTTCCCAGTCGCTACTACGAGAGCTACAAGTGTAATGCTGTAGTTTTGTTATTACAGTTGAATTAACGATTGCGAGAGGGAATCCAATTCCAAAACCAACTAGTATTAGTATAAGAAGTAGTACAATTCCAACGCTGCATGAAAAATTCATTTTCACTTTTGGTTCTTTTAACCAACTTCCAATCTTAAATTTTTTATTCTTAGTGTTTTGTTTTGCCAAAAAATTACAACTCCTTTTGTTTTTTAATTACTATTACAGAAAAAATTGCTATCAAATTCATTGAAAAAATTATGAATAGAAAAGGCAATCCACCATTTGCTGTATTAATATGTGTTTCTCCTGTAAGTAAGAAATCAAAAACTTCTATGTTTTTGCTGTTATTATTTTCCTCTAAAGTAAAATAGGTCATTTCAATATTGGTTACAATAGGTTCTTCTGTATAGTCAAAAATTAGTGTATCTATTACTAATGTATAAGAACCATTTCCCAAATCTGTTAATTCTTCGTTATATCTTTCAGAAGTAATAGAATCTTTGATTGTCACACCATTGATTGTATAGAAAGCAACTATTGAAGTTAAGACTTCGTAATTTATAATTTGAACGGACATATTAATCGTTATATTACTTTCCCATCCAACACTTAGTGTATCCCAATTAATTTCGGGAATTATTGTTTCTTCTTCTTCCTCCTCCTCTTCTTCCTCCTCTTCACCTGTATCATATACAAAAAATGAATATGATTTTAATTCATTTATTGTACAAGATGGTTTTCTAAAGTCACTTGAACCTTCTGCTGCATTAGATACACCATGATAATCAGCATTCAACAATCCAAAAAACTGAGTCGTTAATCCAGCTTCATCATAAGTTACTATATCAAAATAGAAACAATAAACATAATCACTTGATAATTCGCCGTCTAAATGTAAATTTAAATCGAGATAATCATGATAAAGTGGTCTATTTGAATCTTCAAGATCTGTCATTTGTAAATAAGTACTACCACTGAAATAACAATCAAATAATAGTTCACTATTTAAATAATAGTCATCGAAATCATCTACTTGTGAAATGAGACATCTACTGAATTGCAAGTATAAATCACCAATAACAACAAATGGTACTTTTGTCTTATCGTAAAATGCGAGATAATTATGTTGAATTTCTAACTTTAAATCTATACTTGTAGTATCAACTACTATTGGAGAAAGACAATCAGTGCTTCTTCCAACATTTTCTCTATGTCCCAAAAATATGATAAGTGGGGGATTAATTGTTAAAGTAACACCAATTAACACACCTGTAATAACCATAAGTGACATAACCAATCCAATTATAATTATTATTTTGATTTTTCTTTCCATTTTTTTATAGCTCCTTTCTTTTTCTTATTATTACAACTGTAAGAACAAAACCGCAACAAATGATCGGCAAAAGAAAAACAAAACCAATTCCGAAAGTGTTTGTTTGTATTTCAGTACTTGCCAAAGTGAAAGCAAATGCTTCAAAACTTTTTGAAACAGTTGTTGTACCATTGAAATAATTCATAAGAATATGAGTAGTAATAGCTTTTGTTGTTCCTGTGAAGCGAGTAGTATCAATAAGCAAACTATAAACACCATTTCCTTCTTCTATCATTTCTTCAGTAAATGTCTCGAGAGAGAGAGGATCTTTTACCATGTCTCCATCAATGGTGTAAAAAACACTCATTGAATTTATCAGATCATAATTAATAGTACCAATATCCATAGAAAGAGTTGTACTATCAATCCAAGCAACATTAAGAGTATCCCAATCTAGAGTAGCAATAAGATTATCAGGATCAGTAGTAGTTGTTTCCTCTTCCTTTTCAACATAAAAATTGAAAATTTTCTGATAGATTCTAGTTTTTAAAGTTGAATACTCCCAATATTTTATTTCTAAATGAGCATCATAGGTCTTTTCTTCAGGAAAGATCTCTGGATTAGTGTCGCACTGATACCAACCTGCAGCAATACTTGAAAGAGGACGGTAATAAGTTGATCCACTGCTAGTTTTTACAATAGTACCACCACTAGAATAATACAATTGTAATGAACTTAAAAGATCATAATTGCTAAACTGTACTGTATATCGAATATTACCACTAGCAATTTCACTAGCTGAATAGATCATTGCAGGAGGAACATAAGTAGAGTCTCCTGTAGGAGAAATAGTTTTTGATGGACTAGTAGGAAAAGTAGCACTATCCCCACTTGTTAGAATAGTAGTAGCTAATTGTGTTTGATAAATTTTCACTCCAACAAGACTAGCAACTACAACAATAAAAATTATTGCTGCAGCTATACCAACAATTAATCGCCAATCGAATTTTTTCTTTTCTTTCTGATCTTTCTTTTTATTAGCCATTTTTAGTAATCACCCTTTTGCTGTCATAGTTGTTTTGAGAATCCAAAGAGGAAGTTTTAAAACAAATTTTTTTGAAATCCAAACAATCATTGGATTAAAAAATTGTACAATTGCTGCACTAACAAACCAAGCACCTGTAGTTGAGATATTACCTGAAACTATAAATGGACAAATTACACTTGCGAGAAACATAGCAGCTAAAAATGTATAAACAAAATTTAGAAAATTCTCTGCAATTCCTTTACGATCTTTTATGATTCTATAAGCAATTAGAAAGATTACCCCTAGTATTCCAATAACACTAATAATGATCATTGCAATTATAAAGGGATTACTGAATGTTTCACCAACTAATGTCCAATCAACCATGTAATTTATCCACCTCTTTTCTCTGCTCTTCGAGCTGCAACATTTCTCGAGAAGTTAGCCATTCCTCTGAATAAACTAATAAGTAATTTTATGATTGGAATTCCTAGATAGTAAAGCAATGCTAAAGCTACTAGTCCAATTGCTATGTAAATAATAACTCTTACCCAAGTGGTATTCCAAGCATTTGTGAAAAAGTTTACTATTTTATTCCAAAGGTCATCTATTTCTGGTAAATCGGGATCAATGAAAGGATTAGTATAAGTAGTATATTGAGTATGACCTGCAGGATCAACAGGTTGAGCATAAACTGTTGTTATTGCATAGAAAACATCTACTTGTATAGCAAATGCTTGTATTTTTAATGGAACATAAGCGTATTCTAATGCGTTAACATTCCAATCTGCCCCTAATTGTACTTTATAGTTAAAAGCAGTATAAATAGTATCATAGAGAGTATCACCTAATTCTATTTGTGAAATATCGGTATCAGATAATTGACTAGTTCCTAGTAGAGCATCTTTAGCTGTAGGATACATAACAAGTTGTCCTTCAGTAAAACTACCATCACAAATGCCTTTTGATTGCCAACCAGCAGTACTTTCTATTCCTGAAATATCTACTTTAGCTATTTTTGCAAAGAGAAAAGCATTTGAGCTGCTACTATAAGGACTACTATGAGTCGATCCATCGGCTGTAAATTCTTTTATTTGCCCTCTTAAAACAAATCGGAAATCGGGAATATCTCCTCCGAAAGTTACTCCACTAGTTGTTGTTTCTCTACAATTATATTCTGCAACAACTTCTGCTGTTGAACCTTGACCGATAAACTCATTACTACCTATTGCAGGGGAAAACACATTAATATCGTCATCGCCATGAACTATTAACGTAAATTGTGTTCCAATATAGGTTCTATACAGAGTGATTTCCCACTCATTTCCTATCTCATCAAACATTGGAATAGTTACCGGAGTAACCTTAAAATCTGAAATGATTTTCCCTTCAGAATCTGTAGGATAATACTCTGATCTGACATTTATTTGAATGTTAGCTGAACCTGCTACTCCATTTTGGTCGGGATCAAAATCCCATTGGTATTTGTCCAAACTATGAGTAGCATAATTTGAGATCCATTTATTAGGATTAAGCTCTGAATAGCTAGTTGTTTTTAGAGTACTTTCCTCGAGATTTATATAGTCAAAATCTTGTGCAGCACTAAATTGCCTCACTAGACCGTACTTCATTCCTACAATAGAGGTTTGAAATTCTTGTTCTCCTACTGTTGCTTCTAATACTACTCCACCGATAATTACTGTTGCTATTAATCCTATAAGCAAAACACCTGTAATAATACCAATTTTCCAATTAGTGCTTAATTTTTTTCTTTCTTGTTTGTCTTTTTCTTTTTTCATTCTTTTTTCAAACTCCTATTTAATTAATGAATTAATGGAACAAACTGCATAGCCATAACAGTGCTATTTATCAAAAAGTGAATACTCATACTTGGACTAGGTACTAAGTAACAAATTAAATGCAAAAGGAATCCAATGAGCATGATATAGATAATAGTATTCATTTCATAATTGTAAACGTACACATGCAGAAAAGCAAAACCAATAGATGAAACCATTACTGCAGGAATAAACACTCGTATATACCAATTTCTGCCTTTTAGTGCTAATTGAAATCCTCGCACAAAAAGATAAGGAACAGCAATACCAAAGATCAATTGTTCATAAACTGCAACAATGCAAGTATGTTTTATGCTTGTGAAATCAAGCTTTCCTGTGACAAGGAAAATAGTTATTGGCACTCCAACTAAGAGGATATTTAACGCTGTTACGATTAGTTTAAATTTCCAACCTGTAAAACGACTGATTGGAGGATCAATATTTCTAAGCTGTCTTTCAATACTAATCCAAGCGATAAATATTACTCCAAAACCAATCATTAAACCATAATAGTAAAGGTTTTGTTCATTTCCCGAAGCTTTTTTATCAATTAAACAAAATATTGCAAGAGCAATATATATCCAAAGACTAGGATCGGAAGTATAGCCATAGAGCGATTCTTTATCAAAGAAAACAACTAAAAGACGACTGTTAAATCTAGTGTTGTTGCTTTGATAAGCTGTTGCAGTTGCCAATTAGCTCTTGCCCTCCTTTTTTACTTTCTTTTTCCTGAAGGTTAGAAAGGAAACTATAGCTATTGCAACTATGAAAACACCTGTAAAGAGAAAGAGCAATGATTCTACAGTATGCTCTTCGATATAATTGCTAACTTTTCCTTCGCTTTTAAAATTTAACAAATTATCGTAATAGGAATTAATATAATCCGTTGATTCAAAGAAATTAATCGCAGGATCATTTTCTACTTGATTTAAATCGAGAGAAGGTATTGTTCCTTCTTTGTATTCTTTTGGGAAATCGGCAAAGATAATAAAATAGTCTCCTGCACGAGAAAATATCACTACTGTTATTTTATTAAAATTATAGCAATCAATAGTATTTCCTTGAGCAATGACTGTTACTTTTCCAAATCCTTCCTCTGTAACATATTGGCAGAAAATAAGTTCTTGTTCTAGCCAAATGATTGCATTTTCACTATTGATTATTTTTTCGATATTATTAGCTGATAATTCTTTTGTGAGGATAAAATTTTCATTCTCTCCGAAAAGACATTTCAAATAATTATTTGAATCTAAATAATAAAGGTAACTTTGTGATCCTACTTTTAGTAGGTGAGGTTGGAATCCTGCTATACATTCTTTTTCTAATGAAAAAACTCCTCCACTTTCTGTTCGTAAAAAAATAACTCCATTTTTAACATAAGTAAGGTATAATATTCCTTCAAAATAACTTAGAGAATAATCTTCCACTCCGGTATAAACTATTTCAAAACTAAAAGCTTCAGAACCACTTTTTGCTTTTAGCTTACTTCCTTCCAACCAAAAGACGTACAATTTATCGTTACAGATAATTCCTTTTGCCTTTTCTCCTGCAAAAGATTGTATCTCATTATTATCAAATACTAAGTAAATGTTATTTTCCGATTCGTAAATGATCTTGTTTGGTCCTATTATTTGTAAGTTTGTGATCGTAGGTGATTCACAAACAATAGCTTTACTACTCTTAACCTTTCCTGAAAGTTTCAAAACTTCATAGATAATTGTTTGTTCTTCAGAAGTATGGACATTATGAAATTCATTACCAACTACTATAGAATCAAATTCAGAAGTATTACTAGCAAATAGTCTTTCCTCATACAATTCTGTCGCTTTAGAATATGCTATAGAAAAAATTGTAAGTGAAAGAACAACAAACGCTATTGTTATTCCTCCACAAATTAAAGCGAATTTTCCTCCTTTCTTCATAGAAAGAAACCTCGCTTAGTTTGTTACATTGATTGTTGAGCCTACGTCACTGAACCAAGTTGAAGAGTATGCCGCACCACTGTTAGCGAAATTGTCAATGTTCCAATGAGCTCCAACAGTAATTCCTAATGTGAATTGAAGAGCTGTAGCTGCTACATAAGTCTTTGATATTCCACAACCTGAAAAGTCCATCTTCCATTTGAACCAATGAACTGCCGTATTAGGATCTACTTCGTCACCTGACTCCGTTACTTGATAAGCAATTTCTTCTAATTCGCAGATAACTACATATTTTCCTGTTGGTGTCCCTGTTTTCTTGAAATTATCGCTTCCAGCCATTGAGATTGCACTTGAAGCTGTTGAATTGTATTCTGTGAAAACAAATACAACATAGATTTTTGTAAAGCCATACTCAGAACTCCACATATCTCTTCCTAATCCCTGAGAGCAGGTTGAGAATGTGAATTTTAGTAAACCATCGACTTTATGATCTGCTAGATAAGCTGCAGAAGTAAGATTAATAGCTGAAAGACTAGCATAGTCTTGGTCGTACCAAGCAATAGCGAAAGCTGATTCTTCTGCTACAGGTTTATATCTGAAAGTACCACAGTAGATTGAAGTTGGTTTATTGCTATTTTCTGTACCGTATCCTTGCACTAAGAATCTGAAACATTGACTTTTGTTTGTAGTAGCGATACCACCAATCACTAACCAATAAGTACTTTTTGAATCAAAATCTTTAACAGTTGAAGTCCACTCACCACTTGAGTCAGTTGAACCTCCATCGATATAATCGCCAAGATAATCAGTTGCTTGTGTAGTTAAGCCTAATGCGATTGTTTCTGGTGTGAGATCCTCATACACTGCTACCGATATTGACGGAATTGCAGGGTGATTATAAGTGTAAAAATTCTGCACAGCAATTTCGATCTTAACATTATCCCAACCATACTCATCATTGTAACCGATTACAGTATTGTCCTCGTCAATGATGATCTCTTCTTTTTCTTTCCCACCTAGAAAACCAAACCACTCTTCGTTGTTGAATTCTCTATTTGGGTGTCCTAGCCAAACAGTTCCCCCTGTCAAAACTGCCACTGCAACTATTGAACCGAGAACTATTGCTATTATTCCAAATGTTTTTTTAGCCATTTTTATTTATCACCTATAGGTGTTTTTTGTACTACAAAATATTATCTTTTAATAATAATTACTACGTTTTTCGTTATAATTATTGCGGTTTATATCATTATTTTAACGAATTGAATAGAAATAAATATATATTTTTAAGTATTATATTCTATTATCGTGGTAAAAATGACTGAAAAAGTTGAGAAAGAAACGATTTCTAGAAGTATCATTCAACTTGGAAAGAATAGTTTAGTTGTTGTTATACCACGACCTTTTGTTGAAAAAAACAATCTGAAAAAAGGACAAGAACTAGTTGTTTGTCCTGATCAAGAAAATAGGAGTATCACTTATAAAATAAAGGTGGAAAAAAAATTATGAGTAACTTGACTAAAAGAGAAAAAATCATTCTTGGAATAAGTGTTAGTTTTTTGTTTTTAATAATAATCGGTAGCACTGTTGGATTTATTGTAATGAATAATTACAATCGTGGTTTTAATGTCTTAACAGAAAATTTCGATTATCTTGCTTATGATTCGGAGACAGGGAAGAATGTTAAAGGTCTTTGTGTACAATCAACACAAGGAATAATAGTAACTTTTGATTCTCACCTGGAGAATCTAGTAGTAGTAATTCTAACGAAAGGAACTACTAGCATTACTTTTGCAAAAGCAGAAATAATTGATCAGAATGGAAGTTATCTAAGGCTCGATTATATTTTAGACTATTCAAACTATATGGTGTACTTTAGCATTTCTCTTATGGAAACTATTTCTGCGGAACTGATAGACTTAGAAATTCAATATTAGGAGAGAAGAGTATGGCAGAAGAAATAGAACCTTTTGATAGAGATGTACCAAAAACAGTTGAAATCAAAACAGAAATTCCTCTGCAAAACTTTGCCATAATAGAGCAAAGAGCAGAAAGTATTGGCCTCTCACCTGGTGATTTCAATTATTTTTGCCTTTCTTTTATGTGCGAAATTTTACCTAATATTCCTCGAGAGCAGATTGAAAGAGTAAAGTCAAAACTCTTTAGTGTTATAGTGGAGGAGGTTTCAGAAATATGAGTGGAAAAAAATCTCTCTTTCTTTTCTTTTTGTTAATAAGTAATACTTTGTTTATTTGTTCGGTGAAAAGCAATCCTGCACCAGAACCACTCTATAAAGAAATGATTTCTGGTTGGTTGTTTTTTGAACCAAATGAAACAAAAGAACTATTACTCTTTGATTTATTTGAAAAACCTTTTACAAAAAACGATACAAAATTTGAATTTCATTTACACAATGAGTATAGTTTTAATTTAAAACTAAATAATACTACTATCCGTCACTTTAGTCTTTATGCTTATTTTTATAATGACACTTATGTTTTAGAGAATAGCTATTATGAATTTGTTAGTAATCAATATGAAACTTATACTGCTCATTTATTTAAAATCGAAGAATATACCCCAATAATTTCTATTAAAAATACCGAAGTTTACTCCTCTCAAGAGTTACTTAATAATACAAAAACTGTAAAAATTAGTTATAGAGGATACATTGTAGAAGATTATACCTATTATGGTGGAGGTTATAATCCTGTTTATAATTGGTGGTTTGATACTGCCTTTGGATTAGCTACACTAATTATTCT